>Ga0116218_1000274_pt1 | contig 36156 bp, 32 predicted proteins | sample Sb_taG_2_FD_88966 | JGI IMG/M metagenome (GOLD analysis project Ga0116218, IMG submission 88966) | Peat soil microbial communities from Weissenstadt, Germany - Sb_50d_5_LS metaG | ecosystem: Environmental > Terrestrial > Soil > Wetlands > Peat | place: Germany: Weissenstadt | collected 2010-09-21 | reverse complement strand
CTGGGCGAACACCTGCGCTGCCTGCGGAGCGCCCGGCCCGATGGCCCCGGTCGTCAGAGTCAGGTGCAGGTCAGAGGCGCCGGCCTGCTTCAGCAGTGACTTGGCCTGGCCAAGATCCTGGTGCCGCTGCGGCAGGCTGTGGTCGTAAAGGGGATCGAAGCGCCCGAACACATCGTTGCCGATGGCGCCAAGGCCGTCGTAGACGACCGAGTTGAGCTGCGGGCGGTCCACGATCAGCCGCAACGCCGTGCGGACCCGCTGATCGCGGAACAGGCCGGCTTCGACATCCATCACGAACGGCACGAAACCACCGGTCTGCGACGCCACGTAACTACCGCCGGCTGACTGCACTTGCCTGGCTTCGGCCAGCGTAGAGAGGTTGGCGAGGTTCACCTGGCCGGACAGCAGCGCGTTCAGCATGCTGGTCTCGTCGTTGAAGTCCGTGATCCGGATCTCGTCAACGTAGGGCTTGCCGCTCTGCCAGTAATTGTCGTTGCGCGTGAAGACGCTCTCTCCGCCAGGCGTGAAGCTCTCGTACTTGAACGGTCCGGTCCCGACCGGTTTCGCTGGGTCGAAGCCGACCGGGATCACGTAGTAGTAGACGCCGCAGATCGTGGCCGGCAGGATCGAGAACGGGGCAGTGCACGGGATCTGAACCGTCAGGTTGTCCAGCTTCTTCAGCCCGGCGATGTCGACTTGCGCGATCGCCCCGGCTCCGGTCCCCGGCTTCTTCTTGTTGGTGATCTGCTGGAACGTGTAGATGAGATCGTCCGCCGTCAGAGGCTTGCCGTTGTGGAAGGTCACGCCCTGGCGGAGCCGTGCCGTCCACACCGTAGCGGTCGCATTGGCGGTGAGTTCCTCGATCAGGCCAGGCTGGACGACGCCCTTGCTGTCGAAATGCATCGGCTGGTCGAATAGCTGGGTGGCCCGGGCAAGGTCGGGGTCGTAGATCGCGAACACCGGGTTGAGGGTGTCCGAGCTGCCGCCGCCGCCAGTCGAGGCGAAGGTCAGCGATCCGCCGCGCTTAGGCGTGCCCTTGGGTGCCTGGCTTGTGCCGCCCGCCGGTGACGTTCCTGGGGAACTGCAGGCGGCCAGCGCGCCCGCGGACGCCAGCCCCACCGTGCCGGCCCCCAGCAACTGGACGAACCGGCGGCGGCTCAGATCCGCAGCAGCCGCGCTAGCACCGGTGGCCTGCCACGGTTGACGATCTGCCTGTCGCATCGGTCCTCCACGCGGGGGGTAGTTGCTATGGGAATCCTCGGGATCTGGCCGGAAGCTTCGATGGGATCTAATATCGATCAGTCGTTATCCTCTGCCCTCGGAAGGGGAGCCGTCAAGCGCTCTGTTACGGTTTACGTGCGACGGCAGATACGGGAGTGATCAGCGCGTGATGGCGTATCTGTCCGATCAGGGGCGCTGCGTGGCGGCCGGCCCGTCAACCGGCCATCCTGCGGTTGGGCGCGGGCTGGCCGGAGCCGTCCGGTGAGGTGGCTGGCCGGGGCGCGCGTCCTGGATTTCACCGCCACCGCAGCAGGTGCATGGGCGACCCGACTGCTTTCCGAGGTGGGCGCGCAGGTTATTCGGCCGCAGCAGGCCGACGGCACGGAGCCAGGCCACGCGGAGCTGCCTGACCCGGCGGGCAAGCTGCGCTGGCGGCTTCGGCATCGCGGGAAATGGATCGTGGCCGGCACCCTGGACGACTGCGCCAGCCGCTACGCGCAGACATCTGACCTGATCATCGTGGACACCGCGACGGGTAACGCGGCGGCGGCCGGGACGGCAGCCGCGGTTGTCCGGCTCAGGCACGGGCTCGGCAATGCCGCACTGCTCGGCGACGCGGCCGTTCCTGATTACGCACTCTCGGCCGTTGGCGGCCTCACCTTCATCACCGGGGATCCAGCGCAGTCGCCGGTTACTCCGCGCGACCTCGTCTCGAGCAGGCTCGCCGCGCTCTACACAGCCTGCATCGCCTGCGCTGCCCTGATCCAGCCACCCGCCCGCACGGTGATCGACGTCATGGTGCTTGAGGCCGTCGCCTCCAGCCTGGAATCGACGCTGCCGATCTGGTTCGTCGAGCACCACGCGATCGGGCGGGCAATGAACATGCATGACATCGCCTGGCCGGTGGCGGCCTATCAGACCAGGGACGGCTGGGTCGGCATCAGCTGCGGCCGGATCGAGGACACTCGTCGGCTGATGTCCATACTTGGCATGGAGCGCCTGGTAGGCGCGTCAGTCAGTGACTTCATCGGGCTCGGCGACGTCAGCGAACTTGACCAGCGGCTGATCGAGGCGCTGCGCGGACGTGAGTCCGCCGCACTGGTGGAGGCGTGCCAGGCGGCGCGGATCGCCGCGGCGGTGGCAGTCCGCCCGGCGGACCTGCTCCGTGATGAGCAAGCGATCGCCCGCGGCTTCACCAGCCACTGGACCGATGGCACGCCGGTGCTCTGCAGTCCGGTGACTGCGAGCGGGGCGGCGCGGATCACGCCGCCGCCACCGCGGACATTGCGCCGTTCGGCTGTCAGCCGCAGCAGCACCCCGGCCGTCGGCACTAGCACCAGCGCCTCCGACAGCACCGGTGACGGACTGCTTTCTGGGATCCGGGTCCTTGACCTTACCTGGGCGCTCGCCGGGCCGTTCGCGACAATGTTGCTGGCCGATCTTGGCGCCGACGTGGTCAAGGTGGAGAGTAGCGAGCACGTAGACTCCTCCCGCCTGGTCGTTCCCTATCTCGGGTTCGCCGACATCGAGCGGAGCGGTTATTTTCGCTTCTTCAATCGAAACAAACGCAGCATCGAACTCGATCTGGGCCGGCAGGCAGGCGAAGTCAGGCAGCTGGCGGCGCGAGCGCATGCCGTGGTGGAGAACCTCAGGCCAGGATCGCTCGACGGGAAGGGCCTCGGCTATCAGCAGCTGCGGCGCGGGCGCGCGGATCTGGCCATGTGCTCGATTTCCGGCTTCGGCCGGAGCGGCCCGCGCAGTTCGTGGGCGTCTTACGGCGGGGCGATGGCTGAGTGCGCCAGCGGCCTGGCAATGGCAACGGGCGGAACCCGGCCGGTTAGCCCGGCCCGCGCGCTGGCTGACATATTTGCCGGACTTTATGCGGCCCTCGGCGTGTGCGCGCAGCTTTACCAGCAGGCCCACCACCGGCGCGGCGGCCATATCGAGGTTACCCAGTTCGAGGCGGGCGCGGGCGCCCTGGAGGAGATGCTGGTCCTGCCGCCGGAAGTCGCCGAGCACCATCAGATCATCGGATCGGATGCGTTGGGCTGGCGTGCCGCTGGCGCCTGCGGCGAATGGCCAGTGCAGGATGCGAGCACGGTCGCGACCGCGCTGGACGCGGCTGGCGCCGTGCAACGGTTCAGCACGGCCGAAGGCACCGATGCCTTCGTCAGCTTGCCGGCCCTGGTCAGTGGCGAGCGGACGGCGATCCGCTGCCGCAGTCCTCGGCTGGGCGAGCACACCGATGTGGTGCTCGCGGACTGGCTGAGTCGATCAGCGAACTGACTGAGTCGATCAGCGGACTGACCTGCCCGCCCGGCGGCTAGCTGTGCGCCGATCCCTGCGGGACGCGCACCGATGCCGGGGCTGGAACCAGCGCATCGACCCAGCTCCGTACCGTTTCCTTCGCCGCCCGCGGCGTCAGCCGGTGACCTTGCAGGACGGTTCTGATGGACATGCCGTCGCTGAGGGCGCCCAGGCAGTCCGAGACCCAGTCAGCATCAACATCAGGGGCGAACTGCCCGGTCTCCTGGCCCCGGCGAATGACCGCGGCCAGATCGTGCCGCCACGCGACATCGGACGTGGCCAGGTAGGTCCTGATGTCGTTCATCGCCACGGCCTCACCGCAGAAGGACAGCCAGACCCGGGCGAAGCCGAGCCGCGTCTCGTCAGCCGGAAGTACGCTGGTGATCATGCGCACCAGCGCCTCACGTGAGTCGGCCAGCCGGTGCGCCTCCCTGACCTGGGTCGCAATCAGGTGCATGGCCCGGCGCAGCGCCCCTTCGAGCATGTCGCGCTTGCCGTGGAAATAGTGGTTGAGCGCTCCGGTGGACCAGCCGGCTTCAGTGGCCGCCTCGCGCAGCGTCACGGAGCCGACACCGCCGCGAGCCACCACCCGCAGCACCGCGTCGGCGAGTTCATTGCGCCGCTGATCGTGATCGACTTCCTTCGGCATTCTTACCTACTATCTCCCGGCGGCCCGACCGCTGCCGGGCCCAATGGCATCAGCGCGGTGCGGCAGCCTTTCCATAAGCCGCGCGCATAGCGTGATTGTGTCGTGCCGTCCCCGCTTCGGGAAACCGGAGCCGACGCTTATTCCTCACCGCGACAGGATCCTGTTGATGAGGGCAAACAGCGGAGCCTCCCGGTCGGCCTTGCGCCCGGACTGGATCGTGTCGTCATAGCGGCGGAGCTGGCGCGTCGTCGCGATGCCGCCGAGGAATCTGGCCGGCTCCAGCGGATAACGGCCGTCGGGCCCGTTCGCCAGCGGCAACCTGGTGCGCTCGGTCACCTCGCCGAACAGCAGGTCGACCGCCATGGCCGACCAGAGGTGGGACTGCGTGACGCCATGCCCGCCGCAGCCGTGCGCGTAGGCGGCGAGCCCGTCGAGGCAGGTCCCGACTCTTGGCAGGTGCTGCGGCGTGAGCGCGATGGGCCCGCCCCATGCGACCTCGAATGGCACATGGCCAAGCCCAGGGAAGACATAGTCGAAGGACTCGCGCATCAGCTTGAGGATGCGGCCGTTAGAGTCCAGCCGCGCCGATATCCGCCCAGCGAAGGGCTGCGCGATGTCCCGGCCGCCGAACAGGATCCGGTCGTCAGGCGTCAGCCGGAAGTTGAGCAGAATGGACCGCCGGTCGCTGAACGCGGCACGCCCGTGCCACTCCAGCGCGTCGAGTTCGCCGGGCGTCAGCGGTCTGGTGACCGCGAGGTAGGTGTAAATGGGCAGTACCTGGCGGCGGAACCGCCGGTCCTGAGCCGCCCATGCGTTCCGGCCCGCGACCACCCTGCCCGCCGACAGTTCCCCCCGGCTGGTGCGCAAGACCAGCCGGTCACCTTGGCGTTCGATGTCGTGCACTCGGGTTCCCTCGGCGAACGCCACGCCGCGGTCCCGCAGCGCGCCGGCCAGCCCGTGCAGCAGCTTGAACGGATTGACCGTGCCGCCAGGGCATGAGTAACCGCTGGTAAGCACCGGGGTAGCCAGCATCGCCCGCAGGTCGGCGGCGGTCAGCGGGGTCTGCGAGATCCCGAGTTCCTGCATTGCGTGCAGGTCGCGCGCGATCCGGCCGTCGAAGCCGGGGTGCGACGCGGCCGTGACAATGTCCGCGTCGGCGAGGTCGCAGTCGATGCCAAGCTGGCGCACCAGGGCGATGACCTCTCGGAGGTTCGCCATCCCGGCCTGCGCCAGTGCCGCCGCAGCTGCATGATCCGGCAGCCGGTTCAGCTCGGAGTACGACGCGCTGAAGTGCGGCACGAGGTAGCCTGCGTTGCGGCCAGAAGCCCCGGCACCGATCTGGCTCGCCTCGGCTACCAGCACGCGCAGATCAGGCTGGCGCTGAGTGAGATGCCAGGCGGCCCACAGCCCGGTGAATCCGCCGCCGACGACGACCACGTCGAACGACGCGCCGTCCCTCAGCTCGGTCTGCTGAACCTGCTTGCCCAATCCGTCGGCCCAGAAAACCCGGTGCGCTACCGTGCCGATCGCCATGGGCGCACCTCCGCGACAAGTGGTCCGAGCTCAGCCATGGTGCCCGGCGAGATCGCTCAGGTGGTCGAGCACGGCGCGCATGCCTGCGTCGTCCTCGAGACCGACGCTCAGCGTGCCGATCCCGGCGTCGCGGTACCTGCTGAGCCGCTCTGCGACCACCCCGGCACTGCCGATCAGCGAGATCGAGTCGACAAGCTCACTGGTGATCGCCGCGCTGAGCGCCTGCTTGTCCCTGGCCTGGAACGCGGTCTGCGCAGCGGCCATCTCGTCAGCGAAGCCGTGCCAGGCCAGGGCCTTCCGGTAGTCAGGCGACGTGACGTAGAAGGTGAGCATGCGGCGGATCCTGGCCTCCGCTCCGGCTGGATCGTCGGTGATGTAGCACGGCAGCGAGAGCAGGATTTCCGGGGCCGGCCGGCCGCTCGCGGCCGCCTCTTTGTTGATCAGAGCGACGACATCGGCCGCACGCTGCCAGGGCAGGTAGTTCAGCCAGACTCCGTCGGCCACCCGGGCGGCCAGCCGCATCATCTGTTCGTTGAGCGCGGCGAGATGGACGTCTGGCGGCTGCTCAGGCGGGTGGCTGAGCCGGAAGCCCGATGACCGGATCTGCTCGCCCTTGCCCTGCGAGGTCTCGCCGCGCAGCAGCGACCGGGCCAGATCGACCGCCTCGGCGGCGCGGGTCAGCGGGTGCTGCCAGTCGATGCCATGCCACCGTTCCACGATCACCTTGGACGACACGCCGATGCCAAGCGCGAACCGACCCGGGAACGACCATGCCAGGGTCGCTGCACCGGCCGCCAGCATCGGGACGCTTCGCGGTCCGATCTGCGCAATGCACGTGCCGAAGCGGACCCGGCTGGTGCCGTTCAGGATCAGCCCGCCGGTCACGAAGACGTCCGGGTCACCCACCTCGGCCATGAAGATGTCATCGGCTCCGCGGCGCTCCGCTTCCTGGGCGAGCAGCACCCGGTCGGTAGGGGACAGCCAGTCGGCGGCCTCGATGCCGAACCGCTGCGGCGTGCTGCCGGTCATGACGCCGACCCGAGCCGGGAACTACTCACCGGTGAACTCAGGCGGGCGCCGCTCGGCGTGCGCGATCGATCCCTCTCGGGCATCTGAGGTCTGCATAGAGGCACGGGTGATCTCATCCTCCAAGATCAGCGAGGAGAACAGCTGGGGTGCCATGCCAAGCAGCAGCGCGTACTTGATCTGGCCGTAGGCCTGGGTCGGGCCGACGGCCAGCTCGCGCGCCACCGTGCGGGTCCGGTCAAGGACGTCACCGTCCTGCGTCACCTCATCGAGCAGTCCCAGGTTCAGTGCCTCATTGGCCGGGACTGGCCGCGAGAAGTAGAGCAGCCGCCTGGCGGTTGGGACGCCGACGTACAACGGCAGCAGTGAGGTGAACGACGCGCCCCCGAACAGTGCCGTCACCGGCCCGAAGTTGCATCCTTCCGCGCCGATGCGCAGGTCGCAGGCGAGAGCAAGCTCCATTCCCGCACCATGTGCTGGGCCGTTGACGGCCGCGATGGACGGCTTGCGCAGCCGCAGCAGCGCGTAGATCACCGGCTGATAGGCATCGAGCTCAGTGCTGTCGGATGGCCCGACGCCGTGCACCGGGCCAAGGCCGCTCAGATCGTCGCCCGCACAGAACGCACTGCCGTTCCCGTGCAGCATCAGGCTGCGGACGGCGGGCTGATGGCCCGCCCACCGGATCAGCACGCACAGGTCCTCGATCATGGCGCGGTTCAGCGCGTTGCGTTTGGCTGGCCGGTTCAGCGAGATGGCCAGCACGCCGCTGTCCACCTCTGCTCGCACGAGCTCGGAGGTCTCGGGAACGGGAACGGGCACGATCGACTCCCTGCGTCCGGCGAATGGCCCACCCCGGCAGGACCGGATTCGGGCGTGCCGTCCGTTCCCTGTCCGGCTAGCGTGACTCTGGATCTCGGCTCGGTCACCCGGTGCAGCCCGCGTGGGTTGCGCGCTGATGATGCCTTGATCTAGTTCGACTGTGCGACATCATACGTTGTGGGAGCAGGCTGCGACAAGCCTGGCCGGGCCGCTCTGATGCGCAGAAGGGACCGACATGGAGCTGGGACTCGCAGGTCAGTACACGTTTCCCGCGGCGGCCGTCGCTCGCCGGGCGGCGGCGGCGCAGGAGGCTGGCTGGGCCAGCCTGTGGTGGCCCGACTCGCAGATGGGATATCACCCGGCACCGCCGGGCGCTCAGGGCAGCCCGCACGAGACTTATGACTGGGCTCCGCTAGTCGGAGCTGCGGCCGGGATGACATCCCGCGCGCGGCTGGGCGTCGCCGTCACCGATCCGTTCCGCCGCCATCCCGCGCTGCTCGCTCAGACGGCCCAGACCCTGCAGGACCTGTCCGGCGGTCGGTTCGTGCTCGGCATCGGCCTGGGCGCGGGCAATAACCTGGCCCCGATCGGGCTGCGGGGCTCTGCCCGGGTGGCCGTGCTCGAGGAAGCGATCGACATCATGCGGCTGCTCTGGTCAAGTACCGATCCGGTCAGCTTCGACGGAGCCACCTGGCAGCTCGACGGCGCGGTCCTCGGGGTCGATTCGGCGCCCTACGGCGCCCCGGCCGTCTGGATCGGCGGGGCCGGTCCACGGTCGCTCAGCCTGACTGGTCGCAAGGCCGACGGCTGGCTGCCGGTGATGATGCCGCCCGAGGTGTACGCGAGCCGGCTGGCGGCCATCCGCGGGCACGCGGCTGAGCAGTCGAGGGATCCGCGGGAGATCACTGCAGGGTGCCTGTTCCTCACGATCGCAGCAGCATCGGCTGCGCAGTGCAGGCGGCTGCTCGACACGCCGTGGACCAGGGCACTCGCGCTATTCCAGCCGGCTGTGTTCTTCGAGCAGTACGGGTACCGGCACCCCCTCGGCGCCGGAGGGGCCGGCGTGCGCGACTACGTCGCCACACAGGGCAGCGTGGCCGACTACCTGGAGCTGGTCAGCGAGATTCCGCTGGACCTCGTAGAGCGGCTGGTGCTGTGGGGCGATGCCGCGCGGCTGGCCGCCGAACTGCGCGGCTACGCGGCCGCCGGTGTCGAGCACGCCGTCATTTTCAACGTGACCGGCATGGGCGAACCCGCGCCGGGCGTGGTCCGCTCCTCCTATCAGGAGCTGGCCGCCGTCCGGGACGAGCTCAGCCGGGATTAGCTGTCCATCCAGACGGCGTTCCGGTCACTGGACCAGCGCCGCTCAGCCGTTCCGGCCTGATTACGACCTCGGAGTAATCACCGGAGTGCGGGAACTCATCGGCGCCCATGTACCGCCCGGCCAGCCGGTTCGGGAAGGACAGATCAGCCAGCGGTGTCACTGTCGCTGTCCCGGTGACCGTGACGTAGCACCGGGCGCCCGGCTCGAACTCCTGCTCAGGATCTAGCACCAAGACGACTGCCTTGGGGCGCTGCCGCAGGTTGTGGGCTTTCACACTGTCCGAGCGCGAGAAGAATGCCAGATCGTTGCCGCGCCGTTCGATCCAGACGACCGTAGCCTGCGCACTGCCCGAGTCGCCCACGGTCACCACGATCGCCGGGTTCGGCTGGTCGAGCAGTCGGCAGACGGCCGCAGGAAGCTCGGTCATTTTGTCGCACTCCCATCATTTGATCCTTGGCCCGCGCTCCGCGCTGACGGTGGCTCGCGAGGCCGACGGCTGGTGCGCCAGCACGATCCGTGACCCGCGCATCCTCCGTTGGCCCCCCGGCTTGCGGTTTCCGGACCCGCACGGCCGGCGGCTGATCCTGTCCGTGCCGCCGCAGCCCCGGCGCACCCTGGCCGCGGCTGTTGACCGGGTAAATCGCGCCCGGCTAGATTTTACATCGATTGTTCGATATTGAAGGGAGGACGCGTGATCACGAGAGTCTGGGAATGCGGCGTCGTGCCGGCCACGGCCGCCGAGCTGATCGGGTGGATCGAGCTCAACTCCTGGCCGAAGGTGGCCACAGTGCCCGGCTTCCTGGGCGGCACGCTCTACACGCCGCTCGGATCGGATGACAAGATCATCACAGTTAGCCACTGGGCTGACTCCGCTGCCATCAAGGCGTACGTCGGGGCGAGCTGGCTGGCCACCCCGGTCGTGTACGACGAAGAGCGGCCTTATCTGACGGGCGAGCCGACACTCGCGCACTACGTTCGCAGGCAGCTGATCCACCCAGCGGGCGAGAGCCCGAGCGCTAGCCTGCGATGGTGATGATGCCGCCTGTGTGGGGGCAGCCAATGTCAGCGGCGGCCAAGGAAGAGCTGCTGCTTGCCGTTTCCGACTTGATAGCGCCTGGCCGGGTGGAAGTCTTCCGGCGGGCCGGGACTCCGGTGGTGATGGGCCGCCGGGCTGGCTACCGGTTCTGGGATGTCGACGGCCGCGAGCTGATCGACATCCATATCAACGGCGGTGTTTTCAACCTGGGGCATCGCAATGCTGAGCTGATCGAGGCGCTGATCGGCGGCCTGGAAAGCTACGACATCGGCAACCATCATTTCCCGAGTGTGCCGCGGCTTGAGCTGGCCCGCCGTCTGGCCGAGCTGACCCCGGGTGACTTGCGGTACGCGGTCTTCACGCCGAGCGGCGGTGAGGCCAACGACGTGGCGATCAAGACCGCCCGGCGGGCGACCGGGCGTCGGCGCATCGCCGGAATAGCTGGTGGTTTCCACGGCGCATCTGGCCTGTCCGGGGCGGCCGGCGATCCAGCCTCGGCACGGGACTTCCTCAGCGACGACCCTGACGGCTTCGCAATCGTGGCCTTCAACGACCTGGATGCGCTGCGTGCCTGTCTGAGCAGCGGCGACGTGGCTGCGGTGATCCTGGAGACGATCCCGGCCACGCTAGGTTTCCCGCTGCCCGAACCCGGTTACCTGGCCGGAGTCCGGGCCCTGTGCGATGAGTTCGGGACGCTCTACATCGCCGACGAAGTCCAGACCGGTATGGGCCGGACCGGTCGGCTGTGGGGTGTCGAGGACGCCGGCGTGGTGCCGGACATCCTGGTCGCGGGAAAGGGCCTCGGCGGTGGGCTCTACCCGATGGCCGCGGCTGTACTGCGCCCGGCAGTGGCCGGATGGCTACACGACCGAGGCTGGGGTTACGTGTCGAGCGCGGGCGGCTCGGAGATCGGCTGCGTGGTCGCGCTGAAGGCACTGGAGATCACCACGCGGCCCGCAACCATCGCCCATGCCAAGCGGCTCGCCGACCAGGCAGCGGCCGGCCTGGCTGCGATCGCCGCTAATGAGCCGTTCCTGACCGAGATCCGCCAGCGCGGGCTCGTGACCGGCCTGAAGACCGATCATCCGAATGGAGGCCGGTATCTCAGCAAAGCTCTGTACGACCGGGGAGTCTGGGCTTTCGCCGCGGGTTTCGACCCGTCCGTCCTTCAGTTCAAGCCGGGGTTGCTGCTCGACGCCGGCACCCTTGACATCGTGCTTGAACGGCTGCCTGAGGCTCTGAAGGCGGTTCGCGAACGCCTGGCCAGGCGGCCGTGACGGGTGAGCGCCTCGATGACCTGCCGCTTGAGGTTCAGGGCACGCTGCTGACTGAGATCGCCGTCCGGGCGGTAGTCAGATTCGACCTGGGTGACCAGGCGCAGGTCAGCTTGCACCGGCTAGGCGAGAACGCGGTCTTCCTCGTCGAGGCCGGGCCGGGCGGCCCCCGGTTCGCGCTGCGCGTGCACCGGCCGGATTACCGCAGCGACACCGAGATCGGCTCGGAGCTCGCCTGGCTGGAAGCACTGCAGTCGGCGGGGCGGATCGCGCCGGCCCCGGTGGCCGGATCTGACGGCGAGTATGTGCAGATCGTGGACGGCGGCAATGCTGTCGGCCCGCGCCAGTGCGACTTGCTGACCTGGATCGACGGCCCGCCGCTGCGGCGGGTCGATCCTCAGCTGGCGATTCCGGCGCTCGGCACGACGATGGCTCTGCTGCACCAGCATGCCCGCAGCTGGCTGCCACCTCCGTGGTTCAAGCGCCCGGTCCTAGATGAGCGTGGCCTGCTCGGCTCAGCTGCCGTGATCGGTGATTACCGGAGTATCGTGCTAGATTCCGCTGACCGGGCGCTCTTCGATCGCGCCACTGAGCTGATCCTGGACCACCTGGTGGAACTGCCGAAGACGCCGGACTGTTTCGGGCTGATCCACAGCGACTTCCTTGACAACAACCTGCTGTACTCGGGCGAGTCGGCGGCCATCGTCGATTTCGATGATGCCAGCCTGGGTTGGTACGCCTACGATCTCGGCACCGTCCGCTGTATGGGCAAGGCGCTGACCGACGAGCCTGGCTGGCTGGAGTTGTTCCGATCCGGGTACGCGGAGGTGGCGGTCCTTCCGCAGGACGCCGTCACCTTGCTGCCCGTGTTCCTGGCCGTCCGGGCTCTCGCCATGGTCGGATGGCTGGCCGGCCACGGGGTGCGCGCGGCCAAGTACCGCCAAATGATCATCGACGACGCCGTCCACAGGTGCGCCAGCCTGCTGGCCGACTCGGCCGCCTGATGGCTGACCCGGCCGCGCACCCGGCCTTTAGATATGGCCAGCCATCCGTGGCGTGGCTGCTCGGAGCCGCCGGGCTGCCCGCCGCCGTTGATCCTGACACGTCAGCGATTCGCTGGGCTGGATCAGGCCTGACCTACCGTGAGCTCAGGGACCGGGCGCTCCGGCTCGCGGGCTCGCTGCGGGCGTCCGGGCTGGTTGTCGGCGACCGGGTGGCTGCACATTTGCTCAATCGCGGCGAGTTCTTCGAGCTCTACTTCGCCTGCGCCTACGCCGGCCTGACATTCGTCCCGGTCAGCTTCCGGCTGACGTCCGAGGAGGTCAGCCTGATCCTTGATGACTGCCAGGCTCGGCGGCTGTTCACCCAGGAAGATCTCGCTGACACGGCACTCCCCGCAGCCAAGCTGGCCGGAGTCGCCGACGTGACCGTCCTTGGATCGGCTGCCTCCGGTCAGGACTACGCGGAGCTACTTTCGACGGAACCCTGGCCAGGTCCGTACCCGGTGTCCGATCCGCACCTGATCCTGTTCTCGTCAGGCACCACCGGCCGCCCGAAGGGCGCGATGCTGAGTCATCGGGCCATCGTGTCGTACGCCATGCAGCAGGCCGCTCTGTATCCGGCCTATGACCGCAAGACCGTCCTGCTGATCACCGGGCCGCTGTTTAATACCGGGGGGATCAACGACCTGACCATCGCGACGCTGCTGGTCGGCGGGACCGTGACGATCCTGCCCAGCCGCGGCTGGTCGGCAGCACGGATGGCTGAGCACATCCGCCGGTGGGGCGTGACGCATACGATCGTCTTCCCGTCGATGATGGAACCGATGATCCGGGCCGACCAGGAGTCTCCGCTCGATCTCGGCACGCTGAAGCTGGTCGTCACCGGCGGCGAGAACTGCCCGGTGGCGGCTGTCCAGCGATTTCGTTCCCGCTGGCCGCACCTGTCGGTGGCGATTGGCTACGGGTCGACCGAAGTCGGCCTCGCCTCGCTGATCATGAACGACGAGATCGGCGCGCACCCTGGCTCGGTCGGCAGGCCGGCCGGCGGAGCAGCGATCAAGGTGGTGGGCGAACGCGGCGAGGATGTGCCGGCCGGGTCGGTCGGGGAGATCTGGATGGCCGCTGACACTGCGTTCTCCGGCTACCTCAACGCACCCGAGCTCAACGCCGAGACATTCCGCGACGGCTGGGTGGCGTCGGGGGACCTTGGCCGCCTCGATGACGATGGCTACCTCTACATCGAGGGCCGGAAGAAAGACGTGATCATCTCGGGCGGCCAGAACATCTACCCGGCCGAGATCGAGAACGTTCTGTCGCAGTGCGATGACCTGCTTGAGGTGGCCGTCATCGGTGTCCAGGACGCGCGGTGGGGAGAGGCTGTCTGCGCGGTGGTGGTGCCCCGACCCGGCCGAGATGTAACCGCCGCACAGGTCATCGCGCACGTTACCGGGCACCTTGCGTCGTACAAGAAGCCCAGGTTCGTTGTCTTCGTTGATCACCTTCCGCGGAACGCGGTCGGCAAGGTGAACAAGCGCGATCTGCGCGATTCGCTCCGGGGGATAGGTAGCGAGGGGTAGCGAAGGTTCCGCAAGGTTGGGCGTCGGCCCCTGCGGCCAGGGGTTGCGGTGATTTCGCCCGACAGCCGAGGCGGAGGCGGGCGGCTGCTCCGCTGCACGCCTCGGACCGCGGGCCGGGGTGGCCCAACGGGCCTGGCCCCGGCCGACCGGTTCAGGTCACCGGTGGGCCATCCGGTGGCCGCTTCGCCCGCTGACGGCGTGGTAAGCGAGCAGCAGGACGGCTGCACCGACAATAGCGGTGAGCCAGGTGGACAGGTTGAAGAACCCGTGCAGGGTGTGGATGTGGAACAGCTTGGTGGCGACCCAGCCGCCGCCCAGTGCCCCGGCGATGCCGATCAGACAGGTCAGGATGAGACCCTGTGATCTCTTGCCTGGGACCAGCATATTGGCGAGCAGGCCTGCGGCGAGGCCGAGGACAATCCATGCGATGATGCTCATAACCGACTCCTTAGTCAGTGTCGTGCGTTAGGGCGGGGGGATGGTTTAGCAGATACCGGCGGCTGGAGCGGGCTTGCCGCCGTGGAGTGGCCGTACTGCGCGCTGTCCGGGCTGTGCTTGGCCCCAGTACTGCCGGTGACTAACCGGCGGGGAGCGTGTGCCGGTCGCGGCCGGGTGGGGCGGTTGGCTCGGTCATGGCGCTGCGTTCCTCACGAGTGGGAACCGGATCGAAGTACCTTGGCCAGTTCCCCTATGCTCGCCCGAGCGTCTGGCCGTTGATCGGCCGCTGTCTCATGGCGTTACCCTTAACTTACGCCTGAAGCAAAAAACTAGCAATTCTATTCTAGAAGTTGTGTTAGATTGTTATCAATGGAGAGCTGGAGCTTCCTGACCAATCACGCTCGGGTCCTGCTGCGCATCGCCGAGGATCCGGGCGCCCGACTGCGCGATATCGCCGCCACCGTGGGTATTACCGAGCGCAGTGCGTACGGCATCGTCACGGACCTGACCGCGGCCGGGTGCGTGGTCAAGCACAAGGACGGCCGCCGTAACCGCTACCAGATTCAGACGCACCTCCCACTGCCGGAACCCACCAGCCAGGAACCCACCAGCCAGGAACCCACCAGCCACGAACCCACCAGCCACGAACCCACCATCGGGGACGTCCTGGCTGTCTTGATGGGCGACCGCGGGAGGCAGAAACTGACGCTCGTCCAGCCCGCCGCCCTGCAACGTGATCACGACAATGTTGCGGCCGTCTCCGCACTGGAACTTCGCAGGGGCCAAGCAAGACCAGCGAACGACGGTTGATGCGACCGACTCTGTCGGCGTGAGCCGCTATCGTCGCGTGCATGCTCGACGAGCTTCCCCAGCCTGTGCTCGGGGATGGAATGGCGGCTGAGGCTGAGAGTGCTGTTGGTGCAACGGGTCTGGCAGCTGACGCGACTGGCCTCGGCCACGCTAAGCGCGTGCGGCTGGAGTCGCTGCGTTATGCCACCGTGCCGGAAGCCGCCGATTACCTCGCGATTATGCGGACCTTCACCAGTGACATCGCCGGCCTATTGTCCGACCAGTCGGCAGCCGAGGTGGCTGGGCGGCTGCGGGACCAGGGCATCGAGCTCGATAATGACACGGCCGACGCGCGGTTGTCGTACCTGGTCGACCACGGCAACCTGGCGCGCAGCCCCCGCGAGAACGAGGCGCACAGCGTCCGCGAGTACCTGCAGGCCAGGTCTCGTTACCAGCTCACCCAGATCGGCGAACTGGTGCACCGGCAGATCGAGGAGTTGCTTGGCACCGTTGAGCAAGCGCGCGAAGTCTCCAGCGAGATGCTCAACGGTATCCTCGCCGGGCTCACCAGGCTGGCGGGCTATCACGAGAGCAGCCTCGCCACAACCGATCCTGACCGGCTGGCCAGCGAGATCGGCACCGTGTTCGCCCAGTTCGAGCGGCTGGTAGAGAGCACGCGCGACTTCTACACCTACCTGTCTCAAGTGCTCGTGCGCTTCGACCTGGACCGGGCGGAGTTCCAGGCGTTCAAAACCGCCCTGCTTAACTACCTGCAGCGGTTCGTCGAGGACATTGCCCGGCATCTGCCGCAGCTCGCGGACCTGCTGGTCCAGCTCGTGCCCCGCGTTGACGCCCTATGCGCGCGCGCCAACGAGGGCCAACGCTTGCTTTCGGTCGATGGGAGCCTGGCCAGGCGGGCCAGGGGCTTGGCCGCGGGGGACTGGGAGAGCTTGCACGCCTGGTTCGTCGGCAGCGGCCACCGGGAGAGCGATGCCTCGGGCGTTCGGCGGCTGGCTACGGACGCGATGCGGGCGCTGCTTGTCAACCTGCGGCGCATCGCCTCGGCCGCCGAACGTGAGCAGAGCCGTTATGGCGACTTGCTCAAGCTTGCCCGCTGGTTCGATCAGGCAGACGATGACACCGCGCATGCGCTGTGGGCGACGGCGTTTGGTCTGTACTCATGTCGGCACCTCGGTGTCGTCGCTGATGAGGACGATGAACCGGTGCCGCCGACAACCTCCTGGTGGCACGGCCCGGTGGCTGACGTGCCGATCAGCCTCCGACAGTACGGACACCGGATGATCAGGGGCCGGACTGGGACTCGGGTGGACTTCTCCGAGGCCAAGCGCACGCGGGTCGCCGAGCGTGAGGCCGCCGAACGCCGCCATCGCGCCGCCGTAGCCGAGTTGGCCCGGCACAGCGGTCGGCTCGGCACCGTCCGGTTGTCCGATCAGGCCCGAACTGCCCTGCTTGAGCTGTACAGCCGGGCGCTGGCCGGCCACGGCCGTCCGCTCACCGAGGACGCCGAGGCGGCTGCGCAGACGGACGGCCTGCGGGTGACCGTCCGGCGTGCTCCCGGGCAGTCCACGGTCATCACCAGCCCAGCCGGGCGGATGGAGCTGTTCGGTCTGTCGATCGGGGTCGCCCCTGCCGCTGCGGCGTACCAGCATTCGGCAGCCGATCAAGGCCAGCCTGGAAAGGCGAGCGCGTGACCGCCGTCGAACGCCCGCAGCCGGCCGAAGACGTCTACGCCTCGGCCGAGCGCCGGCGGGCAGCCCGTGCGCTGCTACGAGAACCGCTGCTGCACGGCGAAGGCCCGAGCGCGGAGGAGTTCCGGCTGGTGCGCCGGCATCGCGCCGAGCTGATCAGGATGTTCGCCGACGGCCTCGGATACCGGCTGGTCGTCGATCCTCAGGCGGCGCGGCTATACAAGCCGGGACTCGGACGCGACCCGTCCCGACGGCTGGAGAAGAACAGCGGCGCGCCGTTCACACCACGGGCCTATGCTCTGCTGTGCCTGACCGTGGCCGCGCTGACCACGGCCAGGCAGCAGCTGCTGGTGGACGAGTTGGTGGCCGCGATCCGGTCGGCCGCGGCCGAAGCTGGCCTGGATGTCGACCTCGACCAGATCGGCGACCGGCGAGCGCTGTACGCGGCGCTCGCCGCGCTGATCAGGTACGGCGTGCTACGCGAACGCGACGGGGATCTGGAGCGGTGGACACACGACGGCCGGACACTCACGCTGCTCGATGTGCGCCGGGACCGGCTGAACCTGTTGATCTCCGCGCCGCTGGCCGGCGCGGCTTCGCCAGGCCAGCTGCTGGAGACCGCCGCGCTACCGTCAGCGGCTGGCGGAGCCCGGGTGGCGATCCGGCGGCGCCTGGTCGAGTCACCGATCCTGTCGGTCGCCGACCTTCCCGTGGAGCACGCGGAATGGTGGCGGCGCAATCGCAACCGGGAACGGGATTGGTTCCGCGACCGCCTAGGGCTCGAAGTAGAGCTGCGCGCCGAGGGAGCTATCGCGGTCGACCCAGATGACGAACTCAGCGATGTCAGTTTCCCGGCCGGTGGTTCGGCCAAGCACTTCGCATTGCTGCTACTCGGCGCGCTGACCGAGTGGGCGCGGGCCCGCGGCGAAAACGACGATGTCTTCGGCGGGACCTGGCTGGAGATCACCGGCGATGAGGCCGATGCCGTGTCGGCCGAGGTGTTCGCTGCATGGTCGAAGTGGCTGAAGCGCGAGCATCGGGAACGACCCGAGTTGGCGCACGAGGAGGCACTGGCTCTGTTGGACTCACTCGGCCTCATCGAGCGGGGCGAGAACGGAAAGCTGCGGCTGCATGCCGCCGCGGCGCGTTACGCGCTACGGCCCACCTTCGACGATGCGAAAGCGGACGCGGACGCCCCGCCTGCGCTCTTCCGTGCCGATCGGCAGCCGGTCGGCACGGAAGATCGGCCATGACGGCATACCGCACCGCCGACCCGACGGGGGTGCAGGCGAATCCCGACCGGTTCCGGCTCAGCCGCGCCGGACTGCTCAACGTCTGGCAGTACGACGCCCAGGTCTTCGAGTTCGCCGGAGGAAGGCTGCTGCTGCGTGGCGCCAACGGCGCGGGCAAGTCCAAGACGCTGGAGATGCTGCTGCCATTCGTCTTGGACGGCGACAAGCTCCGGATGACGGCCTCGGGGCGTCATCACACCAGCCTGCTGTGGCTGATGACCGACGGGTACGACGGGACCGGCCGGACTGGCTACCTTTGGGTCGAGTTCGTGCGCACCACCGACGGCGGTGAGCCGCAATGGTTCACATGCGGCGTCGGTATCCGCGCTTCCCAGTCCGCGCGCACGGTCACTACCTGGTATTTCACCAGCCGACGACGGATCGGCCAGGACCTGCTCTTGGAGGACGGCACGGGCCCGCTTTCCCGTGATCGATGCCGCGCCGCGATCGAGGGCGACGGACAGTTCTTCGAGAGCCCGCGGCAGTACAAGCAGCACGTCGGCGAGACCCTGTTCGGGCTTACCGGCGGGCGCTACGACGAGCTGCTCCGGCTGCTTTACTGGCTCCGCCAGCCACAGGTCGGCGAGGACATCGAGCCTGGCAGGCTCGCCGAGATCCTCTCCATCGCACTCCCGGAGCTGGACGACGCGGCGGTCCGGGCGGCCGGGGGGACTCTCGACGAGCTGGCGGCATTTGGCGAGCAGTTGGCCCGGCGGCGGCAGGCGGCGGAGACGATGACCGCGTTCGGGCTGCTCTACGCCGAGTACGCGCGCGGCGTTGCCGCGAGCCGGGGCGGCGTGCTGGCCGAGGCATGCCGCGAGCAGAGCCGGCTGCAGCGGGAGATCAGCAAGCGCACCGCTGAGCTCTCCGACCTGGCCGGGAAGATCACCGCCAATGGGGACAGCCAGGCTGTGGTAACCGCCGCGATCGAGCAGGCCAGGCAGCGGCTGGCAGACCTTGAGACGAGTCCTGAGGCACGCAGTCACCAGCAAGTGCTCGCGCTCGGCAAGCGCGCCGAGGAACTTGCCTCCCATGCAGGGAAGACCCGCGACCACGCGTCGTCCGCACGCGACCGGGCGAGCACAGCGAAGGGGCGAGTCGACCGCGACGCCGCGACGCTACATCGGGACGCCAGGGATCTCGCTGCGGCCGGCCAGTCCCTCGCTTCCGAGGTGGCCGAACTCGGGCTGGTCGCGGCGATGACGGTCCCGGCCGCGCTGATGGCTGCGCTGCTGCCGGAGGACGCCGACAGGCTTGACGCGGCGATGGCGGAGCACGCCGAAGCAGTCAGTGCGGCCCGTCCGCTGGTCGGCGAACGGCAGGCCGCAGTGCATGTGGTCGAGGAGGCCAGGCGCGGCGCTGAGCTAGCCGAGGGCGAGCGGCGAGTAGCCGAGGGTGAGGCAGCCAGACTGGAGGGCATTGCCGAGACTGAAGGTAGCCGACTGGCTGAGGCTGAGCAGAGCGCGCACGCCGAGGAGGAGGCATTCACGACTGCGCTGGCAACCTGGCGGACTGACGAGCGTGCCATCGTGGTCGACATCCCAGCCGAGCTAACAGCCGACAATCTGCGGCGGTTCGGTGCCCTCGCCCGCGAGGCGGCACGTCCGCACCTGGCCAATTTCATGGCTGCCGAGACCGGGGCGGGGTTCCGGCGGGTGAGCGCCGAGCAGCTGCTGACCAAGCTGCGCGAACGGCGAGTGGTTATCGAAGCCGAGTCCGACCCCGCACCTGCGTCGCCGCCGCTCGGCAGGTCCGAGCGCGACGACAGCGACGGCGCACCGCTGTGGCGGCTGGTCGAGTTCGCCGACCACCTGGACGCCGAACAGCGCGCTGGCTTGGAGGCGGCGCTGGAATCCGCCGGCCTGCTCGATGCCTGGGTTCGCTCGGACGGGCAGGTACTCGGCGCGGACAGGCTAGATGTCGTACTGCCGTCCGGCCCGGCGGTCCGGGAACAGAGTCTGGGCGACGTGCTCGTCGTAAGTCGCCCCGACGACTGCCCGGTGACGGCCGAGACCGTCCGCGGTGTGCTCCGTCGAATCGCTATCGAGACATCCGCAGCGGCAACCTCGGTGGCCGGGCTCGACGGTTCTTGGCGGCTCGGCCCGCTGCTGGGACGGGCCGCCAAGCCGGCTGCGCAGTACGTCGGCGCGACCGCACGGGCAGCCGAACGTGCCCGGCGTCTGGCCGAGGTCGAGGTGCAGCTCACCGCTGCGGAGGAGTCCAGGCGGCTGGCTGCTGCCGCCGAGGACGCGGCGCGGGAACGGCGGGAATCCATGGAGGAATGGCTCGGCGCCGTGCCTCCATACGGGCCGTTGCTGGAGGCGTGGGCGGAGGCCAGGGCCCGTGCCGATGCGGTCACCCGCGCCGAGGAGGCGGCCAGTATCGCTGAACAGGCCGCCAAGCAGGCCAGAGCGGCGGCTGCTGCGGCCCGCCGCGAACTGGACGAGCTTGGCACTGTCCATGGCTTGCCAACGACCGAAGCTGGGCTGGCCGCGCATGGCGAGCGGCTCCGCACGCTGGAGACTGCCTTGGCCCGGCAGGTGGAGTCCGCCACCCGATCGCGGGACCAGCTACGCCGTTTCGGAGAAGATTTCGCTGCATGGGCCGATCTCGACTGTCAGGCCGCCGAGATGGAACGCGAGGCCGCTGAACTCCAAGCACAAGCGACGTCGCTGGAACGGCGGCATGAGGAAATGCGGCGCGCCGTCGAGGCGAGCGTTCGCGAACTTGAGGAGCGGATAAATGCGACCAGAGCGGAGATCCAATCAGGCCAGGCCAGTGAGAAGGCGCTGCGAACCGAGCACGATCGGCTGATCGCAGAGCATGGCTCGGCTCAGCAGGCGCTGACCGACACCGGGGAGCGCTACGCCGCGCAGCAGCCGGTCGTCGTCGAGGCGGCCCACGGGGTCGCCGCACTGGCCGACGTGCCTGGTCTGCTCGCCTCGGCAGGAGCACCGCGTGACGGAACGTACGAGCTGGCCCGCGGCGTCACGCCAGGCATCAAGGTTCCAACCGCCGTGGTCGAGCTGGCCCGTTCGCTGGCGGGGTCAGGACTTCCCGAGCGGCCAGTCACCGACGCCGCGGTATGGGGCCGGTACACCGAGGTTACGAGCGGTCCGGCGGCCGACTGCGAGCCGCGGGTGCTCGAATACCCCGGCGTGCTCGCCGTGGTTGCGCGAGACGAGGCCGGCGAGCGCCCGCTGGGTGAGCTGGCCAGCCGGCTTACAGTCGAGGTCGCGCGGGACGCGGAGTTGCTCACCGAGCGTGAGCGCCGGGTGTTCGAGGAACACATTCTCGGCGACCTGGGAGAAGCACTTCGGGCGCGCCGGCTTGAGGCAGAGGAGCTGGTCGCGGCGATGAATCGGCTACTCGACGGCGTGACCACGTCGCAAGGCGTCCGAGTGTCGCTGCACTGGCGGCTGCGCGACGACGTGCCCCCCGATTCCCGACAGGCGGTCGCCCTGCTCGGGCGGCCGCTCGGAGCGCTGCTGCCCGATGAGCGGCAGGCCCTCCGCGACTGTCTGCACCGCCTGATCGAGACGTCCCGAGCCGAACAGCCAGAGCTGTCCTACGCCGAGCATCTGGGACGCGCCCTGGATTACCGTCAGTGGTTCGCCTTCCGCGTCCGTTACACCAGGCCGGAACTCGATGGTCGGTGGCTGGACCTGCATCGCCGGTCCCCGTTGTCACAGGGCGAGCAGAAGGTCGTCTGCTACCTCCCCCTCTTCGCGGCGGCAGCGGCACATTTCAGTTCGGTGGCCGGCGCGGCTCCTTATGCGCCGCGTTTCGTCCTGCTCGACGACGCCTTTCCGAAGATCGACGTGCGCACCCATCCGCTGCTGTTCGGACTGCTCGTCGAGCTCGACCTTGACTTCCTGATCACCAGCGAGCGGCTATGGGGGGACCACGAGACCGTGCCGTCGCTAGCAATCTACGAGGCGCTCCGCGATCCGTCGGAGCGGGGGATCGCGCAATACGAGCACCGCTGGGATGGCCAACGGCTACACGCCGTAGGCGCCTGATGGGCGACGTCGGGCCGGTTAGCGGCGCGGCTCGGCCAGTCCCTGGGTGGCTGGCTGACCCGGCGCTCTCGCGGCTGTGGGAGGCTGTGCGCGGTCGGCTCGAGCGAAGCCACTTGGAGCCTGCGGGCCGGATTGTCCTGGTTGACCTTCGGCGTGCGGAGCGACACGCGGTAGGCGACCTGCTAGCCCGGCCTATCGTGGCCGACCGGGTCACGGTCGACCTCGCGGAGCTAGACCAGGTACTTGCGCGCCGTTCGCCTTATCGCGGACTGGCCGAGACCGTAGCGGCCGTTACCGAGCGGCCGCTGCGCGACCGGCGGGCCGAACGGTCGGCGGCCATGGCGGCCCGTGAGGCGCCGCTGGTGCTGGCGCGCGAGCTGCTGGCGGCCCAGCCCGCGTTCGCCGGCCTCACCTGGGGCGAAGCCTGGCTGGCAGAAATGCGTCGTTCGGGCTTGCTGGCTAGGGCGGACGATGCTGCCCGAGCGGTGCAGAATGCCGTGATCGTCCTGGCCGAAGTGCTAGCGCCGAGCGTCGCGGCAAGATCGCGCTCCGAACTTTCGGCTCGCGTGACCGGTAGCGCCCACGGCCTCGACGACGGAACAGTCGTCTCCCAGCTCACGCTGCGGGCGCTGGCGCTTGACGCGGAAATTGAGCCGCCGGTGACTGCAGCAGCACGGCGAGATCTCTGGGAGCGGTACGCCGTGAGCGTCGACTCAGTCTCCAGTACTTGCCTGACCCTCGGCTTGCTCGGGCGCGGCGGCTCCGTGGCCGGCCGGCTCAGGCTGGCCGCCGAAGCCGGCGACCCAACGCACATCACGCCGCGCGACCTCCGCCACCTTGAGTTTGCTCCCCATCGGCATGTCCTCGTGTGCGAGAACCCGCGCGTGCTAGAGGCGATGGCAGACCGGTTCGGCGGCGACCTGCCGACGGTCTGCACGGCGGGCCAGCCGGCGCTGGTCGTGCTGGACGTGCTCCGCCGACTGGCGATGATCAACTCGACGCTGCACTATCACGGTGATTTCGACTGGCCGGGGATAGCGATCGCCAACCGACTAGTCGCTCAAGCCGGAGTGGCGCCATGGCAGATGGGAGCGCCGAACTACCAGGCCGCGGTTATGCGGGGCCCATCTGCGCTGGAACTCAGCGGCGCACCGGTCGTCACAACATGGGATCCGATGTTGAGCGCCGTCATGATCCGTCTCGGCGTCGTCGTGCACGAGGAGGCTATCCTCGATGATCTCCTGGCGGCCGCCGCGCAGCTGACGAGATGACGTCACCGCGGTCGCATTGTCGAATCAGTTGCCGATTCAGCGACGACGGCTGCCGCCGCGAGGGTAGCTGGGCTCGAAGCGCCGACTTCTCGAGTCCCCACCCGGCGGGAGCGGATCAGGAGGACTGCTCGGTTGGCAACCATCATCGCGAATCCCACGAAAATGATCGCGTCGGCTAGGGCAGTGACGCTGATCTGGTTGTTGATCAGAAAAGTCCCCAGGGCCCGGCCGAACGATATCGAGTGAGTGGACTCGTAGGTGAACATCAGCCGGGCAATGGCGACCACGATCCAGACTGCCGCATACGGCGCGCCGGCCACAGTGACCATGGACCCGGTGTCCGCATCCGGCTCGACTCGCATGAGCATCGCCGCGCCCGACCCGAGCAGCACACCGGCCCGATAGCGGCGAGTTCGAGCAGCAACCCGGCCCCGTGCAGATCTAACCCAGGCATCACGAACGGGACCACGACCGCAGTGATCACGAACGGCCGGAGCAGTCGCAGCAGGGTCAGCCGTCGGCGACCAACAATCGAGGCAGTGATCGAAATCCGGGAGATTGAGGCGTTTCTGTAGAGAGCGCTACCAATCCGCTGTACCCGGCAGTGACGCCGCAGGGCAGGGCCCTGTCCTACCGAGGCATCGCCAGAACCTTCGCCGAAGTGCTTTCCCTCGTCGCGGCGGGCGAGAACGTCTTTCCTACCGCCGAGTCGTTCCCGGCATACTACGGACACCCGGAGGTCCGCTTCGTGCTCATGCGCGGCTGGCCGCCGGCGACGCGCATCCTGCTGACGCGACGCGGGGCTGAGGGAAACGCCGCCGCGTTCACCGGGCTCGCGGCCGAACCCGGGCGCTCCGGTAACGGTCACCGGCGGGCTGCCGCAAGCGATGGCGCCCTGGACGCGTCCCGGGCCTGACTGGGTCAGTGCGCTCACCGGAGTTGCGAGGGAGTTGCGAGCTCGCCCGCGAAATGCTGTCGGCCTTGCCGTGATCCGGCAGCCCGGGTGGCGCAGCTAGCCGGAACCAGCGAACGGCGGGCCGGGCGGGTCACCCCACCAGGTGCGCAGGAACCCGGCGGCACGCTCGCAGGCCCCCACGAGCGGTCCGTCCGGATGGTTGAGCGCATCGGCGATCAGACCAGCGATCTTGTCCTCGACATCGGCGAGTACCTGTTGCGGCGTGGCCTCACGGGCTGACCGGTAGCCGATCACGGCGCCCGCGTTGCAGACGAAGTCGGGGAGCGCCGTGATGCCCCGGCGGTACAGGACGTCGGCTCCTTGCCTGGTATATGGAACGTTCGCAGCGGGCGCGACGACCCGGACGGCCGGCCGAAGCGACTCGGCGGTCCGGCCGCTGATCACTCCCGGCCGGGTCCCAGGGACGACGACATCGGCAGCCACAGTGAATAGCTGACCTGGCGGACCGGCAGGTTCGCCATAGCGAGCGACGCACTCATCGCCGTGCACACCGCGCAACGCGAGCAGTCGCTCGACGTCCAGCCCCGCAGAGTCGGTGACGCAGCCGGCGACCGTGGAGACGGCAACGACCCGGCCGCCACGTTTGATGACCTCGCACGCGACGCCACCGCCCACCTTGCCGAAACCCTCGATGGCGACCGACCGGCCCTCCCACCCTCCGCCCCACCCGGCGCGCAGCGCCGCCTCAGCGGCTACTGCGACGCCGTATCCGGTCAGGACATCCTCGAACGGCATCCCGCCGACGACGGCACGCATAGCCGCCGGCGCGGCACGGCGCTCGCGCAGCGGCGCGAAATCCTCCTCGAAGGTGCCCATGTCCGGCCCGGTCAGGAATCGGCCGGCATCGGCCAGCGGGCGGATCTCCGCGCAGTAGCGGGCCATCAACCCGGTCCTGGCGGCGCGGTCAGCCGGATCGCCCGCCAGGCCGGCCTTGGCGCCGCCGACCCGGTCGCCGAGCACCGCGAATTTGTAGGTCATCGCCCGGGCCAGCAGCGCAACCTCGGCGACGGTGACGTCCGGCGCCAGGCGCGTCCCCCCGGCGGAAACGGTGGCGCCGGGAAGGTCGAATACGACGAACCCGCGGACGGTGGTCAGTTCGATGATCTCTGGCTGGCCAGGATCGCGTACCGGTTCAGGCTCGCCTCGCATGACATCTCCGACAGTCCGACCGCAGCCATCTGATACCACCCAAGTCTGCCGCAGTCGGGCCCCGTGCCGGAGCGCGGCAGGGGCATCCGCGGGATGCGGGCCCGTGAATGCTCGCTGGCACAGCCGTCGTGCCGGATTGAGACTGGTCGGGCGCCGGGGTTCAAAAGGGCGCTTTCCGGGGTCACACTGATGTCTGTGTATGACTTCGACGTGCTGGTGATCGGCTCGGGGCCGGGTGGCCAGAAGGCAGCGATCGCCGCGGCGAAGCTGGGGCGCCGCGTGGCGATCGTCGAACGCAAGGACATGATTGGCGGGGTCTGCCTCAATACAGGGACAATCCCGTCAAAGACCCTGCGCGAGGCGGTGCTGTACCTGACTGGTCTCGATCAGCGCGAAATGTACGGGCAGAGTTACCGGGTCAAGGACGAGGTCACCATCGCCGACTTGGCGGCCCGCACCCGGCACGTGGTCGGCCGCGAGATCGACGTGGTACGGAGCCAACTGTCGCGGAACCGGGTGACGGTCCTCACCGGCACTGGGTACTTCGTCGACCCGCACCTGGTGGAGGTCGACGATGGCGACGGTCGGCTCCGCCGGGCCAGCGCCGAGAAGATCGTGATCGCCACCGGTACCCGGCCCGCGCGACCGGCCAGCGTGGATTTCGACGAGCGGGCCGTCATCGACTCGGACGGGATCGCCAGTCTTGAGCAGGTCCCGCGCTCGATGCTCGTCGCGGGCGCCGGCGTGATCGGGATCGAGTACGCGTCTATGTTCGCGGCGCTCGGCACCAAGGTCACCGTCGTGGAGCAGCGCGACCGGATGCTGGAGTTCTGTGATATCGAGGTCGTGGAGGCGCTGAAGTACCATCTCCGCGATCTCGCTGTGACGTTCAGGTTCGGCGAGACTGTGGCCTGCGTCGAGTCCAGGCCCGATGGCGCGATCGCGACCCTGCGCAGCGGGAAGAAGATCCTGGCCGACACGGTCTTGTATTCTGCTGGCCGCCAGGGCGTGAGCGACAACCTCAAGCTCTCCGCTGCTGGCCTGGACTCTGATGATCGCGGCCGCATCGGCGTGGATGAGTTCTTCCGTACCGCGGTACCCCACATCTACGCGGTCGGCGATGTCATCGGCTTTCCGGCCCTCGCGGCCACCTCCATGGAGCAGGGCCGTCTCGCGGCGCACCATGCCTGCGGGGAGCCGCTGCCCGCGATGGGACAGCTGCAGCCGATCGGCATCTACAGCATTCCCGAGATCAGCTTCATCGGGCAGACCGAAGAGCAGCTCACTGCCCAGAACGTGCCCTTCGAGGTCGGCGTCTCCCGATACCGGGAGCTGGCCCGCGGGCAGATCATCGGCGACTCCTACGGCGTGCTGAAGCTCCTCGTCTCCCTGGAAGACCGGACGCTGCTCGGCGTCCATGTCTTCGGCACCGGAGCCACCGAGCTGATCCACATCGGGCAGGCGGTGATGGGCTGCGGCGGCACCGTTGACTACCTGGTCGACGCCGTGTTCAACTATCCGACCCTCGCCGAGTCTTATAAGGTCGCCGCCCTGGACGCGACGAACAAGATGCGCGAGATCGCGCGGCTCTCCTGAGCCGAGCACGTCCCGCTTTGGCTATCGGACTCAAGCGGGCCAGACTTCGCCCAGGCCGCCCGCCAGGCCACCCTGGCACTGCACGAGCAGCTGACCGCCTGGCTGCGGTGACAGCTCGGCTCCTAGGCGAGCGCCGGCGGTCCATGCCCGCTCGGCTCGTCCGCGGGCTTGCGCTTCACGTCAACGCTGCCCAGCAGGGCCAAGCCGGTCACCTTCAGCCGCGGCGCACCCGGAATGCCCGGGCCGTTGGCACTGTGATCGAAGGCCGCCATGATCCCGATTCCGGCCACATCGACCTCGATGTCCTCGGGCACGATGATCTCGATGCCGCCCAGGATGGTAAATGCCTGGATTGTTACCTCGGGCTCGCTGAATCGCGCCTGCCTCAGGTCGAGCTGCACCGCCCCCATGATCGTGATCGCGGCGTAAGTGGGCGGCACTATCCAGGGGCCCCCTCGGGTCACCGAGCTCATGATCGCCAGCGACGACTTCGCGGCCGGGCTGCCCCCGATCCGATCGGGCGGGTATCTGCCAGCTGACGTGATCGCTGGCAGCGCTGCACCCGGTGCGGGCAGGTCGCGCGTGATGTTCTCCAGGTCGGCATAGGTCCTGGCCGAGTAGACCTGGCCGAGCCGTTCGTCGAGCTCGTCGAAGGTGATCCGGCCCGTCGCGACGGCCTCGCGGAGCACGTCGGCGATCCGGTCGCGGTCCGCGTCGGAAACCCGCAGGGTACGCGGATCGACCGGCTCGGGAAGATTGCTCACGCTTTCACCCTAGTGTTCCGGGTGAGGAGTTAATTAGCCGGTGACAGCCGACCGGATGCGGAACCCGGGCACACCGAACGATTTGGTTATGAGCGTAGGGTCAGGTCTCGTGTCCAACCGCGAGCTGGTGATTCTCGGCACGGCGAGCCAGGCGCCCACCCGCAGCCGCAACCACAACGGTTACCTGCTGCGCTGGGATGGCGACGGGCTGCTGTTCGACCCGGGGGAGGGTACCCAGCGGCAGATGCTGTTCGCCGGGGTCACGACCAGCCAGATCAGCCACATCTGCATCACTCACTTCCACGGAGATCACTGCCTTGGCTTGCCGGGTGTGCTCCAGCGGATGTCGCTCGACCAGGTGACGCACGTCGTGCAGGTCTGCTACCCGGCGGAAAGCCGGGATGTGTTCGGGCGGCTCCGGCACGCCGCGTTGTTTCCTGACGTGCTGAACTTGCGCGAAAAACCAGTCGACAGCGAGGGCACGATCACCCAGACGGCTGCGTTCCGCCTGGAGACCAGGCGGCTGTCGCACAGCGTGCCTGCCATCGGCTACCGGCTGGTGGAGCCGGATGGACGGCGGATGGTCCCGGAGAAGCTGGCCGACTGGGGCATCACCGGTCCCGACATCGGCCGACTGCAACACCAGGGCCGCCTCGCTGCTGGCGACCGCACGGTGACGTTGGAGCAGGTGAGCGAACCCAGATCGGGCCAGCGTTTCGCGTTCATCATGGACACCAGGCTGTGTGACGCCGCGTTCGCACTCGCCGACCAGGCGGACCTGCTCGTCTGCGAAGCCACCTTCGCCGATGCGGACGCTGCGCTTGCGCACGAGTACGGGCACCTGACCGCCGGGCAGGCTGGCCGAATCGCGGCCGAGTCGCGGGCGCGGCTGCTCGTGCTCACCCACTTCTCCCAGCGGTACGACGCCGACGATGGCCAGCGGCTGGCCGGGGAAGCGGCGCTGGCCTTCGGCGGTGAGGTCGTACTAGCTCACGATCTCAACCGGGTCCCCGTTCCGCCCCGGCTCCCGTCGGCCAGCTAGCAGCTCTTCTTTCCGGCACCAGCGGCGTGCGTCTGGCTGTCTGATGTCGGCTCGTCCGAAAGGCTCGCCGTAAATCAACAGCCAGAGTTCGCGGCAGTCACCTTGAGCCGTCCGCTCCGCGGCGCGCAACGAAGACATATTCCCTGCTGTCGTCGTTGAACGGCTCTCCGGCGAAGCCGCCGTAGAGTGCCTCCAGCTCCAGGCCGGCCACATCGAGGAGCCCGAGCCACTCGTTCTTCGTGGCCCACCAGAGGGAGCTCGTCCCACCGTCGTCGAGCGTTATGTCAATCCGGCTGTCGCCGACGGCATACCGAATCGTGTGCGGAACGGGTTCGTCCTGGTGCTGCCCGTCGAGGCGAGCAGCGATCCGGTGATCGAATGCGAAGGCGTTCCACGCGAACCGGCCATTGCGCCGCAGCGACGCGGCGACGCGCTCGAAGGTGCGGCGGCGGTCGGCCCAGGTCGGCAGGTGCAGCAGCGCGCGGAACGGGCAGTAGATCAGCGCCGCGGGCTGGTCGATGGCAAGGTCGCGCATGTCGCCCTCGCGCAAGTCAAGCTGCACACCGGCCTGCAGCGCCCGGGAGCGCGCTTGCGCCAGCATCGCGGGTGACGAGTCGACGCCGATGACCGGCCGGCCGGTGGCCTGCGCAACCGGAACGGCCACCCGGCCGTTTCCGACCGCGAGCTCGACCAGCGGCCCCTCCGCCTTGCGAGCAAGCTCGACGTAGAAGGCGACGTCGGCCGTCATCTGAGCCGACCACTCGTCATAGCGGCGGGAGAACGCTTCGTCCCAGCTCATCGGCCCATGCTAACGGCCTGGTCGATCCTTGGGGTTTACCGCGCGTGAAGAATGGGACGGCCGGTACCATACGCGCCAAGAGGGCAGATATGGACCCACGGGGGTCGGCTGTCGCACTCGATCGAATCGCCCAAGGAGTCGTCGCTGTGGCCTTCATACCCTATGACCGGCCGGTGCGGTCCGCGTTCATCGGTCTCGGCCGGATCTACGACCTGAACGTTCGCGCCTACATTGACAACCCGGACGTCGAGGTCGTCGCGCTCGTCGATCCGAGCGACGAACGCCGTGCGCAGCGCCAGGCGGACTGGCCGGCCGCTCGCACCTTCGCCTCGGCCGCCGAGCTGGCGTCGAGCGGCATCGAGGTTGACGCGGTCGAGGTCCTGCTGCCGGTGGCGCTGCATGCCGACGGGGTGGTCGAACTGCTCGGCAACGGGTGGCACGTCAATCTGCAGAAGCCGATGTGCAGCGACCTGCTCGACGCCGAGCGGATGCTCGACGCGGCGAAGGCCAACGACCGGGTCCTGCGCGTGATGGAGAACTACCTGTTTTACGAACCGCTGCGCAAGCTCAAGGCCATCGCCGAGTCAGGCGAGATCGGCGAGGTCTCCAGTTACCACATCAAGATGGTCGGTAGCGGCCGGGGTGGCTGGGACGTGCCGTGGAGCAGTTTCGAGTTGCAGATGGAGCAGATGAAGCGCGGCCGCGGCATCTTCGTGTTCGACGACGGCTGGCACAAGCTCGCGACCGCCATCTGGCTCTTCGGCCCGATCAGGGAAGTCCGGGCCTGGATCGGAAATACCGCGGTCGGACCGGGCATCGACCTGGACGTGCCGACCACGATCATCTGGGAGCACGACAACGGTGTCCGCGGTGTGTGGGACTCCACCGTCGCGATGGACCTGTACCTGCGATCCGACTACTACACCAACGACGAGCGCTGGGAGATAACGGGCAGCAAGGGTTATGCGCGGGTCAACCGATGCACCGGCCGCGGCATCCAGCAACCCAGCGTCGAGGTCTATCTCGACGGCGAGATGCGCGGTTACCACGCGCTCGACGACGACTGGGGGAGCAGCTTCCGCGACTCGGGCCGGCACTGGCTGCGCTGGCTGCATACCGGCGACGGCCCGCTGCTCTGGAGCGGCGAAGAGGCGGTCGACGTGCTGAGGTTCGCGCTCGCTGCGTACGCGAGCAGCGCATCGGGAAGCGTCGGCGTGGACCCCAGGCTGGTCATCTAGCCAAACCGCCTCCCGCCGCGCGCCCTCACCGGCGAGCGCCCACGTCCGCGACCCTTGTCAGCGCGCGCACCCATCCGCCGCCGCCCAGGTCCGCGAGCGCACTCGTCCGCGAGCCTGCGCGGGCTTGCCATACTGGCCCAATGCCTGTGAATACTCGCTGCGTGCTGGTGCTGGCCGGGACCGCGCTGCTGGGTATCGGCCTTGATCAGGCGACCAAGGCACTGGTAGTGGCGACCATCGAGGGCAAACCGCCGATTCGCCTGATCGGCCAAGTCCTGACCATCGACGTCTCCCGGAACTCCGGTGCCGCCTTCTCCTTCGCACCAGCCGCGACGGTGCTGTTCACCTGCCTGGCGGTGGCGATCGCCGTGCTGCTGGTCACCAAGGTGCCGCGGCTACGCTCAACCGGCTGGGCGGCAGCACTCGGTCTGCTGCTGGCCGGAGCCATCGGAAACCTGTGTGATCGGCTGATGCGAGCGCCCGGCATCGGCCGCGGCGCCGTCGTCGACTTTATCGACCTGCAGCACTTCGCGACATTCAACGTCGCCGACAGCTGCCTGACCTGCGGGGCCGTCCTCGCGATCTTGCTGTCAGTCCGCGGCGTCCCGATCACGGACCGATCACCGGACCACGGCTAGCGGGCGCGCGGCAGCTGGCAGGCCGGGTTCAGGTGGCCGAACGCACGGTTCGGAGCGGATCAACCTGCCGGTCGCCGGTCGCCTTTCCGACGATCTCCGCGCGCTCGGCCTTGGTGCGGAACGTCACGCACGTGCGATCCGCGCGGAACAGGTCATTCGAGAACTCGAACGGCACTCCGTCTGCCGTCATCGACTTCCTGGTGATGGCCAGCAGCGGTGCCCGCGCGGCGATCCCGAGCAGCACGGCCTCGTCCGGGCTGGCCTCGACCACCTCCAGATGCTCGACCACATCCTCGGGCTTGATCCCATAGTGGGTGTCCAGCAGGTCGTAGATCGATCCGCCGAGCGGCAGTTCGAGCAGGCCAGGAAAGATCTCGACCGGCAGCCTGGCGCGCTCAAGCGAGATCGGCACGCCGTCCGCTAGCCTGATCCGCACGATGTCGACGACCAGGCTTCCGGCGGGCAGGTCCAGGTGCACAGCCGTCAGGTCGTCGGCACCAGTCATCGTGGCCGACAGCACTTGGGTTCCGGCCACGAAACCCTGGCGGCGCAGGTACTCGGGCAGCCCCACGATGACCGAGAGGTCGCGGTCCACCTTAGAGTGCGCCACGAACGTGCCGCCTGCCCGGCCAGGAACGCGGCGCACCACGCCGGCCTGAGCAAGCACGGCAAGCACCTGCCGTAGCGTCGACCGGCTGACCGACAGGCTCGCGGCCAGTTCGCGCTCGGTACCGAGCTTGTCGCCTGGTCGCAGCGCACCCGCGGAGATCATGTCGAGTACTCGGTGCCTGGCCTCATCGACAGGCCGCTGGCTTGACCCGCCCGGCAGTCGCAGGTCAGCGAGCTGATGCTCCCCGCTGGCAGGGATCTGGTTCACCCCATGGCCTGCAGCGATTCGGGCACGGTCTGGCCGCCGTCAACCACCAGCGTTTGCGCGGTGATGTAGCCGGCTTCATCGGAGGCGAAGAACATGGCCGCATGGGCGATGTCAGCGATGCTGCCCAGTCTGCCGAGCGGAATGGACGCTTCCATCGCCGCCAGGTAGTCGGCCCCGAGCTCGTCCAGCCCCTCGGTGACGATGTTGCCTGGCATGACCGCGTTGATGGTGATGCCGGATCGCGCGAACTCGAGCGCAGCCGAGCGCATGAAGCCGAGCTGGCCGGCCTTGCTGGCGCCATAGTGTGACCAGCCGGCGAATCCCGTGATCGGTCCGGTGATCGATGACGTCAAGATGATCCGGCCGTGACCAGATTCCTTCAGCGCCGGCAGCGCCGCCTGCACCGTGAAGAAGGTGCCCTTCAGGTTCGTCGCCAGCACCTCGTCGAGTTCGGCCGGCGTCATCTCGGTCAGCGGCGCGGCCGGGAAGATTCCGGCGTTGCAGCACACCACGTCCAGGCCGCCGTGCAGCTCGACCGTGGCCGCGACCACCCCAGCGCAGCTAGCCGGGTCGCCGACGTCGCCGGGCAGGTAGCTGACTCGGCCGCCTGGCGGGGACTGCTCCGCCGCCTCGGCGGTCAGCACCTCCGCCGTCCGCTCGCCGTGGTCGCGGTGCCGGCCCGTGATCACCACCTGGGCGCCCGCGTTCGCGAAGCCAGCGGCGATCCCCTGCCCGATGCCCTTGGTACCGCCGGTCACCAGGACTGACCGGCCGCTGATCGATGTGAACATCCGCAACTCCCCTGACGAATAGATGCCTGTGACGATGGCTATGTCGTGCCGAGCAGGTAGCGCTCGGCGATCTCGCAGCAGCCCCTGGTGAAGTCGGCGCCGAGCTCGAGCGCCGAGTCGGCGAACCGGTGCGAGCCGACCCAGGCGACCAGCTGAAGCCGCCGCAACAACACGAAGGTCGGGATCTCCGCCTCATCGGCGGCTGGCAGCGGCCGGACCCGCCGGTACCCCTGCAGCCATGCGTCGCACAACGCGGGCACCCGCGGATCATGCTCGATGAAGCTGACCGCCGTGGCCAGGTCGAACATGAACCAGCCGAACCCTGAGTCGTCGAAGTCGATGACCTGGATGTCGTCGCCGCTGACGAGCAGGTTGGCCAGTCGGACATCGGCATGGATCAGCCCGAATCGGTCGGGGTCCGTTCCGTATCTGGCCAGCCGGACGGCCATCAGCTCCGCCGCCCTGGTCAGTATCTCGAGCTCTTCTTTGCCGACGCCGATGCCCTCCTGCCAGCGGCCCCAGCGCGGGGTCTGCCCGACGCAGCAGTCGAAGTCCCAGGAGAACCTGACGAACCCCGCCGGTCGCTGCCACCGGCGGGAGTGGTGGTGCATCCGCGCGCAGATCTGGCCGAGCAGCTCGAACTTCTCGGCCAGCTGATCCTCCGGCGGCTCGGTGCCTGGCAGCCACTCGAACAGCACTACCTGCCGGGTCAGCCCGTCGATCTCGATGTCGACGACCTCCCGTCCGTCGGTCGCCCGGTATACGGCCGGGGTCAGCAGCCCCTCGTCCGCGCGCAGCGCCTGCAGCCAGGCGAGTTCGGACTCGATCGCTCCCGGCGGGTGGTAGCCGGTCCGGTGCACCCGGAGCACGGCGGTGCGTTCGGCGGCCGGATCGTCGATCCGGTAAGTCGCGTTCTCCGACAGGCTGAGCAGCGAGATATGCGCGTCTGCCGGGAACCCGAACGGCTTGAGCGCGGCCTTGGCGAATGGGTCGTAGCCGCGCAGCACGGCCTGCTGCGAACTGTCCGTGCCGCTCACTGGTCCCGTCCTTCGATGCTGGCGAGCAGTCTTTCGATCTGGCCGGCGGCATGGGTCACCCCGGCGGTGCTGCCCGCGATGTAAAGCCGCCCGGAGGCGCCGATCATGGTCACGTCGACCAGGGTGTTCTCCGGCACCGCCCGTTCGGCCTCGTTGGCAGCGACGGCGGCGAAGAGCGCGGGCGTCATCTCGCACACCAGCAGCGACTGCCCGGGCAGCAGCATGGACGCCTGCCGGGACCGATTGATGATCACCGCCTGCTGGTCGGTGATGTCCTCGATGATGTCGCTGTACTGCAGTTCGGGCCGGAGCTGGTCGGCCGCGCTGCGCCCGATGCCTTCGAGGATCGCCTGGCCAGCCCGCTGCACCGCGGCCGCGCTGGCGGAGTGGACCTCGAGCACGCCGAACTGGCGCTCCACGAACAAGATCCCCGGCTCGACCGACGGCTCGGCTCGCAGTGCCAGGTCGGTCACCCGCTCGATGGCCAGGCCGGGAGCGACCTCGACGATCAGCGCGTGGTCCCCCTCTGCTGCCGGGTACCCGCGAGCCCGGGTCGGCGTTTCCAGGTAAGCGGCGAACTGCCGCTGCAGGCCCGCGATCGGCAGGTACACCCGCAGCTCGGTGCGTGTCCTGGTGGCCGCGCCAGCTGTCACTCCGAGACCACGAAGTGCTTGCCAAGCTCGCCGTGCGGGCGCGGGATCACGTGCACGGAGATGAGCTCGCCGACGCTGGACGCCGTCTCGGCCCCCGCCTCGGTGGCTGCCTTCACCGCGCCGACGTCGCCGTTGATGATGACGGCGACCAGGCCGTCCCCGACCTCCTGCCGGCCGACGATCACCACGTTCGCCGCCTTGACCATGGCGTCGGCGGCGGCGAGCGCGGCCACGTAACCCTTGGTCTCGATCATGCCCAGAGCGTTCTGTGCCATTGAGGGGTTCCTTTCGGATTGAGCTGACCCAATATTGCGGGCAGGACTTCAGATTTGCTTAACGGGAAGCACCGGGCGATCCCGGCTCCTCACTTGATCGGCCGCCAGGCGACCCCTTTCTAGCCTTGTTCCTGGCCGGTCCCTGGCCGGCTGACCCAGTACTGGCTGACCCAGTACTGGCTGACCCAGTACTGGCTGACCCAGTACTGGCTGCCCCGGTGCTCGCCGCCCCAGCGGTCGCTGGCTCGGGGCCGGCCGTCGGCTCATCGATGGAGCCGATGATCAGCGCGTCCACCGGCGGGCGGTCCGGCAGCCACCCGGCGGCGACGGATCCCTGGGCGATGAGCACCCGCTCGCCGCGCCCGCTGCCGAGCACGTCGAAAGCGACCAGGCGCTCACCGGACCCGGTGACCTCTACCTCAAGGAAGGCGCCGCTCGGCAGGCCGTCGATCCGCTTGGTAGACCAGACGTTGCCAACCACGACTGCTTGCAACATCACCGCTCCTTCTCGATCGGGACTCCCAGCGCCCGCGCCCTGTCCCTGGCCAGCGGGGTCAGCACCGCGCGCGGCCCAAGCACCAGCCGGGCGCCGGCCTTGGCGGCTGCGTTCACCGCCCGCTCGGTGACCGCGCCCTTGTCCACCCGGTGCGCGGGGCTGGCCGCGGTGGCGTCGGGCTGCGCGGCCAGCCGGAACCTGGCCCGCCCGCTGATCAGATCGCCCCTGAGCTTCGGATTGTCGGCGAGCCGAAGTACCCGCAGCACGAAGGCGTGCAGGTCCTCGTCGGTGCTCAGCCGGACCGTCCACGACCCGGTCCCGGCGTCGCTAGCGCCGGCCGGCCCGCCTTCGGCCGGCGACCGGGCCGAGTTGGTTGCCCGCGAGTCGGCGGTCGGCGGGCTGGCCGATGCGGTGGCAGGGGACCCGGTCCGGCCGGTCGCTGCGGTGGCGGGGGACCCGGTCCGGCCGGTCGCTGCCTGGGCGGTGGCCACCGGTCTGACGAAAGCGGAACGCGATCCGGTCGGCGCTTTGGCCTGG
>Ga0116218_1000273_pt1 | contig 36200 bp, 37 predicted proteins | sample Sb_taG_2_FD_88966 | JGI IMG/M metagenome (GOLD analysis project Ga0116218, IMG submission 88966) | Peat soil microbial communities from Weissenstadt, Germany - Sb_50d_5_LS metaG | ecosystem: Environmental > Terrestrial > Soil > Wetlands > Peat | place: Germany: Weissenstadt | collected 2010-09-21 | reverse complement strand
CGTGGCAGTGGCAGTTGGCGCTGGCGATCGGATCGGTGTCACAGGTGTACGTGACGTTTCCGCACAGACAGCTCCCGTCCAGCTTGCCCATTGGCCCCTCCTGTTGGTTGCGTGGTGGTGGTACAGGCCCGCGGCGCCAGCATAACTTGAGTTCATGCCGCGAACGCCTCGATTACCTCGATCGTCGCGGCTGGATCCTCGATCTGCGGGTAGTGACCCAGGCGTGGCAGGCGGGTAAGCGATGCTTCTGGCCGGAGGGCGAGGACGGCCTGGAGCACCGCCTCGGTGCAGACGGGGTCGCGCCCGGCCCAGGCCAGTCCGAGCCGTCCGGGCCAGTCGTGCAGTGCGCCGTGCCAGCGGCCGGCGTAGGTGACGCGCTCGTGGAGGTAGAAGGTCAGGCGGTCGAGGATCCGGTGTCCGCCATCGTGGACGAGCAGTGCCCACTGGTCGGCCGCCTCCGCATCGCTCAGAGGATGCTCCGGGGAGAAGATGCGGGCGAACTGGGCTCTGAACGAGCGTTGGTTCGACAGCCGCGCGGCGATCGGCCCGAGGCGGCTTCGCAACAGCTTCTGCCCGAGCGTGAGGCTGGCGGCCTCGATCACCATGCTGCCGTTGAACAGCAGTACGCCGGCGAGCCCGAACGGCAGCCGCCCCTCGAGATCGCGTGCGAGCAGCTCCGTCGCCACCGAGGTGCCCATGTCGTGGGCAACGACGACCACGGCTTCTGGGCCGACGTAGCGCGCGGCGATCGCCTGCACCAGGTCGGCCTGTCCGAGCAGTGAGTACACGTGCTCGCGCGGCTTGTCCGAGAGGCCGAAGCCGAGGAAGTCGAAGGCGGTCAGGCGTCGGTTTGAGAGCAGGTCGAACGCGTGGCACCAGTCGTAGGAGCTCGACGGGTACCCGTGCAGGAGCAAGATTGGCGGCCCCGCGCCCGGCTGGTCGCGCACGAAGATGTTCCGGCCGCCGAGCTCGACCATCGTGCCGGCCTGCCGCCATGCCTCCACCCTCGGGGTGAGGCCCCCGTTCACAGAGGAAGTTGCGTGCAGGCGATCAGGCGGGAGTCGGCGAGGGCCGCCGCACGGTGGGCGTGAATCTCGAGATAACCGGGGTCGCGAGTCATCTCCAGGAACGCCTGCCGCGAGGGATATTCGACCGCGAGCACCATGTCCCACTCGCCGTCGTGGGGGCCGATCACCGACTCGGGCGCGGCGACGGCCAGCACCACGCGGCCGCCGACGCCATCGAGGAACTTCTGGACCGCGGCGCCGTACCGGCCGTACGCCTCGGCGCCGGTGATCCGGTCAGCGGCGTCGATCCCGTCCGCGCGCTCTTTGAAGCGCAGGAGGTTGATCATGATCACCGGTCCGTGGTTCTCTTCGGCCGAGGCGGCGAGGCGCTCGGACTGCGCCTGGGTTGGTTCGATGCTCACTGCCGGCTCACTCATGCGTGCGAGGGTGCAGCGGGAGGATCAGCGGCGGGCGCGGCTTCTGGTTGAAGTTGAAGTCCTTTCGCAGGTCCCCGAGGCCGGGTGCGTCCTCCCGCACGTCGGGCCGGGGGTCGGGCCGTCCGTCGGTCTTGGGGTTCAGTCGCTGGCCGCCCAGGAAGTCGTCCTCGATGAACTTGGCGAACGCGTCGAAGCTCAGCTGCTGATGGTCGATGTAGCCGCGTCGCGCGTACGGGCTGATCACCAGCCCCGGGACCCTGAAGCCGTAGCCGTTTTGGTCGATCATCGGCGGTCGCACGTGGTCGTAGAACCCTCCCCAGTCATCCCACGCTAGGAAGATGGCTGTGCTCTTCCACTCGCGGCTGCGGCCGATCGCGTTGATCAGGCTCGTCACGTATGCCTGCCCGGCCTTGATCGATGACGGCGGGTGCTCGCTGACGATGCCATTCGGGATCACCCAGGAGACCGCCGGCAGGTGCCCGCTGCGCACGGCGGCGTAGAACCTTCTCGTGTCCTGGATGTTGCCCAGCTGGTTGTCCTCGCGAACAGTGTCGAAGCTCGGCAGCGGGTTCCAGATCCCGGGAGTCCGCGCCGACTGAGGCTGGTAGGGGCAGAACATCTGCGCGTCCTCGCAGTCCGGCTCGGGGCCTTCCTTGATGTAGTAGCCCCAGCTCACGTGGTGGCGGTGCAAGAGGTACGTGAGGTCGGTCCAGGCGTAGTCGGGAGCCGCATGGGGCGGCCCGATGTCGGTCGGCAGACCTGGGTCCTCGATGTTGCTCTTACAGCTGAACGCATCGCCGGGAGTCACACACAGTGCCGACCACTCGGACACTAGGTACAGGTGAGCCGGCAGGCTCCAGGACGCGACCGGCTCGAACATGTGGTCCTGGAGCACGAAGTGGCGCGCGTAGGCCCAGTAGTTCGGGATCTCGCGCTGGTTGTGATAGCCCATCATGTCGACCGTCAGCGTGGCGATGCAGTCCTGGGGATCGAGCGCGTTCTGGCATGACTCGCGGGAGCGGATGAACCCGTCCATGCGGCCGTTGTCGTAGTCGGTGACGAAGGCGGCCGCGTCGTGGGGGCCGCCGTAGTTGATGTCGTCGGGATCGTGATACGGGCGCACGCAACGGTGCCTCAATGGGTCTGGAATGCAGGGCACGTGGCCGGGATTGCCGGCAAGCCCCGGGATCCCGTCCGCACCCGGATAAGTCCCGAAGTAGGAGTCGAACGAGCGGTTCTCCTGCATGATGATCACGATGTGCTTGATTTTGTGAATCCCGCGAGGTCCGTGGGTCGCGCGAGCCGTCTGGACCAGGTGCGGCTCCGCAAGGGCGGTCGTCGCGGGGGCAACCAGCAGCAGCGCCATCGACGCGACTAGCACGCGGAGCGATCGTGTCGGCACCGGGCTCATGATGTGGTCACCGGATTGGATCTGGCGAGGACCCGGCCATTGGAGCTGAGCGCCCGCACCTCGAACGTGGTTGCGTTCCCCGTCACCGCGATCTGCGTCTCGAAGGCTCGATCCGGAACCGATGCGACCGGCCTCAGAGCCGCCCCTGCTCGCGCCACCAGGACCTGCCAGCGCGCGACGTTGCTCGCGCCGTTCCAGCTCACGTGAACCGACACGCGCGTCGGCGAGATCCTGTTTGCGAGGACCGCCGGACGGGTGGTCGGCGTCGCCATCCATGGAGAACTGAACACGCGGTAGCTCCCGTCATCGACCGGCAGGCTAGCGTCGAACAGCAATCGACCCCCTGGCGAGAACTCCGAGAAGTACCGCTCGGAGCCGAAGCCGACGAGCTTGTCGCCATCGGGAAGGGTCTGCATGCTGCCCTCGCTGTCGGCGAGCGTGTCGTCGCCGGGCCTGCGGTACGCGTGGACGAGCGCCGCGGTGTGACGGCGCAGATCGAGCCCGAGGATCAGGCCGCGTGAGGACCGCGCCTCGAACGGCGGCCCTCCTTCGTCGTCGAACAGGCTGATCCGGTTTCCGGGGAGCAGCCGCGCGTCGTGCTGGAAATAGAACCGGCTCCCGCGCTCCATCCGGAAGCTGCTCGCCTTTCCTCCCAGCGTCCACACGAGCCGGCCCGTGGCCTTGTCGACGTCGTAAATGGCCGAGGTGTCGCGGGCGGAGATGAGCAACCGGTCGCTGGGCAGTTGTTCGATCGAGTTGATGTGGTAGGCGTCGAAGTACGGACTGTTTGTCGCCGTCGCGTACGAGTCGGCGACCGGGATGTGCCCGAGTGCATGCCACTCCCATTCGACCAGGCCGGTGCGGACGTCGACCTCCTGGACGATCGAGTCGAGGAATGGCGACAGGGTGCCGGCCGGCGTGCCGGCACGGTGCATCATGATCAGCGACTGAATCGTGAGCAAGGCGTCGCCGGACGGGGTCAGCACGAACTCGTGGAGGTCGGCGGAGTAGCCGTTCCCGGCCCGAACGATTTTGATCGGACGGTACGAGGTGTCGTAGATCATCCCCTCGCCCAGACCGTACGCCGCGATCGTCACCTCACCCTGCCACCAGGTCAAGACCGTCCTTCCGTTGAAGATCTGCGGCCTGAAGTTGGTGGCGACCGTCGGAGCCGGAAGCTGGTCGAACCACACCAGCCTGCCGTGCGGATCGATGATCATCGGGCCGCCGGGGCCAACCGGAGTGATCGAGATCGCGTTGTTGCTGCCTGGATGGACGATCGGGGACGGCAGCGGCGTCAGGAACAGGTCGCCGGCGAGGGACGAGCTCGCCTTGCCGACCCGGATCCGCGGCGGGATGAGCTGCGGCTGGCTGACGAAGTGCTGGAGCTTCGGAGGCTGAATCGTGGGAATGTTGATCACCGGTGGCGTTGGCGCGAGCCGGGCCACGGTGAACGAGAACCGGATCGGCCGGTGGCCCGCGATGCGGATCTCGACCGACACCCGCTCCCCCTGGGTGAGTGGCTTGTCGAGCACGAAGCTCGCGCCGCGATTGCCGGTGTAGGCGCGGAGCGCGCCCGTATGGACGCCGCTCAGTGAGCCGCTGACCCTCACCAACCGGATCCGCCGGGGCGCCGCCCCGAGGATGCTGATCTGGGTCGCCGGCGAGGCATCCAGGGTCCCCGGCTCGGGGGAGATGGTCAGCTGTGGCGTGCTGTGCGCCTGGTGGCCCGTTGCCAGCGCGCCCCCCGGCATGGCGAGTCCGACGATCGTCGTGGCCACGGTCGCGAGCGCGACGACAAGTCGAGAGCGCACGTTCAGCAACGTCACCGTTCGCACTTATAACGGTCTCGTGACAGCATGTCAAACACCGTGTCACAAGTTGGTATGATCGCGCCCGTGCCAACCCAGGCGCAGCGCGTTCGCCACCGCGAGCACCGGGAGACGACCCGGCGCCAAATCCTCGACGCTGCAGACCAGCTGTTGCGCGAGCGTCCCTACCGGGAGCTGACGGTCGACACCGTCATGGCCCAGACGGGTCTCACCCGGACCGCTTTCTACCGCCATTTCGGTGACGTCACCGACCTCGTGCTGCGGCTGTTCGCCGACGTTGGTGAGGAGCTCTACGACGTGGCCGAGCGCTGGGCGGCGAGCGCCGGCGTGGACTACCCGACGCCCGGCCGCGAGGGGCTGGCCGGCGTTGTCGACTTCTACGTTCGGCACGGACCGCTGATGAGGGCGATCGCGGAGGCCGCCGCGACCGACGAGGAGATCGAGCTCGCCTACCGTGGCTCGACCGAGGCGCTCATCGACCTGACTGGCGGGACGCTGGAGCGAATGGTCCGCGACGGCAAGCTCCAGGTACCGGACGCCCGCGCACTGGCTCGTGCCATGACGCTCATGAATAACGCGTACCTGCTCGCCGAGTTCGGGCGCGAGCCCCAGGGCAATCGCGACGTCGCTCTCACCACGCTCGAGACCGTTTGGCTGCGGCTCGCGACGCCGCTACGGAACTCGGGATCAGGAGGTCGGAGTAAAGGTGCGTAGGTTGGGATCCGCAGTGGGTCTGCTGGTACTCGTGGCTGCCCTTGGGCTGATGCCTTCGGCGAGCGCGACGACGTCACATAGTGCTGCGCAGTCGGCCGAGTACCAGCGCGCGTTCGGCCTCGGCCTGCAGGCGTACGTCTACGGGTATCCCCTGCTCGACACCGACCGCGTGTACCTGACGAGCACGAGCGTGAACGTGCCGGACGGCGCCGGCGCCGGCGCCGGCGCCGGGCCGGTCAACCAGTTCAGCAACATCCGCCGGCTCACCAACCCGTCGGACAAGACGGTCGTCGCTCCAAACCACGACACGCTCTACTCGATGGCCTGGCTGGACCTCCGCCGTCAGCCGATCGTCGTCCACATGCCGGTGGTGCGTCGGCGGTTCGTCGTATTCGAGCTCGTCGATCCCTACACCACCAACTTCGCCAACATCGGCTCCGTCGGGCGCCCCGCGGGCAACTACGCCTTAACGCCGCCGAGCTGGCACGGGCGGCTACCCAAGGGCGTGCGCCGGATTCGTTCTCCGTACACGCGCGTGTGGATCATCGGGCGCACGTACATCCGCAACGCGGCCGACACGCCGAACGTCGTCCGGATCCAGAACGAGTACTCGCTCACCCCGCTGAACAAGTGGGGAACGAACTACCGACCTCTGCGGCCGAAACATATCCGCCGCAAGCCGAGGGAGTACACCGTTCCGGGGACCTCCGCCGGCCAGAACCCGCTCGCGTTCTTCGACGCGCTCGGCGACCAGCTGAGGCAGTTCCATCCGCCGGCGCGGGACCATCCGCTCCTCCGGCAGCTCGCGACCGTCGGCATCGGACCCGGAATGCACCCGAGCACGAACACGTCGCTCGACGCCGCAACCCGCCAAGGCCTCGAGGCCGCGGTCGGGGCCGGCCCCGGACAGGTGTCGGCCGACCTTCAGAAGTCGTTCCTATCGATCGCCCCCAAGCACAACGGCTGGCTCGTCGCCCGCACCGGTAGATACGGCACCGACTATGCCGACCGCGCGGTTACGGACAAGGTCGGACTCGGCGCGCCGCTCTCGACGCTGGCGCTGTACCCGTTCACGATCACCGACTCGGACCTGCATCCTCTGACCGGCGCCAACCGGTACGTCGCCCATTTTCCCGCGCACGATCTGCCCTTCCCCGCACGTGCCTTCTGGTCGATGACGATGTACGACTCATCCGGGTTCTTCGTCCCCAACAAGGCGCACATCTATCTGGTCAACAACCGTAGTCCGCTGCACTACAACCGTGACGGATCCTTGGACATCTACATCCAGCCAGATCCTCCACAAAACCCGCTACAACGTCGGGACTGGCTGCCCTCACCCGTCGGCGCGCCATTCCGGCTGATCATGCGGCTGTACAAGCCGATCGATTTGCCCGGGATTATCAGCGGGTCGAGCTGGCAGCCGCCGACCGTGCTGCCATGCCTGGCGTCCGGGGTGACGGCCGCCGGCACGGCGTGCGCGAGCTAGAGACTCTGGGTGGACCGGTCTCCACCCAGATGGTCCTAGGTCTAATTACCGCTGGCGGCGAGACGGCCGCGAGCTTACCCTGACGTGTGATGCAACTGATTTTTTCCGCAACCGGGGACGATGTCGTGCGCTTCACGCTCCCGGCCGGCGAGCCCGAGGAACTGCTGCAAGGCGTTGGTGCGCGTTGTATCGCCGTTGATCCGCGCGATGGCGATCGCATCTACGTTGGCACGTTCGACCGCGGCGTTTTCGCGAGCGATGATGGTGGGGCCACGTGGCGCCAGGACGAGCAGGGACTGGTTGACCGCCGCGTGATGTCGATCGCCGTGTCGCCGTCTCACCAGGAGGGAGGAGTCTCGGTCGTCTACGCCGGCACCGAGCCGAGCAACCTCTACCGCTCGGCAGACGGCGGCCAGTGCTGGCAGCGCCTACCGGCTCTGCGCGAGCTCCCCAGCGAGCCCACCTGGTCATTTCCGCCTCGGCCCTGGACGCATCACGTGCGCACTATCGCGCTGCACCCGACTGACCCCGCGTGGCTGGCGGTCGGGATCGAGCTGGGAGGCGTGATGCGCTCCCTCGACGGGGGCGCCTCCTGGCAGGACCACAACCCGCAGGCGCACAGCGATGCGCACCAGCTGCTGACCCATCCGCTCGCCCCCGCACGGCTCTATGAGGCCGCTGGTCAGGGAATCGCGCGCTCGGACGACCTCGGCGAGAGCTGGCGCCGGATCGACGACGGCCTCGACCGCCACTATGCATGGACCCAGGCACTGGGCCCCGCCGATCCAGACCTCTGGTACGTGGCGCTCAGCCGCTCCCCGTTCGCCGCGCACGGAAACGGCGACGGACAGGCACGTCTATTTCGCTCTCACGGCGATGGCTTCGCCTCGATCGACACCTGGGGCGATACGCCCGAGCTTCGCCGCATGCCGTACTCGATATTGAGTCTGCCCGGAGAGCCCGAACACCTGCTCGTGGCACTCCGTGGCGGAACGCTGCTCCTCACTCGCGACGCCGGCGAGAGCTGGACGCGGCTCGCCGCTCGCCTTCCCGACGCGATCGACCTCGCCGTCGCGAGTGGGTGAGAGGTGAAGCTGCCGGAGGCGGCTGCCTGCAGCCGGTGGACAACACGTGCGCCGGGGGTGGCTTGCGGGCCACCCCCGGCGGCTCCAGTGCTGCTACCTGGACGAGTTTGTGCTGCTGTTGCGGACCGCCGTCGTCGACTGGCCGGCGGAGTGTGTGCCGTCGCCGCCGCCGAACGAATAGCCGGCCGCGCAGTGGGCCCCGGACGGGCACGTCGGCGCCGGCAGCGCCGGCGTCGACGGGAACGCCACGGTGCTGGTCCCGGAAGCCGTCGTGACCTCCGCGTTCGTCGCCGCGACGGTGCCCGGCCACCACGCCAGGTACCAACCGCTGGCGACTGTCGCCTGCACGGAGCTGCCATCGCTGCGTTCGATCGTGACCGCGGTGACGCCCGCTCCGATCCGCCCGTCGACGAGCGTCAACGCGTGACCCGCGGAGTCCCGCGTCCCACCGCCGTCGCGCTCGATCTGACCCGGCGCAACGCTGACAGGCGCCACGGAGGTGGATCTGGACGACATCGAGACCCCGTTGCCGCTGAGGCACAAGTCGCTGGTAGTCGAATCGGCGTAGATCGAGGCCGTGTACGGACCGCGCGAGTCGGTCAGAACCGGGCTTCCGAGATCCTGCCCGCAGGCCTGTGCGGCCTGGGCGAGCTGGCCTGGCGCCGGGCGCGTCGGCGTCGCCTGCCACCCGGCGAACGCCGGTGCGGCGCCCGAGCTGAGCGCGAACACGGCAGTCAGCGCGGCCACGGCGCCCCCGACGCCAAGGGCACTGACCGCGGACACGACCCCGAATCGCCGCCGGCGAGGACGGTAGTCGATCGCGCTCAGCCGAGCGATCAAGTCTGGATCGAGCTGCGCGGCGCGCTGTGACAGGGCTTCGCGCAGGTTCTGTTCGAGTTCATCGGGCATTGCGTTCATAGCTCCCGTGTTGGGTTGGGGATTGGTGCGAGTACCTCGCGCAGCCGCGCGAGTCCGCGCGAGGCGTTGCTCTTGACGGTCCCCGGCGAGCAGCCGAGGACCTCAGCCGTCTGGGCCTCGGTCAAGTCGTTGAAGTAGCGCAGGACGAGCACGGCCCGTTGACGTGGCGTCAGGCGGGCGAGCGCCTCGAGCAGCTCGGTACGCGTCTCGAGCCCGACGAGCAGGTCCCGAGCCGGTTCGTCGGCGACCGCCGGCGCCCCATCGAGCTCGCCGCGGCGCCGAGCGCGGCCGCCGGCAGCGTCGAGCGCCAGGTTAACGAGAACCCGCCGGGCGTACGCCCGCGGCTGCGCCATCACTCGCACGCGCGGCCACCGCCGAGCGACCTTGAACAGGCACTCCTGCACGAGATCCTCGGCCTCGCCTCCGTCCCACGTGACCAGGTAGGCCGTCTTCAGCAGTTGCTCGAGGTTGCCGGCGACGAACTCGTTGAAATCGTCCATCACCCCATATAACCCCCGGTGCGCCATAGATGGTTCCCGCACCCACCGGTTGGGCCGCCACCGCTTGACTACGAAGCGCACCGCTGGATCGGGCGGTCCACCGTCGTCGACCGATCGGATCCGCCGAAGCTAACGTGACGAAGGGGCTGGCGACTCCGCAGAGACCGTCGGGCCAATCATCCCACGTAGCTGGCGGCTTCGCTGATACGCAGCTCCGGCTCGATGGCCGTGTCGGGCTCGCGGTCGAGGCCGGTCATCTCCGCTGCTGCCATCGCCGGAACCTGCTGATGAGCCGCGTGGACAACGTCGGCGATCGCAGCGGAGGCGGCGAGCGCATTCTCGAGCAGGCGGTCGCGCTCCTGGTGGGCGGCCTTGCGCTGCGCCTCGAGCTCGCGCACGCGAGCCTCGCTCTCGGCGGTGATCGCAGTGGCCTTGGCCGTGGCGTCGGCGACGAGCCGCTGCGCCTCCTCTTCGGCGGCACGCGCGATCGCCTCCCGCTGGTTGTGGGCCTCGATCAGGACGCCCGCGGTCTCCTCCCCGATCCGCCTCATCTCGTTCGCGACCTCTTCGCGCAACGTCGCTGCAGCCCGCAGCTCGGCGAGCTCGCGGTCAAGCCCGGTGAGCTCGTGCTCGAGCTCGGCGATGTGTTGATCCACAGCGCTGCGGCGGTACCCGCGCAATGACCACGGAAACCTCCGCTGCCGCTGCTCACTCTCCCGGCTTGTGGCGCCGAGGCGCTCGTCAATGTACGCGACCACGACAGCTCCCTTCCTCTTGTCCTGAAGCCGCAGAGTGTTTTCGCGATCGGCGGCCGGATCCCTGTCGTCGTCACGGTACCCCGCCCATCGATGCGGTCGCACCGGTCGTCCCCGGGGTCGGCGGAGGCGCTGACCGGTGCCTCCGCCCCCAGCGGGAGCGCCGGCGGCGCGATGGGACATACGCTGGGTATAGGCTGCTCCTCGACCATGAGCAGGCTGCGCGTGTACCACCGTGTCGGGGCGGGCCGTCCGATTCGCGTCGTGTGGGCGCTCGAGGAGGTCGGTGCCGACTACGAGCTCGTGACGATGAGTGCCGAGGAGGGGCGCCGTGCGGAGCATCGCGGGCGCCATCCGCTCGGTCGGGTGCCGGTGCTCGAGGACGGGCAAGGCCCGATGTTCGAGTCCACCGCGCTCGTCTTCCACGTCGCCGAGCTCTACCCGGAGGCCGGGCTGCTGCCGCCTCCCGCCACACATGAGCGTGCGGTCGTGCAGGGGTGGTCGATCTTCGCGATGACCGAGGTTGAAGCGCCCGCGATCGAGAGCTACCGCCAACGGGAGGCTAACGCCGAGGCATCGGCGAACGCGGCCGCGCGCTGCGCCGACGCGGTCGTCGCGCTCGAGGGCGCGCTGTCGGGGACGCCTCCATACCTCGTCGGCTCCCGGTTCAGTGTGGCCGACATCGTCGCCCGCGGGGTGCTGGACGTCGCTGTCCGCGTCGGCGCGATCGAACCGTCGCCCACGATCGCCGCGTACATGGAGTCACTCGCCGCGCGGCCGGCGCGGCAGCGGGCCTCGTCGAAGCTGGGCTGACGCGGGCCTGTCTGAGCTTGGAACAGGATTCGCGACCCACGCCCACGCCCAGCCTCCGCTGCATTGCGGCCGAGAGCGAAGAACGAGGCGAGCGGGGATTATCTTCCGAGCAGTGCGCAGACTGCCGCGGCCTGGAGCGAGCGCAGTTGCTCAAGTAGGCCGCCCGTCGGCGCGGCTATGTTGAGCGACGTCGTGACCGAACGACGGCCATTCGCCGTTGCCGCGGCCCATTGCACATACCCGGGAAAGTTGCCCGTGTGGCCGTACACGGTGCCACACCGCGTCTGGTACCGGAAGATTGCCAGCCCCGCCGCGTTCCTGCCGGGACCGGGCGGACTTGACGAGCCGGCGACAAAGCGCAGCTGCTGACGGCGCTGCATGCTGCCAAAGAACCGACCGGCGAGATCGGCACGGATGAACGCGCCAAGATCATCCGGGGTGGAGACGATTGCGCCCGATGCCCACGCGCCGCTTGGGCTAAGGAATGTGGTGACGTCTTGCGGCGGCTTACCCGGCTCGACGTCGTAACCGTGTATGAACGGGGTGGGCAACGAGATCCTCCGCATGGGGAATGTCGTCTGCCTCAGTCCCGCCGGCCGGAAGACAAGCGTCGACAGGAGTTGGCCGAACGACCGGCCGGTGACCCGCTGTGCGATCAGGCCAACGACGATGTTGTCGGTGTTCGAGTACTCGTAGCGCGAGCCCGGCGTGAACGTCAGGTCCTTCTTACGCACCCACCCGATGATCTTCATCGGCGCCACGTACCCGCGCGGATTCTCCATGGCCTGCTTCCGGAAACCGTCCGAGTGCGTGTAGTCGGGCAACCCGCTGGTGTGGTTGAGCATCTCGCGGACCGTCACCATCGACCAGTCGTGCGGCATCACTCGTGGAAGCAGCTGCCCGATCGTGTCATCCAGACCGAGCCGGCCCCGTTGCACCAGGCGCAGAGCGACCACTCCAGTGAACGCCTTCGAGATGCTGGCGATCCGCATGTGGTCTCCGGGGCGCGGCGCGCCCGGACGCGTCGCGTCCGCTCGCCCCGCGCGAAGGACGGTCGTTCGACCATGGCGGTAGAGGGTCACGATCGCACCTATCGGTCCGCCCGGCGTAGCAACGAGCCGATCGAGCAGGCCCTGCACGGCCGCGTCCCCCGTGCGACCGCCGTGCGCAGCGCCAACGGCGGTCGGAGGCAGCAGCGTCCCGGCGGCCGCCGTCAACACCAGCCAGGCAAACAGCAAAGCCCGAATAGTCCGGCTCACTCGGACAACATAACGACCTCTGGCGATTTCCGAGACGGCCTGGGCAGGGCAAGACGCGAGTGTTTTCGCTTGGCGATGTTCGGGTTTGGCCCCTGTGGAGCGATGATCAGGTATCGACGAAGCGACCTACCGGGCAGCCCTACCCAAGGTGTACGGCTACCTGCTGCCGCGTTGCGGCAGTGTTGCCGACGCTGAGGACCTGACTGCCGACACCTTCATGGCCGCAGTCGCGGCAGTGAAGCGGCCCGACCCGCCCGCCGTGAGTGTCCCCTGGCTGATCGGCATCGCGCGACACAAGCTCGTCGATCACTGGCGCCGCAGCGAGCGGGAGCGGCGCGGATTGCTGCCGTGGGACCCGACCAGCCTGACGATCCCTGGGAGGAGCTGCTCGATGCCAGCGCCGCCTACTCGGCCCTGGCGCGGCTGCCGGGTCCGCAGCGCGCGGCGCTGGCTCTTCGCTATTTCGACGGGCTGACCGTGAGCGAGATCGCCGATCAGTTGGACAGGACGGTGCAGGGCACCGAAACGCTGCTGGTCCGCGCCCGGGCGGCGCTGCGGCGGATCTACCGGGAGGAGGCTGCATGACTCGCGATCCACTCGACACGCTGCGGCTGCCGAACGTCCCGATCGAGCCGCGTCCGGCGTTCGCCGACGCGCTGTGGCGGCGGATCGCGGGCGGCGAGCAGGTTGTCCCACAGTCCGCCACTGTCCGATACTTCGTTGCGGACCTCGATAGCGCGATCGCCTTCTACCGCGACCAGCTCGGCTTCGAGGAGGAGCTGCGTCCCTCGCCGACCTTCGCGATGCTCTACCGCGGCGATCTGCGGCTGCTGCTGAGCGTTGCTGGCGCGCCGCACGCGCTGCCGGACGGCACGCTGCCCGAGCCTGGTGGGTGGAACCGGATCTCGCTTCAAGTCTCGAACCTAAACGCGACCGTCGCGGCGCTTCGCGCCACCGGCGTCACGTTCCGCCGGGGGATCACCGCGGGTGTCGCTGTCGACACCGCCGTGCTCGCGGACCCGTCGGGCAACCCCGTCGAGTTGTTCGAGCCCCGCGCCGGATACCACGAACGAACGACCACGAAGGAGTAAGAAGATGAGCACAACCAGTGTGCGCTACATCGTCGATGACGTCCACGCCGCGATCGACTTCTACTGCGGGCGGCTCGGATTCGAGCAGCAGATGCACCCCGACCCCGCTTTCGCCATGCTCACGCGCGGCGACCTGCGGCTCGTGCTCGTCTCGCCCATCGGCCCCGACCATCCCGGCGGAGGCTCGCGGCCGATGCCAGACGGAACCAAGCAACAACCCGGAGGATGGAACCGCATCATGCTTCAGGTGCAGGACTTGGAAGGCACGGTCGAGGCACTGCGCCCACACGGAGTTCAGTTTCGCGACGAGATCGTCACCGGCATCGGCAGCAAGCAGATCCTGGTGCAGGACCCGTCCGGAAACCTGGTCGAGCTGTTCGAGCCGATCCGCTCCGAAGCGCGGCTCAGCAGCTAAGGGCGCGGCTCGTCAGACGCTCCGGCTCCGAAGCGCCTATTTGTCTTCCTACCGTTGCGACAGCGTCCGCCCGTGCTGATGCATAGGTGGGGCGGCCCCGGAAGGAGGCCGCCCCAGCGGAACTCATCGTGTGGTTAGTGGGTGAGCTCTGGCCGGCCGCCGTAGGCGGCAAGGCCATACATCACCAGCACGTACATCGCGACGAGCGTCAGCGACCAGAATGGGTAAGCCGGAATCGTCATCAGCGCCGCGATGGTCGCGAAACCAGCGACGATGATCCCGAACCAGCGCCCAAATCCACCACCGCGCCAGATCGACAGAGCGCCGAAGGCCTCAACGGCCCCGAAGCAGATCATGATCCAGCCCCAGGTGTTCAGGTCACTGAGGATGTAGTGGGCGTTCGCGACGAAGAAGTGAGAGCTCGAAACCGCGGCGATGCCCCAAATCACGTTGAGGCAAGCTGCGATCACGAATATCACCGTCGCGAACAGGACCCAGCCCGCACCCTTGTACCCAGGCTCCTCGTATGAGGGCTTCTCGTACCCGAGCGTTGGAGCAGTGCCCTGCGCGGTTCCTGCGCGCGCCCCATTTGTCTTGAGGGCGGACATCTGATACCTCCTTTCCGCTCGCTCGAACTACCGGGCGGGCTTTGTTTCCGTTGTGGACTTTCTTAACCACCGTAGGTCCGGTCGCTGCGAATGGGCATCCGTCTTCGCCCGCGGTGTGTGCGAGGAAAACTACTCAGCCTTACGGAACGAGCTCAACACTCTGGTTTGCGCCACGACGATCGTGAGATCTCTGGGGAGCGGGCTTGCCGTCGTGCCACGCGCGAGACGATCGGTGCGTATAACAACGAGCAGCTGCGCTTGCTGCTGGAGCGCGGCTTAACCCGCCGGCGACGTCGCGCGATCGAGCTTGCCTAGCGCTAACGGCGGACAGCGCAGCTCGCACTCGCCGAAGCGGCCAACCGGCCGCCATAGCCCGGCGTCGGCTCGCACGTCCGTATCGTGCCTGTTGTCTCGGACGCCCAGTCGATCGATTCGAGTTTTACTGCGCGAGTGCGTCAAGCACAGCCGCTTGATCGATTCCGTCGATCTGGATCAGTTTGTCGCGTGACCGCTGACCACGAACTAGCGTCACATTCGACTTCGCGACCCCGAGCCGCTTGGCGAGCAGCTGACGCACAGACTCGTTCGCGCGGCCCTCGATCGCCGGTGCCGTCACCCGGACAATCAGCACACTGTCCCGAAAGCCAACGAGTTCGTTGCGGCGCGCCGAAGCGTGAACTCGCAACCGGACCCTCGCGCTCGACACCAGCCCATCATCGCGCGATCCGGACGGAGGCTGAGTTTCGATCGCCTTGCGGGCGCGCACGAGTAGTCGTTGGAGGCCGGCGTTTAGGCCACATTTGGGCCAGAAATGGCGCCTGCAATTACGCGCTTTCAAGCGAGAACACGCGTGCTTCCAGGCAGTTCTTGAAGCGGGAGCGACGGGACTCGAACCCGCGACCTCCGGCGTGACAGGCCGGCGCTCTAACCAACTGAGCTACGCCCCCTTCGGGGAAGTTCAAGTATGGCAAGACAGTCTTAGTCTCGCTGGCGCAACTTTCGGAACGCTGTCGAGTTTATGCGCCTGAATCGATCTCCGGAGGACGCACCCAACCCGGCCGTGGGTGCGTTTAGGGATCAGCGATGGGGACCCGTGCAAACGGGTCCCCATCGTGTTACGGGAGGGGCCCGTGGGCTGGCGGGCCCTCGGGGGCTGCCCTGGCGCTCGGGGGGCGCACCCCCCCGCCCCGCGCCGGGTCACTACGAGACGTTGGCCGCGAAAGCCACCGTATTCTTCGTTAACACACGGCCAACGTCCCCCTCGAAGGCCCGATCACAGCTCGCCGGCGGGACCCAGCCCCCAAAAACCCGCTCAAGCTCCATCGCCACGGCGATCGCCACGTGGTCGCGGTCGCGCCCGGCGGCCACCTGGATGCCGAGCGGGAGCCCTTTCGCGCCCAGCCCGAGTGGCACCTCGGTGACCGGGACACCGGCGAGGTTGAACACCGTCGTCGGCGTCAGCAGCCAGCTGCGCCCGATCGTGGCGCCGTGCCGGGGCGCTACGCGCGGGTGGGCGGGATGGAGGAGCACCCCATCGCCGATCGCCTCGACGAGCTCGGTGGCGATCGCGCGGCCGGTCTCGATCAGCCGCCGGCGCGTTGCGTCGCTCATCTGCGGCAGCATTTCGGCCGCGAGCGTCAGTCGCGTCTGTAGCACATGGGGGCCGCCGCCACGCACCAGCGCTCCCCACGTCGGCGCCTCGGCGCCGGCGGCCGCGAGCAGCTCGAGCGTGGTCTGTCCGGCGCCGGCCTGAAGCGTCGCCAGGTACGGGAACAGTGCGTGGCGCCACGATCGAAGCGAGATGTGGCGCACATCGGCGCCGGTGGCCCGTAGCGCTCCGACGGCCAGCTCCCGCGCGTCGCGCAGCTCGCGGCTCATCGGCACCCATGAGGCGTTCTCGACCGCCGTCACGCGCAGCCCGGACAGCCCGACGCCGGCGGGGTCGCCGAGCGTCACGTCGCGACTCATCGGGTCCTCGGGATCGCGCCCGGCCATGATGCGCAGCAGCGGCATCAGATCCTGGCCGCAGCGCGTAAGCGGTCCGGTCTGGAGCATCGACGCGGCAGGCCCCGGCGTCGGCGGGTACAAGCCCCGATTCGAGACGACGCCGGACGAGGGCTTGTGCCCGAACACGCCGCAGAAGAACGCCGGAATTCGGATCGAGCCGGCGATGTCGGCTCCGACGCCGAACGGCGACCCGCCGCAGCCGACCGCCGCCCCTTCGCCGCCGGTCGAGCCTCCCGCGACTCGCGTGGGGTCGTTGGGGTTGGAGCTTCGGCCGTAGACGCGATTGTTCGACTCCATCCACAACGTCAACTCCGAGGTGTTCGTCATCCCCAGCGGAATGGCGCCGGCGTCGATCAGGCGCTGGACGGCGGGGGCGCTGTCGGTGCTGCGGTACTCACGCCGGGCGACGAGTCCGGCCGACTGCGGCATTCCGGCGAGCGCGATCGACTCCTTGACCGTGAACGGGACGCCGAGCAGCGGCGGCAGCTGGTCGTTCGGCTCGGCGGCAGCCACGCGCCGGTCGGCGGCCGCCGCCTCGCTGCGCGCCGCGTCGAAGCGCTCGGCACGAGCGCGTTGACGCGCGGGGCGCACCGGATATGTCGTTCGATGTGCACCTCGACGACGTCCGCCGCAGAGACCTCCGCCGCGCGTATCGCCCTTGCGAGTTCGCTCGCCGAGCGCTCAGTGAGCAGCGTCATTGCGCGGCCACAGCAACCGCATCACGCTCTCGACGAACCGCTCGTAGCGCTCAGGCGGGAACCGCTCAGGATCGGTCAGGACCATCCGCCCGGCCTGCTCGCCGAGATCACGGATCGCCCGCGCCGTCAGCTCCGCGTCGAGGTCGTCGGGGAATTCGGCCCGCGCCACCGCCCAGCGCACGAGCTGTTCGAGCCGCTCGAGGGTCCAGGCGCGATTGGTCTCGATGTGCTTACGGACGATCGCCGGCGTGCCCTCCAGCGGGAGCAGGACGATCCGCCATGTGGCCGGCCTGCCGGCGACGGCCGTGAGGAACCGCCCGACGCTGGCGGCGAGCACCTCCACCGGATCGCCGTCGCCGAGGTCCCCGGGAACGACGCGCTCGAGCTGCTCGCGCGCGTAGCGCTCCTCGCGGTCGACCAGCACCTGAAGCAGCAGCCCGAGGTTCGAGAAGTGGTCATAGACGACCGGCCGGGTGACTCCGGCCGCGCGCGCGATCGCCTCGATCGACACGCCGCTGTATCCCTGCTCGACGATCACGCCGAGTGCGGCATCGAGCAGTTGCTCGCGGCGCTGTTCGGGCGGCATTCGAGGCGCATACTGGCGACGAGGCTTCGCCGCGAGCTCGCCTTGCGTTGATCCCCGGCGGTGCGTCATGAGGCGCGCAGGCTACAGCCTGGTGCTTCGGTCCATACGCTGACGCAATTAAGAACATGCAGCTATTCGTGTCTCACCATTGGCAGTAAAGCCCGGCTGATGTAGCGTGCAGCCCGTGGAGTCGAGGGAGCTCCCTACGGCCAGCCTTTCGGTACATGAGGTGACCGTCTCTTTCGGCGGCATCGTCGCGCTCGAAGACGTCTCGCTCGAAGTGTCATCGGGCGAAGTGCTCGGCGTGATCGGCCCGAACGGGGCCGGCAAGACCACGCTGTTTAACGTGATCTCCGGGTTTGTGCGGCCCGCCTCTGGGACGCTCGCGTGGCGCGGCCATGAGCTGGGCCGACACCGCCCCTCACAGCTCGCTTCGCTCGGGATTGCCCGGACGCTCCAGGGAGTCGGGCTGTTCGGGCAGCTGACGGTCCTCCAGAACGTGATGGTCGGGGCGGAGCGCTTTCGCCGGGCCCGTTTCGCGAGCGCGCTGTTGGCGCTGCCGTGGTCCGATCGCGACGAGCGCCAGCTGCGCGAGCGGGCGCTCGCGGCGCTGGAACGGCTCGACTGCGCCGACGTCGCCGACCGGATGCCGACGACGCTGCCGTTCGCCGTGCAGAAGCGGGTCGCGCTGGCGCGCGCGCTCGTGTCTGAGCCCCAGCTGCTGCTGCTCGACGAACCGGCGGGCGGCCTCGGCGCGGGCGAGATGTCGGAGCTCGCCAAGCAGATCGACTCGCTGCGCAGCTCAATCGCCGTGATGCTCGTCGACCACCACATGGATCTGGTCACATCCGTCTGCGACCGAATGGTCGTGCTCGACTTCGGACGTGTGATCGCCGCGGGGGCGCCGTCTCAGGTGCGCCAGGACGAGCGCGTCCTCGAGGCGTACCTCGGCCGCGACGCGGAGGACGCCCCGATGCCCGCACCGGTGGGAGGGATCGATGCTCGTAGTTGAGGAGCTGACGACCGACTACGGCGCGGTCCGCGCGCTCGACAACGCCTCGTTCCAGGTTCAGGAGGGGACGATCACGGCGGTGCTCGGCGCCAACGGCGCCGGCAAGACCACGCTGCTGCGGACGATCTCCGGGCTGGTCCGTCCGACCTGCGGCAAGGTTCACCTCGATGGAGAGAGCATCACCCGGATGCCCGTGGAGGACATCGTCAGGCGGGGGCTGGCCCACGTTCCCGAGGGCCGCGGCGTGATCGGCGAGCTGACCGTCGCGGAGAACCTCCGTCTCGGGGGGTTGTTCCGCCACCACGAAGCGATGCCGCTCGAGGAGATCTACGAGCTGTTTCCGAGGCTCGAGGAGCGACGGACGCAGCCGGCGTCGAGGCTGTCGGGCGGCGAGCGGCAGATGCTCTCGATCGGCCGGGCGCTGGCATCGCGGCCGCGTGCGCTGCTGCTCGACGAGCCGTCGCTCGGCCTCGCGCCGTTGCTGGTCGCGCAGATCATGGGTCTGATCCGCAAGCTGGCGGACACGCTCGGCCTGGCGGTCGTGCTCGTCGAGCAGAACGCCCGCAGCGCGCTGTCGATCGCCGACCGCGGCGTGGTGCTGAACCTTGGCCACGTCGTTGCCGACCAGGCGCCGGCTGAGCTGGCCGCTGATGAACGCCTCCGGCGCGCCTACCTCGGGTTCTAGTTCGCGATGACTAAATTCATCGACCTCACGCTGAGCGGCATCTCGGACGGCGCGATCTATGCCGCGGTGGCGCTGTCGCTCGTGCTGATCTGGAGGGCGACACGAATCGTCAACTTCGCCCAGGGGGCGATGTTGATGATCACGACGTTCATCGCCTATGCGGTGATCTCGAGCGGGGCTTCGTACGTGGTCGGATTCGTGGTCGCGTTGCTATCGGGTCTGCTGCTGGGCGCGGTCATCGAGCGCGTCCTGATCCGCCGTGTGGAGGACGCCCCGCCGCTGAACGCGGTGATCGTCACGCTCGGTCTGTACACGCTGCTGGTCGCGGTCGCGGGGATGATCTGGGGGAACACGCCGAAGTCGTTCCCGGCGGCGTTCTCGCTGCAGGGCTACAAGGTCGGCGGCACGCGGCTCCTGTTCACCCCCAACGACACGTTCATCGTGCTCGTCGTGATCGGCGTCGCGCTGGGATTGGCGGTGCTGTTCCGTTTCACCACGCTCGGCCTTCAGATGCGCGCCGCCGCGTTCAGGCCGGAGGTCGCGCGTCTGCTCGGCGTCCGCGTCGGCCGGATGTTCACGCTGGGCTGGGCATTCGCGGCGCTCGCGGGTTCGGTGGCCGGGGTGCTCGTCGCGCCGTCGGTGTTCCTCGGGCCGAACAGCTTCGACCCGATCCTCATCGGCGGCTTCGTCGCGGCCGTCCTCGGCGGGCTCGACAGCCCGCCCGGAGCGGTCGTCGGCGGACTCGTGCTCGGGGTGGCGCTGTCGTACGTCGCGGGCTATGAGGGCTCATCGCTCGTGCCGCTCGCCGGGCTGCTGATCCTCGTTGCCGTGCTAATGGTGCGACCGACCGGGATGTTCTCGGCAACCAAGGAGCGTCGCGTGTGAACGCGGTCCTCGGCATCGCGCGCCGCCACACGCTGGTGCGCTCGCTCGGCCTGCTCGCGGCCGGAGCCATCGTGCTCCTGTTGATCACGAGCGCGATCAGTGACTACAACAACCTCCAGCTGGCCTACGGCGCCTATTACTTCGCGGCGCTGGCCGGGCTCACGATGTTGGCCGGCGTGAGCGGGCAGATCTCCCTCGGCCACGGCGCGCTGATGGCGGTGGGCGCCTACACGGTGTGCCTGCTGATCGGAAACGAGGGGTGGGCGCTCATTCCGGCCCTGGTCGCTTCGGTGCTCGTCGCGGCGGCGGTCGGGGTCCCGCTGGGGGCCGCCGCGAGCCGCCTTCGCGGGCCGTACCTGGCCGGGGCGACACTCGCGTTCGCGGTCGGGCTTCCGGCGCTCGCCGATCGCTTCCCGGCGACGTTCGGGGGCGAGAACGGGCTCGTCATCAATCCGCCCACGCCGCCCGCCTCGTTGGGCGCGAACTTCTCACTCGAGCACTGGGAGGCGTGGATCGCGTGCGCCGGCGCGCTGCTCGTGATGTTCGTGCTCTACAACCTGATCCATAGCGGCTCAGGGCGTTCGCTGCGCGCCGTTCGTGACGACGAGATCGCCGCCGCGGTGTGCGGGTTGAGCGTGGGGCGAATGCAGGCGGCCGCGTTCGTCGTCAGCGCCGGGTGCGCCGGCCTCGGCGGGGGGCTTCTGGCCGTCGTGGCCCAGCTGGCCACGCCGGGCGCATTCCCGCTGTCGCTGTCGCTGGCGCTGCTCGTCGGCGTCGTGCTCGGCGGCCTCGGGTCACTGGTCGGAGCGATCTGGGGAGCGGCGCTGCTCGTGCTGCTCCCGAACTGGACCAATGACCTGGCCCACTCATTCTCGCTCTCCGAGAAGGTCTCGGCGAACCTGCCTCTGGCGATCTACGGGGTCGTCCTGATCGGCGCGATGCTCATGTGGCCTAGCGGGATCCAGGGCGGCGTCCGCGCGCTGACCGCCTGGGCTCGTGGCGCGCGGTCCCGGCGCTCACTCCCAGGAGAGCCGCCTCGACCGCCCGAAGCCGCTCATGATCCCCCCGCAGCCCGTTAGCGGCGTCGTTGTAGAGGAACGCCTCCGCGAGGCGGACGATCGCGTAGGCGAGCGTGGTCGGATCCGCGGGTGGCTCGTACGCGCCGGCCGCGATCTCCGCGTCGATCAGCTCGCGCACGCATTCCACGGCTCGCGGCTGGACGACGCCCGAGCTCGCGGTCAGCAACCGCATCGCCCCATTTCGCTCCTGCTCCAGGAAGCGGCGTACCGCGGAGGAGCGAGCGAGGGCACGGTTGATACGGTCGAACACCGCGAGCAGTCCCACGGCCCCATGGCGGCGCACCTGGCTTCGTTCCCGGTCGACGAGTTGCTGGAGCTCGTCGGCGATGACCTCGCCCAGCAGGGCCTCACGAGAGCCGAACCAGCGGTAGATCGTCGCGCGGCTCAGCCCAAGCTCGCGCGAGACCACGGTCAAGTCGACGCGCTCACCGTCGAGGTACTGGCGCCTGACCGCGCGCAGCACATCAGTCCGTGAGGCTGTCGCGGGGCGTCCTCTCTTATTTCCCGTTGCCACGACGAATGTGAAACTCTAGTATTTGAAACGCCTGAGGATCGATGTATCTAAATCGGGAGGGAGAGTTCTGATGCGATTCCGAAGTGTCCTGCCGCGCGCCACGGTGGTGGCGGCGGCCCTCGTCTCCGTTGCCGTCGGCGGTTGTGGCTCCTCGAGCAGCAGCAGCGGCAGCAGCAGCAGCAGCAGCGTGCCCGGTGTCACCGCGACCAGCATCACATTCGGCACCCATCAGCCGCTGACCGGACCAGCGGCCCCGGGATACAGCGAGATCGCCCCCGCCTCGCAAGCGTTCTTCGACTACGTCAACGCGCACGGCGGGGTGTTCGGTCGCACGATCCATCTGACCATCAAGGACGACGCGTACAACCCCGCCAACACCGTCAACGTGGTCCATCAGCTCGTGCTTCAGGACAAGGTGTTCGGGATCTTCGAGGGCCTCGGCACGCCCACACACACGAAGGTCGTCGGCTTCCTGAGCGCGGAAAAGATCCCGGACATGTTCGTCGCCTCGGGCTGCCCGTGCTGGGACAACGGCACGACGCAGCCGTACACGTTCGGCTGGCAGCCGAACTACACGATCGAGGGCAAGATCCTCGGCCAGTACATCAAGCAGCACTTCGCCGGCAAGAAGGTGGGAGTCCTCTACCAGGACGACGACTTCGGCCAGGGTGGGCTCGCCGGGATCGAGGATGAGGTCCCCGCCTCTGACATCGTCGCCAAGGAGTCCTACCAGCCGGGCACGACCACGCTCGCTGCGCAGATTACGGCGATCAAGACCGCCAAGGCTCAGGTGCTGGTCGACTTCACCGTCCCGATCTACACCGCGATCGGTCAGCTGACGTCGTTCACGCTGGGCTACAAGCCACAGCTCGTCGTCTCCAACGTCGGGATCGATCCGATCACCGTCGGCGGTCTGCTGAAGACGGTGTCGAAGGGCAAGGCATCCGGGACGGCGCTGATCGACGGCGCGATCACCGACGGCTACCTGCCCTCCTCGGCCGACACGTCGAACCCCTGGATCCAGCTGTTCATGAAGATCCACCAGCAGTACGACGCGAGCGCGCCGTTCGACGGCAACGTCGAGTACGGCATGGCGAACGCCTACACGCTCGTTCAGGCGCTGGAAGCGGCCGGGAAGAACCTGACCCGCCAGGATCTCGTGAACGCCGTCAACACGATGGGCGCGAAGTGGACAGGACCCGGGCTGGTGCCGTTCCGCTACTCGACCACCGAGCACGGCGGCTATTCGGGTGCGGAGATGGGGCAGGTGCGCAACGGCAAGATCGTGCTGTTCGGCGGCCCGCTCGTCACTCAACCGACGGCGGGTACACCGATCACGCCGTACACGGGCACGCAGCCCGCGCCACCCGCGAGCGGCGTACCTTCCAGCTGAGTTCAGGTTGAGCGGGGGCGGCGTCTGCCGCCCCCGACGACCCTCCGCAGCACCTCGTCGTCCCAGCGGTGGGTTCGCATCAGCCGGTAGCTCTCTCGGCCGCGGTGCTCATGTACGCTTCGGTCTCGGTCCGGTCACCGACCAGTTGCGCGTCATGCAGCATCGCGACCACCGGGCCACTCGGTCTCGAGCCACAGCAATGCCGTCTCGTGGCGGTCGAGCGGCTCCTGACGTTCCTGGCTGGCGCGGAAACCCCAGGCCTCGACTCCCTCGGCGAGCACGGCGTAGTCCCACGAGTCGGTGAGCCGGATCTCGGGGCGTGCCTGTTCGGGGAGCGGCACGCGCGCGAAGAGCACCCGCTCGAGGCCTCTTGAGCGGCAGATCCTCGACGGTGATCGTGTGGTCGGCGCCCACACGCGTGATCACCTCCGTGACGTATGCGTCGATGTCGTCGCGGCCGAGCGCGCGGGCGACCGACACGCGGTGATGCCGTCGCGCACGAAGTAGATCTCGCCGATCTTCAGAGCATCGCGGCGAGGCGTCGCTAAAAACCGGTCTTACGACGCAAGCGGGCGGAGCCGTCGTTGCGCAGAATCCCCTCCGCTGGAACCTTTACGTCACCACTACTTACCCGCCGATGGGGGCCCCTAATCCATCCCGCTTTCGAACGCGCACAATGCGCAGGACGACCAGTCGAAAGGCCTGCAAAGGCTCTGCAGACGGCGGTCGTTCTCGTGCCAATCGCGGTTCAGGTGGCGGCCGATCACGACCACAGCAACCGGTCCGGCGCCTGCTCTCTTGAGGGCCGCGGCGGCGCTCTGGGCGTTGGCGCCGGTGGTCCACATATCGTCGATCACCAGCACGGAGCTGCCTTTCAGCTCGCGCGTCGTCTCATACTTTCCGCCGTCGAATACGTGTGGCTTGACGCCCTTGGCCGACGGTCGGAGCAGGCGCTCGTAGCGACCGCTGGTCGGGACCACGAGCTCGCCGACGATCCGGCGCAGCGGGTGGTGCTCGTCGCGTTCTGTCTCGCCCGATGGCACCGTGGTGACGAGCCCGAAACCCGCGGAGTGTGCGGCGCGGGCGAGGCACCGCTCGTGCGTTTCGAGGTGGCGCCACAGCACGGCGGCGAGCTCGACGGTGAACCGCCGCGCGGTGGCGCCGGCGCGCCGCTTGTAACCCCGAAGGACGTGATGAAGCTGCTCGCCCGCGATGCTGTACGCGACTGGGCACATCGCGTCGAGCCAGTGCTCGCCGTGCGTGCACGCGTAGCAGCGCGTGTACCGGTCGGTGAGGTTGAAGCAGATTCCGCACACGCCCTGGCCACGCCGCGGGCCGACCATGAAGTTGCCGTAGGGCGCGGTGAGTTCCGCCACCGTCGGCATGGCTGAGTCAGGCGGTCAATGCGCCCGCCGAAGTGAGCCGCTCAAGGGTTGAGATGATCTCCTCAGGGGTGCGGATCACGTGCGTTCCGGGCAGCTGTGCGCACGCCCGCGCCCACTCCCGGTCGAGCAGCGAGTGGTGCAATAAGACCGGGCGCCCGTGCGCGAGTGCGAGGCGCGCCTGTGTCCGGGCGCCGCTCGCGCGCCCTGATTCGACGACAACCGTCGCCAGCGAGAGGCCCGACATCACGGCGTTGCGCATCGGGAAGGTGCGCTTAGTCGGCGGCGCGTCGGGCCAGAACTGGGAGACGACCGCACATCGGGCCGCGATCCGGTTCTGGAGCGCCGCGTTGCCAGGCGGATAGGCACGGGTAAGGCCGGTGCCGATCACGGCAATCGTCCGGCCTCCGTGCGCCAGTGCCGTGGTGTGGGCCGCAGTGTCGACCCCCTCGGCGAGGCCGGAAGCGACGGTCAACCCGGTTTCGGCCAGGTGCGCGGCGATGGCTCGGGTGGTGTCTAATCCCTGCGGCGTCGCCCGCCGCGCTCCGATCACAGCGATCGATCGTTCGTCCTGCCGTGTGAGGCGACCGGCGACGAAGATCAGCGGCGGCCGGTCGTGGACGGCGCGCAGGTTCTCGGGGTAGTCGTCGTCGAGGATCGTCAACAGGCGCATCCCACTGTCCTGCCACTCGGCAATCTGCCGCTCTGTGGCTTGGAGTTCGTCCGGCTGGGTGTCGAAGAGTGTGGGGTCACGCTCTTCCTCGAGGACTGTGATGGCGCTGCCCGCACCCTCGACGAGGTCCGCGTATACGTTGAATGGCCGCTTGCCGGTGCGCAGGAGGGTGACGAGTGCAGCGCTCTCCGTGAGGGTGCTCATCGGGTGCCGCGAGCGTAGCGCCGGCGGGCGATGTGGCGGGCCTCTCGAGCATGTCCCGTCTGATTGTGCGCTCGCTCGTGGCGCGGTTGTGCCCGCGTCACAGACTTAATCCACTCTTGTTACAGAGCTGGCACGAAGGCGCCCACCCACGCGAAGGCTACGCCTGGGCAGGGGCGGTGTCTGACCCGGTTCTAGCTCGTGTGCTCAGCGGGCTCGGGCTCGTGGACGAGCTCGGCCTCGTGCGCCACATCTGCCTGAGCCACGGACACCGGCTCCGGCTCGGGCACAGCCTGCGGCTGAGGTGCCGGCATGGGCTGAGAGGCTGGCGCCGGCTGCGTCTCGACCGGCGTGACGCTCGCGGCGGGCGCCTCATGGGCGATCTCTTCGTGCCGGTCGAGCTCCTCCCCGCTCATAGCCATCCGGAAGTCGCGTAGGCCCCGTCCGAGTGACCGGCCGACCTCGGGAAGTCGCTTCGGTCCGAGCACTAGCAGCGCGATCACGAGTACGAAGATCAGGTGCGTTGGCTGAAGGATGTCTCCTACCACGCCACAGAGATTACCCGGACGAATCCCTCGGCGGGCGAACTGGGCGTTAAGAAAGCAAATCTCACAAGATCGCCGTTGCGGTCGTTTTCTCCTCAGATGCCGTTCTTGTCCGGCGCCTGAGACGACCAGGAAGGAGCGAGGATCATGACGACGATCACCGCCACCCGGGCCGGCGCGCTCGCGCAGCGGGTCGACGAGCTCGATTGGGAGGACCTGCGCTCACAGCTCGACGGCCGCGGTTTCGCGGTCACCGGCCCACTCCTGTCCGCGGCCGAATGCAGCGAGCTGTCCGAGCTGTTCGAGGCCGGTCGGTTCCGCTCGACGATCGAGATGGCGCGGCACCGTTTCGGCGATGGCCGTTATCGCTACTTCGAGCACCCGCTGCCCGACGCGATCGCCACGCTCCGCAGCGCGTTCTACGCCCAACTGGCGCCGATCGCGAACGACTGGGCGGAGCTGCTGCGCGGCGAGACGGCTACGTTCCCTCCCACGCATGAGGAGCTGCTCGACCGATGCCAGGCCGCCGGCCAGCGGCGGCCCACGCCGCTGATCCTTCGCTACCACGCCGGGGACTGGAACGCGCTCCACCAGGATCTCTACGGGGAGGTCTTCTTCCCCTTCCAGGTGCTGACCGTGCTTGCCGAGCCCGGTGTCGACTACGAGGGCGGCGAGTTCGTGTTGCTCGAGCAGCGCCCGCGCGCTCAGAGCCGGGCACACGTCCTCACCCCCCCTCGTGGAGCGTTCGTGATCTTTCCCACCCGCGAGCGACCGAACGCCGGGAAGCAGGGTTACCACCGTGTGGGGGTGCGCCACGGCGTGAGCACCGTGACGCGCGGGGAGCGCACAGCGCTCGGAATTATCTTCCACGACGCACGTTAAGACGGGCCGACGGTGACCCTGACTCTTCGGCTTCGGGCCGGCGCATACGGATAGTCGCTCTCGCGCACGGTCGCGGCCCAGAGTCGGTAGGTCTCGGTGCCGTTGCCGCGTAAGAACGTGTAGCTGCTGCGGAAGGTGCCGTCGCGCTTCGCATAGAGGTGACCGATCTCGGTCGAGCCGCCACGCCAGCTGATCCACAGCACGACGATCTCGCCGGAAGGCGGAACGTTGCCGCCGCGCAGACGTCCGTCGATCGAGATCGTCGCGCCCCAATGGGTGTGGCGGGGTCTGATGGCGAGCTGGACGGAACCGGGCACGATGACGCGAGCTGTCGACGAGGACGCCGGCTCGATCGTCGCGGAACCGCCGTACATGGCGCGGATGATCCGCGACGGGCCCGGCGGAAGCCGCGCGCTCCAGGTTCCGTCAGCGGCGGTCGTCGCGACGGCGGCCAAGCTAAATGCCTCTCCACCGTTGTCAGGCGCGGTGATCACATCGACCCGCTGACCTGCGAGGGCAACTCCGCGGCTCGTCCCGAGCCAGCCGCCGACCAGCGCCGTGCCGCCGAACCTGACGCGCTTCGTGCTTCGTTGGACGGTCCGGGGAAGCAGGACGATGCGCTTGACGACCCATCGGCCCCCCACGAAAACGCGACGCTTCACGACGCGCGGGTGGCACTTCACTACCTTGATCGTCCGCGTCTGCGCCGGCACTCGGACGCGAACCTTGTGTCCGTGGACATGCTCGATGATCCATCGCGCGGGGATGTGCACGCGCTCGCGCTGCTTCGAGCATCGCAACGTGTCGGCGATCCTCGCGAACGAGACCGTGCTCACCGACGGCTGGCGGATGCTGAGCGTCCAGTTTTCGATGGCCGAGGCAGACGTGCGGCCCGAGGAGTCGATCGCTCGGTTGTGGGCGATGCAGCTCAAGTGATGCGTGCCCAATCCCTGGACCGCGATCCGGGCGGTTGACGCCAAGAACGAACGCCCAGGACCGTGATCGAGTGAGCAGGCGATCGAGGCGACGCCGCTGGGTCCGGCCGTCGCCCTGGCGGTGATGTACTGCGTCCCACCCGTGCTCGACGCGTCGGTCAGCCCCGACAGCGTCAGGCTCACGGGCTGGTTATCCACGTAGATCCGTTCCGACGGCGCCGACGCGACGCCGGCGGCGTTCCGCGCGAACAACGTCACCTCCACCGGACCGTCGGGGAATGCGGTTGTGTCGAGTTCGTGGCCCACGATCTGATTTGGACACTGCTGCCAAGTCGATTGGTCTGGGGTCGGGTCGCCCGGACCGACGATCACTTGGCTGCCGACGGTGGCGCGCGTGGCGCACACGCCACTGGGGTCAGTGGCCGTAAACGACATCGGCCAGCTGCCACGGATCCATTTCTTCGACTGGTACCAGACGTTGTTGGAGCCGATGGCGGTGATGGCGGGGCCGCTGTTTTCCTCGGCGGCGAGGCGGACGCCGCGGACGCCGAGGACGCGGTTGCTGTCGGAGGCGGGGGCACAATCGCTCTTCAGGTAACAACCAGCAGCCCAACCGAAGTAGCGGGACGGCGTAATGCTTCGATTGATCCCTATCCCGTAACAGAGCGAGCCAGACGGCCCTGACGGACTTGGAACGATGCTTTGCGTCCCGTAAAACGCTCCGCCGTCTCCCCAGAAATACTCAGCGGTGTAGCCATCGAACTTGAGAGCGCAGTCGACTAGCACCTGGTTCAGCGGCGTAAACACGCCCACGATCTTGATCGCGGGCGACGGCGTGACTGTTTGCCAGACGGCGCTACGTCCCTTCCCGACGTGACCGTTCGTATTGATTTCGAGCGACCGGTAAGCCGTCCCGCTCCAAACCATGCACTCATCAGGAGTGCTAAGGGCCTCCGCGTCAGAGGTCTGCTGAAACGCTGGCGCTGTGTTGCTGTAGTAGCTGCAGTCGTTGACGTAGAGAGTGCCCGCCCGAGCGACGCCAACAGCGAGCAAAGGAATCAGCAACGCGGCAAACGCGGTGATTGTTCGGATGAAGAGGGAGTTCCCGCTCACTCCTGTTACCTCCTGGTTCAGCCCTTCAGCAGATGACCGAAATGTCGAAGCCGAGCGGCGTCAATTGCGCTGACTGGTTGAACGTGTGCACCGATGTCACGTTCTGTGCTCGGCGGTGTCCGTCACTGAAGGTTTCAGCGACCGCGTAACCGGCAGTGAATGGAGCCGACGACTGACCCGGGATCGGGATGTTCTCGGTCGCCGGCGAATGGCCGAAGTCGATCGTGGCGTTCGTTCCGCAGTTAGGTCTTAGCCGTACGCCCCAACTGATCTCGTACACGCCTGGCGTGACGGGCTGACCCCCCTCTGGCTCGCCGCCACCGCCCAGTATCCGCCCGCTCGCACTCACGACCGCCCACGCCCGGACATTCCCGCCGATGAACTTCGGGTTCAGCTTGATCGGGTCGATCGCGTGGTTCTTGATCTGACGGGAACCGACGCTTCCTTGGGGCAGGCTGGCGGCGGCGTAGCCCGTGCCGCCGAGCGCCACGAACAGCGCGATGTATCCGACGACATTCCGCCGGATGTGCTCGAGGACAACCTTCATCCCACCTCCTCGCAACTGCCTGATGGACGTAGATCCGTGGATCTGGGTCTCATCCTAGGCGTCCTGGTCCGAAGGGGGCGCCAGGTCCCACCGGTCCCGACGCCGTGCTGCCTCGGCTCGCGCTGGTCGTGCCACCGCCTTCCCGGCCGGCGCCACCGCTCGCCTGGCCGCCGGCGCCGGCGGGGGACTCGCCGGCGGACCCAGTCTCTGTCGGGCTCGCTGACGATGTTGCCTGGCTGGGTGCCGAGGGCTGGCTTTGGGCTGGGCTGCTCGTGCTCACCGGGATGGATCGCGCCGGCGACGACTCCGAGTGGGCCGGTCGTGTCCGATGTCCGCGATGAACCGCCGACCCGGCTCGGATCCGAACCACTGATTCGTGTCGTGGAGCGCGGTCGGCATCACCCGCGAGTAACGGCGGGAGGACGACCGCCAAACCGCTCGACCTGAAGCCAAAGCTGTTGCCGCCCGACGGCCGCGAGGATCCGGTCAGCCCCAGCTGCATCATCCCGATCGCGAGAAACGACACTACACCCGCCGCGGCCATCGCTGCCCGCAGCGGAACCCGTGGAATCCGCGCCAGCCTCGGAACCCGCGCCTTCCGACGGAACTCCGTCCGGACTCGGCCGGCGCCATACGAGACCCGGCGATGAAGGCCACCGATCGCGCTCGGGACTCGTTGACGTCGCGTCCGGGCCGCGTGTCGGTCCGCCGGCGCCTCCATGGCCCGCTGGACGGCAGCCGAGCCCTCGCCCCAGAAATCGGACGCCTCGAGTCCCAATGTGGGATCGGGCTCCGCGCGACTGCCGAACGGAACCAACTCCTCACGCGGCCCCAGCCAGTCGCACGGCAGCCGGATGACGTTGCTGTCCAACGTCTCCCGCCCTGCTTCGTCGTCCTTCGGGCCTCGCATTTCCACTCGATTTGCAGACTTTCTTTGCCGCGACAACGAACAATCACGTCCGCCCGTGCCTGTATTATACCCAGCTGAAATGGTTCCAATTTGTCTCAATTAGAAACGAAAGTCCGTGGAAAATAGCGATCGCGAGGAGTCGTTTCTGACGGTTGCCGAGGTGGCGGAGATGCTGAAGCTCAACCAGCAGACCGTCCGCAACTGGATTGACCAGGGTTCGCTGCCGGCGCTCCGGATGGGCCGCCGGGTACGGATCAAGCGCTCGGACTTCGAGCGAGTTGTCGAGCAGAGCTACGCTGGCGCGCCGCCCGCGGCACCGGCACCGGCACCGTCGGCTGGACCGAGCGCCGAGGACTTTTGGGGCGGAACTCCCGTGGGAGTCGCCGAACCCGACGACACGGCCGACGACCGGCCGGGATTAACTTCCGATTGACGTTGATATACATGCCCAATCGGAAGCGGATCGGGGCCGCCCCAGGGGTGGCGGGCGGACCGCCGGCGATGGCGAGTGGACCGCCACGGCCAGGGTTGGCGGGTGGACCGCCGGCGATGGCGGGTGGACCGCCACGGCCAGGGGTGGCGGGTGGACCGCCACGGCCAGGGTTGGCGGGCGGACCGCCGGCGATGGCGGGTGGACCGCCACCGCCCGCGATGGCGAACACACCGCCACCGCCCGCGATGGCCAACACACCGCCACCGCCCGCGATGGCCAACAGACCGCCACCGCCGAACCCATGACCGACGACGCCGACCGCCAGCGCGCCCAGGTCATGCGCCGCGTCCGCCAGGCGAGCAACGACTGGGCTGAGGCGATGCGCGCCCACAAGCTCGCGCCCCCGGACCGCGACTTCTCAGCGCGCCTCGCCGCCCTCGCCGACGCCGCCGCGAACGAACAGGTCGCCTGGGAGCACGCGCACGCGGCCGGCCTGATCTGGCGCCCGGTCCCCGGCGCCGAGGGCGCCGAGCCCCCGTACGAGCTCCGGGCCGGCACCGGGCGACGCGGCCCACGCGAGCTGTGGGACCGCTTCGACTCCTCCGTCGCCACGTTGAACCGGGCGATCACCGGCTCCGACGCGGCGGCGGTCGCGGATGCGTTCGGCGAGATGTCCGATGCGGCCCGTGCCCTCGCCGAGGCGGTCGCGCGCGAAGACCGCTCCAGCGCCCGCGGCGCGGCGTAAAGGGGGCGCCTCGCGACACGGGGCCTTCGACGAACTGCCGCTAGCCTCGCCTGTCCGTGTCCCCGCTCCGTCGCCGCCCAATCCACCTGCCCGCGCCCGGGACCAAACGGGCGGTGGTAATCGGCGCGGGCTCGTTCGGGACGGCGGTGTCGGTCCTGCTCGCACGCGGCGGCCTTCGGACCACGCTGCAGACTCGCACCGCAGAGCAGGCCGAGGTGCTCGCACAAGACCGCGAGAACCGCGTATATCTCGCCGGCGTCGAGCTGCCGCGCGACCTGCGGATCGAGCCTGTCGAGAGCGGTCTCGCCCGCGCGGACTATGTGTTCCTCGCCGTCCCCTCGAGCGGGCTCGACAGCGTGATCGGCCGCCTCGAGGGCAGCGGCCTCGCACGAAAAGCGGCCGTCGTGTCGCTGGCCAAGGGCCTCGTCCCGCCCGACGGCACGCCGCCCGCGGCGATCCTCCGCAGCCGGTTCGGCGCCAACCGGACCGCATGTATAGGTGGTCCCGCGCACGCGCGCGAGATGGTCAGCGAGGGCGCCGGTCTGGTCGCCGCCTCGACCCAGGAGTCGTTGGCGATGGAGATCGCGGCGGTCTTCATCAGGGCCGGCGTCGTCTGCGAGGAGTCGAACGACCCGATCGGCGTGGAGCTCGCGGGGGTGGCCAAGAACGCGGCCGCGCTCGCGTCCGGCGCCACCGAGGCGCAGGGCCTCAACGCTGCCGGCGCCGCCGCGGGCCACATCTTCGCGGAGGTTTGGCGGTGGGCCGAGGCTCAGGGCGCGCGCCCCGAGTCGATGATCGGGCTGTCGGGAACCGGAGATCTCGTCGCGACCGCGCTCGCTGCCGAGAGCCGGAACCGCCGCGCCGGCGAGCTCCTCGCGCAGGGCGTTGCGGCGGACGAGATCCCGGGTCGCGTCGGCCAGGCCGTCGAGGCGCTCAAGACCGTGCCCCTGCTGGCCAAGGCCCTCAGCCACAGCGGGATCGACGCGCCCGTCACGAACGCCTTGGCGCGGCTGATCGACGGCGAGCTGCCGCTCGAGGACTGGGTCGCGGTCGTGCGGACCACCGTGCCTGCGCCGGCCCGCCGCCGCAGGCCGGTCAGACCGGGGTTCTGGCGGCGGCTGCGAGAGCGGATCCGCGGCTGGTTCACGCGACAGCCCACCAGCGAGAACGAAATGTTTACGACCCACGAATCCGGGCATGCCAGTCTGAACGCCGACCACGATCGGAAGGAGAGAGAAGATGCCGCAGATCATCGTGACGGCGGAGGGAACCGACAGCGCCGACGAAGCAGTCCTTCTGCGTGAACGAGTGAGCGTGGCCGACTTCGAGAGCGACCACTTCGCGGTGCAGCTCGTGGAGCGCCTTGGCTGGGCAGTGGGCGACGCGTCCAAGGTCGAGCACGATCCCGCCACGCGCAGCTGATCAACGGGCACCTACGGCAGGGGCCTCCTAAATAACAGGGTCGGGGGCGTGTCCCCCGACCCCCTAAACCCCCCTACGAGTCAAACCCGCTCGGCGAGCGTCGTCACGACCGCTTCGTACACGCCGGCGCCGTAGCTCTCGCTCGCCAGCCGCACGCCGGGGCGGCCGATGAGTTCGAGCTCGAGCGTCGGGTCTCGCTCCAGCGCGTTGGCCACGAGCCAGAACGCGCCGACGACAGACGCGGCCTCGGCATCCTCGCGCGAGTCCCCGACCGCTATGCACTCATCCCGCGCGTAGCCGCGCGCCTGCATGTGGCGGGCGACCGCGCGGGCCTTCGAGGCGCCGGCGGGAACGAGGTGATAGGCGTGGACTACCGGCAGTCCGGACATCTGCTCCGAGTGCTCGCGCACGATGCCGTTGTCGACTAGCCGCAACCAGCCGCTCCCGGCGTGGTCGAGCAACAGCCGGACCTCCTCCAGGTCGACATCGCCGCGGAACAGATGCGAGACGTCGCGCCCGATCGACCAGGGCGTGTGGTACTCGAGCCGCCCCGCCAGCACCTCGAGCAGCAGTGCCGGCGCCCCCGAAGCCTCGATCTGGGCATGGATCGAGCCGCGCGACTCAGAAGGCACGATGCCGTCCGTGAGCCACTCGAGCTCGCCGTCGATCACCAGTCCGCACCCGATCTCGAAGATGTACGCGCGCGAGCCGATCAGCCGCGCGGCCTCGAGCACACTCGACTCCTTGCGGCCCGAGTACAGGACCACCTCGATGCCGGCGCGGGCACACGCCTCGAGCGCGCGCACGCCGAGCGCAGAGAAGCGGCCGTCGGCAGCCGCGAGCAGCGATCCGCCGGGTCCCAGCAACGTGCCGTCGAGGTCGACGTAGAGGCAGCGCATGGCGCCGGCGACCATACTGGCCAGCGGTGTCGATCGTCCGCGAGACAGAGCCCTGGGCGAGCCTGCTCGAGACGGGCCGAAGCGACGAGCGTTTGGTCCACGAGGGTTTTTATGGGGCGCGCTCCGCGCGCCTGGTTTCCGTCCCGGAGGAGCTCACCCCGGCGGTCAGATCAGCGCTCGAGCGCGTGGGCATCACGCACCTCTACGCCCACCAGGCCGAGGCCGTGGAGAAGGCGTTCGCCGGTCCGACGATCGTGACGACCGGGACAGCGTCAGGGAAGTCGCTGTGCTTTCAACTACCCACGCTCGAGATGCTGAGCGCCGACCGTACGGCCCGTGCCCTGTACCTGTACCCGACGAAGTCGCTGGCTCAGGACCAGGCGCGGGCCCTCCACGAGTTTGGCCTGCACAAGACGATCCGGCCGGCGATCTACGACGGCGATACGCCGCGGGCCGAGCGCTCGGCGATCCGCAAGCGGAGCAACCTCGTGCTGACCAACCCCGACATGCTGCACGTCGGGATCCTCCCCAACCACCCCGCGTGGGGAGACCTGTTCGCGAACCTCGCGTTCGTCGTCCTCGACGAGGCGCACGTGTACCGCGGCGTGTTCGGCTCGCACGTCGCCAACGTGCTCCGCCGGGTGCGGCGGATCGCCGCCATCCACGGCACCGCGCCGCGGTTCCTGCTCGCGAGCGCGACGATCGCAAACCCGGTCGAGCTGGCCGAGAAGCTGACCGGCCTGCCCGACTTCCAGCTCGTCGACAGCGACTCGGCGCCCGGGGCCGCGAGGCGGGTGGCGATGTGGAACCCGCCGCTGCTCGACGAGGCGCTCGGACTCCGCGGCTCGGCGCTGTACGAGGCGGCCGAGGTGTTCTCCGAGTTGATCGCTGCGGGCGCGCGGACGATCTGCTTCATGAAGTCGCGCAAAGGGGTCGAGCTGATCCTCCGCCACGCCGTCGACCGCCTCGAGCCGGAGCTGGCCGAGCGGATCGCCCCCTACCGCGCCGGCTACACACCGGCCCAGCGCCAGGACATCCAGCGGCGGCTGAGTGCCGGCGAGTTGCTGGGGGTGGTGGCGACGGACGCGCTCGAGCTCGGGATCGACATCGGCGCGCTCGATGCCGCGATCTGCGTGACGTTCCCGGGCACGGTCGCCAGCCTCAAGCAGATGTGGGGCCGGGCGGGACGCCGGGGTCGGGGACTGGCCGTTTATGTGGCCGGCGAGGACGCGCTCGACCAGTTCTTCTGCCGCCACCCGGATGAGTTCCTGAGCCGCCCGGTCGAGGCGGCGATCCTCGATCCGCACAGTCCCGAGATCTACGCCGAGCACCTGGTGTGCGCCGCCCACGAGGCGCCGCTGAGCGACCAAGATGAGCCGTTTTTCGGTGTCGGGTGGCGGGGCCAGGCTGAGGAGCTCGCCGGCGCCGGAGTGCTCCGTGAGCGGGCGACCGGGTTCGTGCTCCGGCGCGCCGACGACTACCCGGCGGCTCGGGTCGCGCTGCGCTCCGCGTCGGCCGACAGCTTCGTCCTGATCGACGCCTCGTCGGGCGAGGTGCTGGGGACGGTCGAGGCGGCCCGGGCGTACGGGACGGTCCACGACGGGGCGATCTACCTGCACCTCGGGCGCTCCTACAAAGTGCTCGAGCTCGAACATGATGCCCGCCGCGCGATGCTCGAGCCGTTCACCGGCGACTACTTCACGCAGGCAAAGCGCGAGAGCATGGTCTATGTCGAGCGGCTGCACGAGCGCCGCGAGCTGCTCGGGGTGACGCTGTCGTTCGGATCCGTGGTCTACTCGGAGACGGTCCTCGGCTACCAGCGCAAGCGTCTGCAGGACCACGAGCTGATCGACTTCCAGACGCTCGAGTTGCCGACCGTCGAGTTCGCGACCCGCGCGCTCTGGTACGAGCTCGATGAGTTGCTCGCGGCGGAGCCGTTCCCGGCCGACCAGCTGCTCGGATCGCTGCACGCCCTCGAGCACGGCCAGATCGCGGTGCTGCCGCTGATCGCGATGTGCGACCGGTGGGACATCGGCGGCCTTTCGACCAACGCCCATCCGCAGACCGGCGGGCCGACGATCTTCATCTACGACGGTCATCCCGGCGGCGTCGGGATCACGCGCCGGGGCTATGACCAGTTCGAACGCCTGGTCGGCGACGCCCGCCGGTTGATCGGGGAGTGCCCGTGCCGCTCGGGTTGCCCGTCGTGCGTGCAGTCGCCGAAGTGCGGGAACCTGAACGAACCACTGTCCAAGAGGGGCGCGCTCGAGCTTCTGCGGCGGCTGTCGGTTTAGTGGACGGCGAGCGTAGCGCTGCCGGT
>Ga0116218_1000270_pt1 | contig 36329 bp, 30 predicted proteins | sample Sb_taG_2_FD_88966 | JGI IMG/M metagenome (GOLD analysis project Ga0116218, IMG submission 88966) | Peat soil microbial communities from Weissenstadt, Germany - Sb_50d_5_LS metaG | ecosystem: Environmental > Terrestrial > Soil > Wetlands > Peat | place: Germany: Weissenstadt | collected 2010-09-21 | reverse complement strand
GTATAGAGGGCTACATAACAGGTTCTAACAAGCGACACACAGACGGGCAAGTGTCGCTTTAGCCCCTCGCTTTTTTTAGCTTAGCAGGTGATGATGAAAAAGGCATTGGAAGAAGATGAGAATTTTCTCATGCACTTTAGCTGCATATTATGGTAGGCTTAGTATCATACAATATTATAAATCTCTATCTGAAACTCATTTTTCTACGAAAATGATCGTCAGAAGGTATTGGACACAATGAGCGAACGGATTAAACTAAGTATATTAAGTGCTCTGTTACTACTTGCACTGGTATTTTCGGCCTTCACCACCGCAAATACCTTTCAAGCAGTACGAAATCTCCAACTGCAGAATCATGATGTCAAAGCTGGAAACGTGAGCACAATTCGTGCCTGGATGACGGTTCCGGCTATATCTCGTATTTATCACGTCCCCGAGGATTACGTGTATCGTTCACTAGAAATCGCCAATCCCGCTTCGTATCATCACGTAACACTGTATGAGATCGCGAGCCGCAAACAACAACCCGTGGATCAGGTGATATATACCCTACAGCATGCCATTTTGAACTATCGTAAACAGCATCCCGGCTCCACTATACTATTGCGAGTGGACCATTCCCCCAAAATACATCTATCACCAATAGTGGGGAGAGCAGAACCTTGAACCCATTCTTTATCAGTGCGCTGCAACAATATGGCTACCCAGCTCTCTGGTTGATCGTTTTCGTTGCTGCTGTTGGTGCTCCCATTTCCGGTAATTTGCTCCTTTATGCTGCAGGAGCCTTCGTCGCCTTTGGCGACTTCAATATCTTCATCCTGCTTCCTGTCGCCGTAAGCGCTGCTGTGTTGGGTGACAATCTTGGCTATTTCATTGGTCGTTGGGTAGGAACTCCTCTTCTTAGTTGGCTCGAAAGACAGAAGCGTTTTCAATTTATCTCGCCAACTGCATTGGCGCGAGGACGCGCGTACTTCAGGCGCAGAACAGCATGGGCTATCTTTATCTCTCGATTTTTTATCGTCGCCCTTGGTGGTCCGATAAACTTGCTAGCAGGCATCGAGCAGTACCCGTTTCGAAACTTTTTGCTCTGGGATGTTTGTGGTCAGATACTAGGAGCAGCCATTCCTTTGAGCCTTGGTTATATCTTCGCAGAAAGCTGGGAGGAAGTTGCTAGTATTCTTGGGGCCTTTTCAGGCCTTTTTCTTGCTTTCCTTACGGCTATTCTTCTTAGCGTTCTCCTGGTCCGAAAAATACGCCACAGGAGAGCCTCTATCGCACTTAAAGTTGAGGAGAATATCAGTCTCCAACCAACTATGAGTATTGTTGAACATGAAACTAGCCCATTGCCCATCCCCGAATAAGAGAGCATAACAATGACAGTATCGAAACCCACCATTTTGATTCTTACTACTCATACGGGTGGTGGACATCTCAATCTTGCGCAATCATTGAAAGGAATGCTTGACTCACACTACAATGTTGCTATTGTGAATCCACAGTCTGAGGCTGTTGATCGTCGTTATACCTCAGCCAGCCGGCATTTTGTGAAGTTGTTAGAGTGGCAATACACCCTTACAGATAATACTTTAGGCTCATACTGCATGCAACAAGTGGTTACACTACTTGATCATGGACGCATACTTAACGTCATTCAGCATATCCAGCCTCAACTTATGATAACAACACATGCACTTTTATCATATGCAGCGGCTCGCGCAAACGAGAAGAGTCGAAAACGCGTCCCTCTTGTCTTTCAACTTACAGATCTGGGACGATTGCACATGACCTGGTTTATTGAGAAGCACGCCGATGCCTATCTTGCCCCAACAAACGAAATCTTTGTTCAGGCCTTGAAGCAGGGTATCGCCAGGGATCGCTTACACCTTACAGGAAGACCGGTACGTCACCAATTTTTAAATGCCCCTGCCAATGTGAAAAAGAAAACCCTCGCTATCCTGGGTTTTGATCCTGCGATCTTTACCATCTTTCTCCAGGGAGGTGCAAAAGGCTCAGCGGAAATAGATAGAACTATCAAGACTTTATTGAATATGGATAAGCCAGTGCAAATAATCCTTGCAGTCGGCAATAATGAGGCCATGGCATCACGTTATGTGGGTATCAAAAAAGTAGGTGTGTTACCCTTTACTGAGACAATCGCTCCTTATATGGCTTCCGCAGATGTGATAGCTGGCAAGGCTGGAGCTAGCTTTATCTCCGAATCGTTCATGCTAGAGAAACCGTTTATCGCGACAGCTTATATACCAGGCCAGGAAACTCCCAACCTTCAATTCATTAAGCGACACAATTTGGGCTGGGTTTGCCTGAAATCAAGTGCCCAGAAAGAGGTTTTTGCTAGCATAACAAACAACCCGGGTTTGATTACCGAAAAAGAGAGCAGTATCTGCGCTTTCAAAACCTGGAATGTACGGGCGAATCAACACATTGTCCCGATTATTGATCAACTACTTTCTTCATAAAAAGATCGAGTCTTAGTAATCGGTACGGGACACCTCGTTTTTCATCGCGCGCCAGTTTATTGTAGGCATGATCAGGCTTTTATCAATTTTCCCATGATGTTTGATGATATGTTCCATAAGTGATTCTAGCACAGACCCGTTTAAGAGATGCGGCTCGAGTCCGAGTTCAATGAGTTTGGTATGCTCAGCATTATAATAGTGTTGCTCCGCTTCAACGCGAGGGTTTGGAAGATGTTTGATTTGAGCCTCTAAGCCGAATCGCTTGCTCTGCTCGACAACTGTTTCTGCCAGTTCAACAAGTGAAAACTGCTCTGTGAACTGGTTGAATACGCGATACTCACCTGCTTCTGGCGGGGATGCAATTGACAATTCTATACACCTGATAGTATCTCTCAAATTGATGTACCCACGAATTTGCTGGCCATTGCCATAAATAGTAAGTGGATACTGGACTGTAGCCTGCACACAAAAGCGGTTGAGGGCTGTTCCATAGATCTGGTCGTAGTCGAAACGCGTTGCCAGGCGCGGATCTAGTGCAGTCTCATCGGTCTCAACGCCATACACAATACCCTGATTCAAGTCTGTGGCACGCAACCCCCAGATTTTGCAGCAGAACATGATGTTGTGGCTATCATGCACTTTAGAGTTCCCACACCAGAGAGGTTTACCGTTCCTCCGTATCAAAATGATGCCATTTCCCGGAACTTCACAGCAATAGACCTTGCCGGCGTAATCTTCTATCCAGTCGTTAGGGTCATCCGGTTGCTGATTCACTTGGAAAAGCGTAGTCTTCGTGAAGTTTATGCGATACTCGATATGCTTCATCCATCCTGTGCTTTCCGTCCGGTCCATGTGAGAAATGGTTGCGGAAAGCCCCAGTTTAATCGCTATCTCCTGCATATCATCAGCAAGTTGCTTCGATGACGTATAGTAGCGACCATACTTCCGATCGCGATCCATCCAAATCCCGTCGCCTCTCATCATGGCATTAAAAAGGATGCCTAGTTGTCGCTTCGACAGGCCCAACAGCTCATGCGGTATGCGTTTCGTGAGGCTATTGCCGAACTGAGCGAGATAAACAGCTAACTGGGTGCAAAACAGGTAGTGCCCTTCCTGGTCGCGATCCTTGAACTGATATACACTATGTGTGCATCTCAGAGCAGCTGCCATCTTTTCGAAGACGGCATTCACCACCGCCGAGTTAGCCCCAATTTTCTGATTAATCCAGATGCGATTTGGCGCTGCTTTACGCCACTTACCATCCACAGCACCCTCGGCAATGTACCATCCGAGGAAATCGAGCCAATCATCCATAGGCAACTCAACGGCCGGAATAGGAGGCTCATTCTCCCCAAGCCAATGATAACCCGGCAAGGTAAATGTCGCGCGCTCTTCGCCCTCCCAGTCTGACGTAAGATGGTAGCGATTATATTTGCCAAGGATATCTCTGGCCTCTTCGAATCGCATCGCCTCAGTACCATCACGTCGTTTGTAGGATGTCAGCATTCGATGATTTGGCGTCACACAAAGGTCAATGCGACGTTGTTCAAGACAGTACATAGGACCCTCGTACAGATACTCCATGCGTGCGGTCGGTTTGGTAAAAACAATATGAGCATCGTCCAGCTGTCTAGTTGCTACCTCATCCTCATCAGTTAGCTCATTGAAAAGTTTCCAGCCAGCGCGTGTCAACACTTCAGTTTGACCATCGTAACAGAGGTGGTAGAAAGATCCTGGCTGCTTTGGGAAAGGCAAAATGTCAGAACGGCCCTTGTGGTGGACTTCAATAAAACCTTCCTCAATATCTATATTTGGCGTGCCATATTCACCCATAGTACCCAGTTTGACGAGATGACAGTCAGGTGCAAATTCTTTCATGGCGTAGAGCACATTGAGGGTCCCAATAACATTGTTTGCCTGTGTGAATACGGCGTGCTTGCGATCAATCATAGAATATGGCGCTGAGCGTTGCTCGGCAAAGTGTACAACAGCCTCAGGTTGAAATGCTTGAAATACCGACGCAAGTGCTTCATAGTCCATCGTATCACCAATACATAGCTGAATCTGCCGTCCGGAAACTTCTTTCCAGGCTGCGATACGTTCCTGTAGGCTATAGATAGGAATCAAACTATGGAAGCCACATTCCAGATCGAAATGCCTGTGCATGAAATTATCGTAGATGGTAACATCATGCCCTCTGTTAGAAAGATAGAGCGATTGAGGCCAGCCGAGGTAGCCATCGCCTCCAAGTATGAGAATACGCATAGCTCCTCCTTGAAGCAAATACGATGTATTCTATGTCCCCCAACATTCGAGATTGATTGTATAGTATCACACAAACCCTGGCATACTGACATAGGCATATGAATGTCTCTCAAAATATCTACATCATCACACTGAGCTAAAGTTATTTGCAACACTCCTGGTTCCAATTGATAAGAGAAGCCTTTCTTTCCAGTATCCCCTCTGACATTTGTGAGCATAGCATTGCTTCATTGAAATTACGTTGGAATGAAATGAGAATATTCTCATGAACGAAACGTCGTCAATGTGTTAAAATGTAAAGCAACTAAATGCAAAAGGAGATTCAAGTTTTGTCTAAAAATTTTCCATTCCTCAATTCGAAAACACAGAACAGCCCTATCATTATTGTTCCGCTCCACGTGCCCGAAGAAGAAAGGGCTCTAGCCCAGGCCACACCTGCACAGCTCGTTTATAACAACGGACCATTGCTAACCGCTGTACAGGTCTATACTATCTTTTGGGGATCCGCCTGGCAGCAGTCCCCGGCCAGCGATATTGCAACGAAATTAAATGGCTTCTTCGATTATATCCTGACAAGTTCTCTCATGGATCAGCTTGCAGAGTACAGCACTTCCGGACAGACCATTGGCCACGGTAGCCGCATTGGTACCACGACCATCACAACATCAGACCCGGGCTCTACAGTTACAGATAGCGACATTCAGCAAATGTTGAATAATGGCATTGCCAACAATACCCTACCACAGCCTGGCGCGAATACGCTCTATTTTGTGTATTTGCCGAGCGGTGTAACTGTCACACAGAGTGGATCAAGCTCCTGCCAGGCGTTCTGTGGCTATCATGACAACATAAACGGACAAATCTTTTACGCTGTAATGCCCTATCCCGACTGTCAAGGTTGCACGGGTAGTCTAGCCACATTTGATGCGCTCACATCGACCAGTTCACATGAACTATCCGAAGCCATCACCGACCCAATCCCAGGGCAAGGATGGTACGATCAGAACAACGGTGAAATCGGCGATATCTGTGCATGGAAAACAAAGCAAGTAGGCAACTACACCGTCCAACTGGAATGGTCCAATAAGGCCAATTCCTGCGTCTAAAGTGTTGAACAGAGACCTGATTGCGCATCATCAGAATGCGGATACTCTCCAAACAATCCGCATTCTGGTCAACCCTTTCGTCACCTCTCATCATGCTCAGACACAAGGATTCGCCCCACTCGAAGGACACTGCTTAACCACGTACGTTAACTGCGGAGAAGCTGAGTGAGATATGACAGCATAATACAAGAGTGCCTTGGGGTTAGGAGAAGGAATAACAGGTGTAGAACTTGAATCTTCTGATGTAATCAAAAAGAGCGAATTATTAGCAAGCAGATCAGTGCCTTGAGGACTACTCTGATACGTGCCATTTACAGTGCCATGTGAGACCTGCAATGACCAATGTTGAATATTTTTCTCCACGTTAGCCGAATTCTCTATCCAGGCATAATATGTCTTACCAGCAGGCAGCGTAGAGATAGAACTCAGTACAATCTGTAACTGATCATACGTATTGCGTGCCGCATTCGCGCTTGCCAGAAAAGTAATATGCCCAACGACACTCACCGGCGTGTTCTGTGAATTGTTGCTACTCTGCTGAGAAAATAGCCGGGGAGCGGCGAACGCCCCCAATCCGACCAGTAATACTACAACACAGGCAATCAGAGCAAAATACAACACCCTTGAAGGTCGATTGTGCTTTTCTGGTGCTGTCACCATTGGAGGCGATATAGGAAGTTGTGCAGGCGAGCTTATCTGAGTTTGTTGATAGGCCGTTGAAGATGGCGTAAACGTAACTCCTGGAGATGGGGATGTGGAGAGAGTCGATGGAGATGGCGCCACTCCTGATACTGGTCTCATTGGCTGGAGAGGATTATATTCAGGTTGCGCGTTCGCAACCTCAGGTTTACTCAAACTTGCAGGAATCGCTACTTTGAATGCCTGCGCGAGCGCTATTGTCATTGCAGAGGCAGTTTGGAAACGCATATTCGGATCTTTGGCAATACTTCGTAAAATCACATCCGAAATCTCTGGCGAAATATTCAGGTTAATGAGTGCTGGCGGAGGAGGCGTATCGTAGACATGCTGCATCATGATAGCAAGCGGATTCTCCCCACGGAACGGCGTAATACCCGTCAGTACTTCATACAGAATGATACCCAGCGAATAGAGATCAGAACGCTCATCAACAACATGATCTTGAGCCTGCTCTGGTGAGATATACAGAGGCGTGCCAACTCCGGTGTGAGTAACAGTTGAAGAGCCTCCTCCCTGCAACTTTGCAATACCAAAGTCGGTCAGGATTGGCTCACCCATCGGCCCACTGGTTGAAATACGTTTATCGAGCAGGATATTCGCGGGTTTGATATCGCGGTGTATCATCCCTTGACGATGCGCATAATCCAGGGCAAGACTCACAGCAGTAAAAAGATACACGATATCCGTAGCCCCTGGAAAGCGCCCTTTGCGCGAGGTCCCGCTAATATATCCTGCCAGCGTACCACCCTCGATATAATCCATCACCATATATGCCGCGGTACCTGATCCTCGCTCATCTGTAAGTTGAAAATCGTGGACCTGGATGATATTTGGATGATGAAGAGATGCAATGAATTGTGCCTCGCGCATGAAGTGAGTCACAAAATCAGGGTCACTCTGTAGATTTGCATGCAGGAACTTTATTGCAACGAAACGTCGCAACTGCGTATCACGAGCTTTCCATACCTCCCCCATCCCACCTTGTCCCAAACGCTCCAGCAGCTCATATTTCCCTAACCGTTCAAGCTCCTTGCTCATTCCTTATTCCTCAGATACTCTGGGGTAAATTCGGCGTAATAGTGAATGTCGCAAGTCGCTGTATATCATAATGCACTTGCAATACACCGGGCAGTACCTGGTTCGTATTCGGATTAAGCTGCCCAATATAGGCATACGTTGTATCCGTCAGCAAAGTATCAAGCATTGTCAGTGTCGTTGGCTGCGCCAATTGATCAGCATTCATATTGACAAGCTGTTTAGCAAGCATGCGTGACTGGACTAACCATCTCCCAGCGTTATTCAATGCCTGGACGATCTCTGTAGCTAATGCACGCATCTGTGGTGTCGCATCTGGCGCTCTAATCACCGCATTTAGATGCAGAGCCACGTGATCAATATAGCCCGGCGGATTATTCGCTACATCTGTCAATTGTTGTTGCGCTGGCACGACTGAAAGCAATGCTACTCTTGAAGCAACCGCATCGGCTACAATTGGTGTGCCTGGCGGCACGTCGATATGCACATTTGGTGCTCCATCCAGGTAGTCCAGCATGCTCACGAATAGGTTATGAATGACAGTTGGATCTGTAACATAGGCATGATAATCATCTCGTGCGCTGATGGACCATTCCATCAGCTTCTCCGTATTCCTGTACAGCCACGTGTCTAGTCCCCCGGGTAATCCTAAAACTCCTACCTTTGTTTCCTTATAGAAAAGATGACGGATGTGATCGAGCGCGCTCAATGGAGGATTACCATATGGTGTCTGAGGAATCTCCGCGTAATATCGCCAGGTGCTACGATCTGCGTTCGGCCCCTTCGGTGTTCCATTCGTATCTTCTTCGGTGATCAGCATGCGACTGCCAACTGAAAGCAAATTATCGTGTTGTGAGTCACCACTATAAAAGAAACTGACACTCCCATTATTGACAGTCAACTTTCCTAGCATGAGTGGCAGCGTAAATTGTAGCGGGGGTTCTAGCGCTGGCTGTTCAACATGCGGATGCCTGTCAGCCAGCAACCAGGCGTAATAGCTTTTACCGGCTTGAGGAGCAGGGATATTATTCAGTTGGATTTGTAGCTGGTCGGCAATACCCTGAGCGCTGCCAGGATCGAACTGCCCACTACTGAGAAAGTACGCTTGCCCACCAGCAACCACAGCAGCCTGCTGATTCGACTTATTATGCAGAACAAGAAAAGCGCCCAGGCTTGAACCTATGAGAGCCACGATAACCACTGCAATCACAACAGTATACCACCACTTCCATTGTCTCTTACCTGGAGATGAGGGAGGCATAGACCCCGTTGGTGGTGTTGTCACCAGAGGAGTTGCTGGAGCAGAAGTCCCTCCAACGGCTCCTGCTGTAGAAGTTGGCGCATGTTGTGCCGGTGCAAGTTCCGTAGGCCCGCCAGACATCGAGATTGAACCTGGTGTCGAAAGTTGAGGCGTTGAATAAACTGGAGCCATCGCTCCAGGATTGCTTGTAGAAGGCAACGATGCTGGAGATGAGAATGCCAGAGAGGGAGACGAGGAGGACGTCAGGTTAATTCCTCCTTGAGATAGAGGTGCGCCAATATAGGTCGGCATATTTTGAAAATCTCGTGGATATGATGGCTGGCCTAGAACTTCAGGAACTGGCACCTTGAGCGACTCCGCGATAGCAGCCGTCATCGTAGCCGCGCTGGCAAAACGCGCATTTGGATCTTTAGCCAGTGCTGTAATGATAACCATCGTTAACGCCGGTGGAATGTTCGGATTAAGCAGTACAGGAGAAGTTGGAGTAGCATTGAGGTGCTGCGAAAGCACTTCTATCGGAGTCGTTCCACGGAATGGCTGCACACCTGTTACAATTTCATACAGAATGACGCCCAGTGAGTACAAATCGCTACGTTCATTTCCAGCATAGCCTCTAGCCTGTTCAGGCGAAGTATAGAGCGGAGTGCCAAGCTGGTTTGCGGTGAATGTGCTGGCCGATACTCCCAACAATTTAGCAAGCCCAAAGTCAGTCAAAATAGGTTCACCCATCACATTGCGTGCTGTGTTGTTTTTGTCCAGCAAAATATTCGCTGGCTTAATATCACGGTGAACCATGCCAAGACCATGAGCATAGTCAATGGCAAGGCTGATCGATGTAAAGAGATTGACAATTTCAGCAGGAGACGGGATTTTGCCTTGTGCAGACGTTTGCCCGATGTAATTTGCCAGCGTCCCGCCTTCAATATAAGCCATTACCATATACGCAAAAGTTCTATCTGACTCGGGAGGTCGCGATACCTGGAAATCATGAATTTGTACAATGTTAGGATGATGCAAAGAAGCTATGAGCTGCGCTTCAAGTTCGAAACGGGTAACGAAATTCGGATCTTCCAACAGCTTCGGATGAAGTATTTTGATTGCCACATATCGCTTTAATTGGGTATCGAACGCCTTCCATACCTCTGCCATACCCCCATGACCTAGCCGTTCCCTTAGCTCATATTTCCCAAGACGCTTCATCGGTTCCATGCTCATAGTCGTCTCCCATTCAAACTAGTGTCTTCTGCCCATCTGCTTATCATCCTAAATATTTTTTGTCATCCCCTACGCCTTCTCGTCATCCCGCGCGCCCACTTTGTCATCCTGAGCGCCAGCGAAGGATCTCCTCACTACCTCACGATACCGTACAGGGATCACTCGTCGTACATGCCCTGACATCAAACGTCGCAATCCGCTGGATAGCATAGTGAATCTGCACAACACCAGCCGTCACCTGAGCATTCGAATTAATTTTACCGACAAAAGCGTCATTTGCCAGTGTCGCAACCTCATCTAGCAATGTCCGTCCTTCTGGTCCGGTTAACTGCGCATCATTCATAGCGTAAAGTTGTAATACATCAGCCCTAATGCTCCTCATCCACAGATTCACTACATCTATCTCCTGGTTAATCTGGATAGCAAGTGCTCTCTGCGCCGCTGAAGTCTGAGGTAACGCAGTGATCTCATGCAGGTGTTTGCCGATATGATACAGGTAGCCTGGCGGATTTTGTGTCAATGGATCGAACGTCAGTAAACCAATTTTAGAAATGGTTGGATCAGCAAGGATGCTTTGACCTGGAATAGCTTTCTGAGCGTACACTGTTCCATCGAGGTAGTCTATCATGCGTATCAGTTGGCGATGGATGAAAGCCACGCTCTTGTCTTTCCAGGCATCTCTGGCACTGCCGGCCCACTCTAGAATCTTTTGCGTATTTCTATACAGCCAGATGTCTAAGCCCCCGGTAAGTCCCGCGGCTAACACTTTTGGGTCATCGGCCAGCAAATGACGAATATGGTCGTACACGCTATAAGAAGTAGGATCGGTTGGGACGGGCTTTATTTGGGAGAATTCAGCATAGTACACCCAGGCATGAGGATCTAGTGAAGGGCTTGTCGGTATTGTTGAAGCATCCTCTTCTGTAACCAGGAAGCGGCTATTGGTTGCAAGCAAGTTAGAGTGCACGGCATCACCTGGGTAGAATAGATTAAGTGTGCCACTGTTGTATGCAAGTTGACCCAGGTAGATTGGTTTCCAATCCATGGTTATATCGTTCAATAACCAGGCATAATAACTCTTGCCTGACGGAGCAGGAGATACGTTCACAAGGTTAATTTGTAACTCATCCGTAATGCCTTGCCTGCTATCTGGGCTTACAAATCCGCTACTGACGAAATAAGCATGACCAAATAACTGAGGTGTGGTTGTGGTTGTCGTCGCAGGAGTGCCTTTTGCAAAAAAGGTAAAATAAGCCCCCAGGGCCGAGCCAATGACTGCCAGAATCAATATCACTATCATGGCAATCAAAAGACCTCTTCTCCTGGGTCTCTTTGAAGTTGGTGCTGTAGGAGGTGGCGTCGACACCCCAACGGGTGTTTGTACAGGTAAGGGTTGATGTATCGCGTCCACAGTCGATTTATCGGCCCACTGAGTCGACGAATATGGCTGCGAAATACCTCCCATCTGTGCATTCGATGCATACATAGGCCCTGAAGCCACGAGACCTGCGGGAAGTGGTGACATCTTCGCGCTAATAATCGTAGGCATATCTCTTTCCTGAGTAGCAAACGAACCAGAATATTGCCCTACATTCTCAGGATGAGACACATTGGCAGGACTTTGTCCTTCAACATTGGTCAGCGCTGCAACCAGTGCTAGAACAGACGGGAAACGCAACTTCGGGTCTTTTGCAATGCAGCGCATGACAACTGTCGACAGAGCTGGAGGCAGTTTCGGATTGATCAAAGATGGAGAAGCTGGTACGGTATTTACCTGTTGCATCATGATCGATTCCGCGCTATTTCCCAGGAAGGGCACTGTGCCAGTGCATATCTCATACAGCATAATGCCAAGAGAATAAATATCACTCAGTTCATTCGCAGGAGCGCCCATCACTTGCTCTGGCGAAACATAGAACGGTGAACTATTCCATAATGCTCCGGCGTTACTGCCCGTAGGTCCCATCAGTTTGGCCGTATTGAAATCAGAGACCATAGGTTCACCAATCGGGCTATTCGCCGTATTCTGTTTGTCCAGCAAAATGTTTGTTGGCTTGAGATTACCATGGATCACGTGCTGGCGGTGGGCAAAGTCAATAGCCATTCCAATCGAGCTGAACAGGTGAACGATTTCAGGAATAGACAATAACTTCCCTGTCTGAGAAGCATTACGATTGTAGTCTGCCAGCGTGCCACCCTCGAGATACTCCATCACTAAATAAGCAGTTGCGCTCTCCGTTTCAGGAAACTGAGTAATTGAGAAATCATAACATGGCACAATATTGGGATGGCGCAATGATACAATCGCCTGTGCTTGTTGTTGGAAGCGAGTCACAAAATCGGGATCAGCCTTTAGTTGAGCATGAAATAACTTGATAGCAACATAACGACGTGCCTGGTTATCAAAAGCCTTCCATGCCTCAGATATGCCATTCTTTCCCAGGTTTTGTTGCAACTCGTACTTATCAACACGATCTGGTTGTGTACTCATGGTAACCCCCTGCCGTTCAACTCAAGCGCTTCTATAAAGAAATGAAACCGAAAAATGTACACTCGCTTAAACGTTCTTCTCATCAATTATTAGGGATTGCGTTATGTTTGTCAATGCAAAATAATACTGACTAAATGTGAGCAATCTCACAACAGCCGAAATGTAGGGGCGACCCTTGCGATCGCCCGGCCCGCGGTCTACCCCAACGCCTGTTCAAGATCCTCAAGAATATCCTCCACATTCTCAACACCAACAGACAAACGGATAAGCCCAGGTGAAATCCCTGCTACCCTGCGTTCTTCGTCAGTCTGACGGGTATGAATCATCGATGCAGGATGCGTAATCAAACTTTCAACCCCGCCCAGGCTCACAGCCAGCATGCACAACTCAGTCTTTCGCACAACCTGGTAAGCGGCATCATATCCACCCTGCACCTCAAAAGCCAGCATGCCTCCAAACCCTCCTGGCATTTGCTGGCAGGCGAGTTTATGTTGGGGATGTGACATCAAACCTGGATAAAACACGCGCTCCACCGCCGGATGTTCCTCCAGAAACTGTGCAACATCAAGTGCATTAGCATTATGCGCAGCCATACGCAGGCCAAAAGTCTGCAAACCGCGCCGTAAAAGCCATGCCTCGAAAGGATGCAACACCGGCCCATTCAAACGCGCATACTCCCAGGCGCGACCAATCAACTCCTTCGAACCCACAATTGCCCCCGCTGTCACATCAGCATGCCCATTCAAATACTTTGTCGCGCTATGAACCGTCAAGTCATAACCCATTTCGAGAGGAAGCTGATTATAAGGTGAAGCAAACGTATTATCCGTAATAGCCAGAGCTTTCGCCGCGTGTGCAATGTCAGCAGTTGCACGCAGATCAGTTAAATCCATTGTTGGATTGGTTGGTGATTCCGTATAAATAACTTTCGTAGTAGGACGAACCGCTCGCGCAAAAGCCTCAGAATCCCGCTGATCAACCTGCGTCACTTCAATGCCATATCTCGGCAACATCTGAGAGAATAAAGTCATCGTCGCTGTATAATGTGTCTGCTGAGCTACCACATGATCGCCCATTTGCACATTCGCCAGGATAGCCGTCGTAATAGCCGCCATTCCCGAACCCAGCGCCAGCGCAGCCTCACCCTTTTCAAGTTCCGCCAGCACCACCTCTACTTGCTTCGTATTTGGCGATCCATAACGCGTATAAAACATCGAAGGCGCAACCTGCTCTGCCAGTTCTGCCCCCTCCTCGGGAGACGTTACCAGGAACGTGCTGGTTTGAAAAATCGGTGGCGACACAGCAGTCGTATCATTTGCCACTTGCGGACTATGTATCAACCGTGTCTGCAACCCTCGAGTTCGTCTAGACTTATGCATCAAATAATCTCCTGATAATTTCTGTGTATTATCTCTACTAGAAGTTTCCTGTAGTTTACCATAATTCCATCGCCAAAGCGTTACGAACGCCTTCGTAACACTACAAAACGCGACCATAACATCAACTTTTCCCACTTCTCAAACGTGCAAAGATAAGACTACAATGTTAGTAAATTGATGCAGATTAACAAAATAACCCAGACACCCGTGAGTGCCGATTTATCGTGCACACCGCCGATTATGGGTTTTCACAAAATAACCGGAATTTCGTAGGGGCCGATTCATCGCGCCCACCGCCGATTTATCGGCCCTCCGTGGCCATTCACGATATCCCTCTTATTTAGTTAATCACCATTATCGGCCATCCGTGGTTTTCACGATACCACGCTTAATTTGTTAACCCGCATTCATTATTCAGCCGGGAGTTCCCAGGGCCTTTGCTGGCTCCTTGGTCAAGCGGGATATCTCCCAAAGTCGCGAACGCAAGGGAGTGCAGAGGGCCGCAGCCCTCTGCCGGGGCGCGGGGTGTCTCCGCTCATCTTATTAACCTGCCGCCGCGGGCGGCGAGAGCGAAAAAGACCCGCACACTTTCCCAACGTAAAAGCAAACAGGAGGAAAAAAATGGCCATCACCAAACAGCTATTTGGACGTAGTGGACACATGAGTACAAGAACCATTTTCGGAGCCGCAGCGCTTAGCAATGTCACCCAGCATGAGGCCGACCAAACGCTGGAGCTATTGCTCCACTACGGGGTCAATCACATTGATGTAGCATCGAGCTATGGAGATGCTGAACTACGCATCGCTCCCTGGCTCGCCCGTTATCGCTCGCAGTTCTACGTGGCGACGAAAGCAGATGCTCGTACAGCACACGAAGCAAAAGAGGAACTGCACCGTTCCCTGGAACGTATGCGCATCGATTCCGTAGATCTGTGGCAGTTACATAGTCTGGCGGATCCCATTGAATGGGATACGGCGTTGAGTCCTGGAGGCGCTCTCGACGCGGCCATAGAGGCCAGGAAACAGGGGTTGGTACGAGCCATCGGCGTCACCGGTCATGGTCTACAAATTGCCGCTACCCACCGGCGCAGCCTCGAACGCTTCGACTTTGATACGGTGCTGCTTCCGTACAACTACATCACGATGCAGAACCCCTACTACGCCGAAAACTTCAATGCTTTGCTTTCGATTTGCCAGCAGCGCAATGTCGTTGTGCAGACCATCAAGTCCATTGCGTACCAACCCTGGATGGGCCGCAAGCACACACGCGACACCTGGTATGAACCATTGGACGATCAGGAGGATATCGATGGAGCGGTACACTGGGTTCTCAAGCAGCCCGGCATATTCCTCAACACAGTAGGAGACATACACCTGCTCCCCCGTGTACTCGACGCAGCCAACCGTTTCCAGCCAGATGCACCCGAACCAACGGACGAGCAGATGCGTGCGCTCATTATGCGGCTCGGTATGGAACCATTATTCGTCTAGCCTTTGATAGAGCTTAATAAAATGCCTCACTCACTGCTCGCCTCATCCAGGCGGGCCGGTGTTTCTACCTGGTTGAGGCGATTCCAGAGCAGGTAATCAGTTTCTTTTTTAGGAACGTAAGCGTTATCGACATCCGCCATCATATTGGATCTAGCAACGAACTCACCCTGCTCCAGGTGCCTCAGGTCGATATACTTCGCGCCCTGCTCCAGGCGAGTTCCCGCGGGCAAGATCGTAATGTTCTTGAGCTCATCGTCCGTCAAGTCTGCAAGAATGGTGTGCATACCCTTAATCTCGTCGGCAGAAAGTGCACCTGGCAAGAGGGTCTGGTTCTCGCCGTGATCCTCTCCGGTTCGGTCGTGAGCATTAAGGTCGCGGGTAAAATCGGCAGCCGGTTGGGCATCATAAAGAGGTGCGTTCTCATCTTTATGATCCTCGTGTAGCCTGGACTGTTTTCGACCTGAATGGGCATCTGATTCACTGCCGCTGCGCTTCTCGCCGCGTTCTTGCATGAGTTGTGAATCAGCCTTTTTGCTCATTTTTTTCTTATGTTTTTTTGGCTGGTGTTTTTGTCCTGACATCTATCTTGCTCCCCCTGCTTAGCCTCTGAATGAATGTAGTATATCATAGGATTTGATATCTTTGTCTACACACGAATCGCCATCTATGTTAAGATAGTCATCAAGTTGCATAGCATTTCGGTGATAGCCGTTTAATAAGATTTGCTCCAACTCCCAGAGGCCGCAATATCTCGTCAGTTAGTTCCTAAGAACAGTCACGATATACCTATCAAACAAAAGTGAGTACGAATGATGTCCAACGAAACATCCTCTACCAATGACCAGGTCGCCACCCTCAAAGCCCAGGTATTTGCACTGGTCAAAGCATGCCCTATCGGACGCGTCACAACCTACGGTTGGATTGGCAAAGCCCTCGGTTACCCGCGCGGGGCGCGTATGATCGGCTGGATCATGAACGAATCTCCAAACGGCGTACCTGCACAACGCGTCATCAACAGCAAAGGCGAACTATCAGGCAGTTGGGCATTCGGCCAAAGCGATACCATGCGCCAGCTATTAGAAGCAGAAGGCATCGTCTTCTCCTCAGACGATCGCGTGGACATGAAGCGCTACGGCTGGGATCCCACGCGCGACCTCACCGAAGAAGCGCTCAAGCACATCCTCGATGAAGCCTCCAACACCCCTGCCAAACCTAGCGAGCGCCTCTTATATCTCATGCGCACCGACCCTGCCTCGCCACTTCGTAGTACCGATGATTCGAAATAACAGTTCGGCCAGAAAAGTAAGACGCCGTTTTTGTGCTTAGCGGAGCTCACTCTTCAAAATCTTGCCCGTGGCCGTCATGGGCAACGTCTCGCGGAACTCAATGACGCGCGGATACTTATAATCTGCCATTTTAATCTCCCTCATACTCGCCTGTGTCTACACAAACGCGCTGAAGCCAGTGATAGCCCTGCCCACAATCAGCGTATTCATTTCGCGTGTGCCCTCGTAGGAGTAGATGGCCTCGGCATCGGCCACGAAGCGACCAACCTGGTTGTCGAGCAAGATGCCGTTGCCGGCCAGCAGTTCGCGAGCATAACCCACCGTCTCGCGCATTTTGACGGTGCAGAACGCTTTGGCCAGCGAGGCGTGTTCATCGCTCATAATCCCGGCATCCTGCATTTGTGAGAGGCGCATGACCATGCAGTGAGAAGCAGTAATGTTGCCGAGCATGCGCACCAGCAGGTCCTGTACCAACTGGAAGCGACCTATCGGACGCCCAAACTGCTGCCGCTCCTGGGCATACTTCAGCGCCACTTCATACGCTCCTCGTGCGCAGCCGACCGCCATCCAGGCGACCCCTGCCCGTGTCATGCGCAACACTGCCGCTGTGTCCTTAAAGGAGTCCGCTCTTTGAAGCCTGTTGGCTTCAGGTACTCTACAGTCCTCCAGAGTGATGGTGGCATTCTGCACCACCCGCAATGCAATCTTGTTCTTAATTTTCTCTGGCCGAAAGCCAGGGGTGCCTTTCTCGACCAGGAAACCTTTCACCTGATTGTCAGCCATGTCTCGTGCCCAGATGACAGTCACGTCACTGAAGGTAGCGTTACCAATCCATTTTTTCTGCCCGTCGAGCACCCATGTGTCCCCTTCTCTTCGGGCGGTAGTGGTTAAACCACCAGCAGCCCCAGATCCGACATCTGGCTCCGTGAGACCAAACGCGCCGATTTTTTCCATTCGCGCCATAGCTGGTAGCCACTGCTGTTTCTGCTCTTCTGAACCGCACAAATAGATCGATCCCATCGCCAGGCCGCCATGGACACCGCAGAAAGTAGCAATTGAACTATCCACACGAGCCAGTTCCATGGCCATCATACCTTCAAGCACGCTACTCTTACCTGGGCATCCATATCCCTGATAAGACAAACCGGCGATGCCAAGTGCCGCCAGCCCTGGAATGAGTTGATGCGGAAATTCCTCGCGCGTCCAATACTGATTGATAATCGGGGCAACCTCGGTCTCCATGAAAGTTCTGACCCGGCCCAGCAGTTCCTGGTCTTCCTCACGCAAGGTCGCGCTAATGTCATAAAAATCGCCATTGACTCGTGGGAGTGACTTCTGTGCAACACTTGTCATAGTTCCCTCCAGAAGATGTGTTATGGCCACCTGCAATAGCGGCATGCGAGACGATGGCCGGAGGAACCCGTATGCCGCACCCAATATGTATCAAACTAAGTAAACTACTCCCGCCGCTTGTCATCCTGGCGATATCCACCGCTTGTCATCCTGAGCGAAGCGAAGGATCTCGTTCGCTGGGCCAGGATGCTTCGTTGCACTCAGCATAACAGGACTCTTCCTGATCGCTGCGCTTAGGTTGATGCATATTGAGAGCCCGTACGTCGTGCCGCTATGACAAACAAAATCAGTGAGTTTTTGGAAGTGCAACAATACCAACAACGATAGTATTATAGCAGATTATCCTGCGCGATTCCCCATCCAAAGGCAGGCACATGCAGGCAGAAACTGAGTCGTTGTTGCTGAACAAGCATGGAACATAGAATTGATGATTTCAAGTGTGCATGTACCTCACAATCCTCGCTCCATAGAGGAATTTTTGCCTCTTCGTACACTTGAATTTTTGTTCCATATGAGCTATCATTGAACATGGAGTTATTAGCAAAGAGGAGGTATCTATGTTCACGAAAATCGGCACCATCAGTGTAAGTGTCAGCGACCAGGACAAAGCCCTCGACTTCTATGTCAACACGCTCGGCTTTGAGAAGATCGATGACCAGCCAATGAGCGAAACCGAGCGCTGGCTCGAAGTAGCTCCGCTCGGAGCACAGACCCACATCATGCTTGGCCTGCGCGGCCAGAGTGGCGGCGACAAAACGGGCTTCACTGGCTACGTCTTGCATACCGACAATATAGAAGAAACATGTAAGACGCTCAAAGCTCGTGGGGTCACTCTATCCCAAGAGCTGAGCACTGAACCCTGGGGCAAATGGGCGCAGTTTACCGACCCTGACGGCAACGAATTCGGCATCTGGGCACCTGCCTGGTAAATTCCCCTCCACATCAGGGTCTCAGGCAAAAGAAGTTCTAACACCCCAAGTCTCTTGCTGGGTAACATGAGACTCGGGGTGATTTCTTTCATTGCTTGACATCTTACTATGGCTGTTATTGGTTTACATCAGTCAATAGTAAATCCTACTCCCACCTGCCAATCTTCACATACCCCTTCAGCAAATCCCTCGCAATAATGAAATGCTGGATCTCGTCAGTTCCCTCGTAAATCCTCGTCACGCGCAGATCGCGATACCAGCGTTCAATCGGCATCTCGCGCGTATAACCCATACCACCGTGAATCTGCATCACACGATCAACCACGCGATTCGCCATATTTGAGCCATAAAGCTTCGCCATGCTGGCCTCGTGACGGTTATCCAACCCCTGGTCGACCTTCCAGGCAGCATGCATCGCCAGCCACTTCGTCGCCTGAATCTCAACAGCAGAATCGGCAATCATCCACTGAATCGCCTGCCGATCTGCGATAGGCTGCCCAAAAGTCACACGCTCCTTAGAATAATCAACCGCCATTTGCAACAGGCGTTCAGCAGTGCCTACGCAGCGCGAAGCAATCATCCATCGTCCCTGGCCGATCCACTGCATACCCAGTGAAAAGCCTTTTCCGACCTCTCCCAGAATATGATCTTCCGGCACTCGCACATTCTCGAAGAACAGTTCCGCGGGAGACCACCCGCCCATCGTCGGCACTGGGCGCGAAGTCCAACCCATCTCGCGATCCACCAGGAAGCACGTCACCCCACCATTCTGCGGTGGTTTACTGCGATCGGTGACGGCAAAAACCATCGTAAAATCAGCTTCATTGCCACCCGTAATAAATACTTTCTGCCCATTGATAATCCAGTGGTTACCGTCCTTGACAGCCGTCGTGCGAATAGCAGACGGATCAGACCCTGCTCCCGGCTCAGTAAGCGCGAAACACGACTTACGCTCCCCCTCTATAGTAGGAATGAGATATTCCTCCTTCTGCCGTTCATTGCCGTAATAAAGGATATTATCGGCGCTACCGGCAAACATAAAAGGCACAAGCGTTTTACCCAACTCCATAAATATCAGCGCGCTCATAACAGCGCCCAGATTCGCGCCGCCATATTCCTCTGGAGTATTGATGCCCCAGAAGCCCATCTCTTTCGCTTTCCTCTGGAGAGAGTCATAAATCGCTGGCTCAACACCATAAGGATACTTTCCTTCATTTTGCAATACTTCGTTTTCCAGAGGCATCAGTTCGCGTTCAACAAATTGCCGTACCGTTTGCTGAATCATTTTCTGTTCTTCAGTGAGTGAAAAATCCAAAGCGACCTCCTTCTGGTCCAATCAATGAGAAAGTTATCAGCTATATTGTAACATGTAGCACAGGTCTTAGCTGGAGATGAAGTCGCAGCCATTAACTCATCATTTCCGGGAATTCACAACAGTGGAAGCAGAAGAAACATACTTGTTTTAATTGTTCCCAGCCATTTGCGAAGAAGTGTTCTGAGGTCTATTCCAGCGCACAGCAATATCAAGCGAAAAACCATTACCCAATGCTTGCACATACCGACGTAAACTATTGAGGCTATATGCATCATAGCCACGTTTCTCCATACGTGCAACTTGCGCTTGGGAAACACCAAGACGCCTGGCAAGTTCCACCTGGGTGAGGCCTGCTTTTTGGCGCGCTTCCACTAACTGCAACCATATTTCCTTTTTGGCAGCCTCTTCTTCATAGATCGCTCTAAATTCAGGATTCGCCAGCAAGTTATCTCGCCACTCCTGATATGCTTGCTGTCCCTCTTCAGGATCTGTTCTTTTCTGCATAATGTTATTTCTGATTTCTTTGTTGCTTCGTAAAACTATCTAGTCGCTGTAATGCTATCTCAATCCATTCATTGTCATCTGCCATCATACTCAACTACACCCGTTACCACGAGACTACCTCCCACTATTTGATATACGCATTTTAGTATATTTTAGCGACATTGTCAAGAAAGAACTACTGATTGGCTCCACCAACAATCAGGTACCAGATGTCCCTGGTGTAGGGACAAGGGCTGTTGGGATGTGGTGTGGGGGCGCTTGCGCTGTCCTGCTGCCCTACACGATGAATGCCTGGGATTCCAAGTGGCCGCTTGCGCTGTCCTGGGCCAATCGACGATCGACACAATCCATCTATGGAAAGGCGTTTCGATTGTCCACTTTACGTATTGTGATTGGTATAGATGCTTGCGCCATCCTGTTGTTCATTGACCATCCACCATATGTTTGGAAATGCCCATCATCTTTTAAAACCTCATCAATAAACTACCGCTCAAAATGAGCGCTATTTCCGATATATGATAGAAAATCAACACTAAATAGAAAAAGTAAAAACCTATTTTACTTCCTTAATAGCCGAAACTGCCTCCTGCTGTACATTCCGCACATCAGTTTTTAACAAGGCGGAATTGCGTGACTCCGCAATATGTACCAGTACACCGCCAACGATTACACATATGCCAAAGAGCACACCTATCGCGAAAAGAGGTAAGCGAAAATTCAAGGCATATAAAATAGTACATCCCGTTGCCCCAACAAAAGCACCAACAATCCCTGCGGCAGAATAGATACCCTGGATCCTCGCCCTGGCGCCAGGAATGGTTGAATTGGCAAGATGAGCATCGACAGCAGGTTCCATCATCGAATAGACCACTCCATGAATAATGAAGAACACAACAACAATCAGCAGCGTATTTGCTAACCCATAGATAAAGTAAATTGGAACCTGTACCAGGCCAAAAATAAGAATAAGTGTAGATCGACGTCTGCGGTCAGCAACTCTTCCTCCAAATGGCGCGACAACAATACCAGGTATGGAAAATGCAACGTAGGCAAATCCAATTACTGCGACGGATGCTCCCAGGTGATCATGTAGCCAGAGCGCCGTGAGCGTAATATCGAAACCAACGAATATGTAGTTGCCAAATGCCAGAATGTAGGCACCGGTAAGACCAATCCGAAAGAGCGTTCGTAACGAAACAGGTCGAGCTGCTTCCTCTACTTCTTGTTCACTTCGTGTTTTAACATGCACCATAGTGACAACGATCACGATGGCAACCAACCGAAAAATGACTGCTCCTATAAATGCGGTAGCATAACCGGTGGCAGCAAGCAACCCACCGAGACCAGGACCCAATAGGAAGCCAGCATTTAAAAAAGCGCTAAAGATCCCAAACGCTTCACCCCTCTGTTTCGATGGTACAGCATCAGTGATCAGCGCGCGAGCCGATGGCAAGAACGCCGCCGCTGCCGCCCCTTCAGCAAAACGCAGAACGATGAAGAGTGCAGGATCATTGATGAGCAGGTAGACCGCCGAGAGTATCGCCTGGGCAGCCAGGCTGAGGATCATCATCGGTTTGCGTCCCCAATGATCAGCTAGCCAGCCACTTGGATATTGGAAAAGGAAATTTGAAATGAGATAAGACGAGGCCATTGCGCCAATAATGGCTAATGAAGCGCCACGCGATTCGGCATACAACACCCTCACCGGCACTATCATTCCAATGCCCGCGAATGACGCACATACAGCCAGTGAGACAGCTAGCAGAGTCCGATTGCGCAGCATAAAATCTCCAACTTGTATAAAAAGAAGCTGCACACCTTTAACAGGGTAGAAATACTTCGAAGGTCCTTAATGTGGTGGATTGAAACACATGTAGGACCTTGCAGCAATTGAACAATATAGCCATTATAGTCTCCCCCGCCCAAATACCGCAAGGTACATGAATCGAAACGTTCGCATGCTGATTTTTAGGGTATGACTTTTTGCAAGTACTCGTTAAGGTTATTGTGATATACTGACCTTGTTTTTCAAAACATACCCGCACTGCTGTTCAGAAAGGACCGTTACGATATATATGAATGATCAATTGAACCTGCCTCCTAATTACTTTTATCATCGCCTCCCCAATGGCATTGAAATGATTGGCCAGTACATGCCCAGCCTGAGTTCAATTACGTTTGGATTTCAGCTCGACGCTGCGGTAATCAACGAACCAGAAGAGAAAGAGGGACTTGCACACCTTTTTGAATACATGCTTTTTCAGGGAACGAAGCAGAAGGATGCTCGTGCCTTAAATGAAGCTTTTGAGTCACTGGGCGCCCGTAAAGGTGCGAATACTGGCTTGGAGACATCGCAAGTGTTCGCTCAAATTGTCAACACAAAGTTCGATGCAACTCTACAACTCATTAATGAACTCTTGCTCACGCCCACCTTTCCCAGGGAAGAGCTCGAGCAGATGCGCAATATTGTGCTGCAAGAGATTCGCCGTCGCGATGACGAACCCATGAGTCGGATCTTTGAACTTGTGCGTGCAAACTTTTATAAAGGAACTGCCCTTGGTCGACCGATTCTGGGTACTACCGATAGAGTAAATCAACTGCAGCGACAAGATTTGCAGGCGTTCTGGAAGGCACGTTATCAGCCCAACAACACAGTTTTTGCCATAGCAGGCAAGTTCGACTGGGATCATGTAGTCGAGCAAATGCAAAACCTCTTTGGCGGCTGGAGTGGTCAAGCCGAACTCTCACCTGAACAGCGCCCACAGCCTGCGGCGAGCATTGCGTTAGAGCATCAGGAAGGAAAACAAGAGCACCTGGCACTCATCTTCCCATTCCCCAAATATACTGATCCTGACTATTATCCAGCTATGGCACTAAGCGAGGTGCTGGGTGGCAATATGGCCTCGCGCCTCTTTGTCGAGGTACGTGAGAAACGCGGACTTGTTTACGGAATCTCCGCCGGGTTGACGAGTAACAAACATATCGGGGGCATGCGCATCTATGCTGGTACAACACCCGAACAAGGCCAAGAGTGCCTCGAGGTCATTATCAACGAACTACGCAAACTGGAACAAGAAGGCATCACCACCGATGAACTCAATCGGGCTAAAGTCCAGTTGAAGAGCGAGAACGTGATGCGCAGCGAAGGATCTGGAGCCCGTATGGGCGCTATCTCGCGCTCCTGGTGGTTTGAACGCAAAATCCGTACCATCCAGGAAGTCAAACAGTCCATCGATGCAGTGACCCAGGATCAGGTATTGCAAGTGCTACACCGCTTCTCACCTCTAAATCCGCTCACCATAGCAGCAATCGGGCCGCTCAACCAGGATGAACTCGTAGGTAACATACTCTAACCTCTAACCCATCTTCCGCCCCCAACCTTACGTGGGGGCGGTTTAGCATTTACTTCAACATATTCGTTCAGAAGCCCAACAATGGTTGGCTAGAATGCCCACTTGTCATCCTGAGCACAGCGAAGGATCTCTATGCCGGAGTTACTCTTTTCTCACTTATACCCCACAACCCCATACGCTTCTGGCTTACGGACAACACGCGCAAAACCCGCCTCTTGCAAACGCTTCAGCGCACCCTTTGTGACGCCGCCGCTGGATTTGCTATGTGGGTCACCAATATAGTGATAAAGGCGGCCACCGCGTTTAAGCACTCTGAAAAGTTGTTGATAAAACGCTCCTGAATAAAGCTCCCCTGCCAGGCTAAATGTCGGTGGATCATGGATAATCCGCGTAAAACTGCCATCTTCGAAGGTTTGCACAACCTCGTAGGCATCGCCCATAATTTGCTGGATTTTATGTGAATGAAACAGCACCTGAGACCAGGGATTGAGCCGTGCTATCTCCTGAGCACCTGGATCAAGTTCAATAGTAACGACTTCATCAGCAGTTTTGGCTGCTTCGATGGCTGTATATCCAAGGCCCGTAGCTGTATCCAGAACACGCCCTACGACAGGCGAAATGGCTGCAATTTTCCTCACGGTATCCTGCATTGGATCAATGTCTTTGATGCGATGCATAACAAAGCCTGCAATGAGCATGCTGGGCGCTCCCTTTGTAGGCATCAGGCTACACACACGGTTTGTGCATTCAGAGAATACCTGTATAGGTCTGGCAGCGTCGTCTTCAAGTATGAAGCAGTTAACTTCCGATCTACTGATCTTCTCTATGCTCTGCCAGTCAAGCCGTTCGCCATTCGGGAATACAACACCTTCGAAAGTGAGCGTCACAATTACTGTTGACAGACCCAGATCGGGTGATATTTGAACGGAAGTTATTCCCTGTTGTTTTGCTTTGAGTAGTGGCCCTGCCTGGACGTAGGATAAGATAATCGGTTGTGTTAATTGCATGCTAGGATTGTATCATGTAGCTTGCCACACTTGCATTTTTATGGAAATCAACTTGCCTCGTCTAGTATAGTAGACTATAATAGCTGCATTCATCGATCCTGATTGTTTATAATAGTTAAGAGCCAGCAGATATAACGATGCAAATTAGCGAACCAGCCGAATACGCTATCCTGGGACTTCTTGATGGTCAACCGATGTATGGCTATGAAATGTTTCAACAGTTTCAGGGCGGCACATTACGCCAGATCGTCCATCTGGAAATGAGCCAGATGTACGCGTTTCTGAAAAAGTTGGAACGCTTAGAATATATCGAAGCGGAGTTGGAACCCCAGGGAATTCGCCCTCCTCGCAGAAACTTTCACCTGACGGAACCCGGTCGCGCTGTATTTCACGAGTGGCTCACGACACCTGTGGAACGTCCGCGCGAAATTCGCGTGTTCTTCCTTCTCAAACTCTACTTTGTACGACAAATCATTCCAGATCAGACAGCACGCCTAATTGATCGAGAAATTATCGCCTGTCGTAAATTCCTCGACCACCTTGAATCACAGCGCCTCCCTGATGCCAGTACGAGCGATACAGCTTTCCTCGAATACGTCGTATTACGCAGCCGTATCCATCAGACACATGCCCTACTTGACTGGCTATGTGAACTACAGAATGATTTTCAAAAGGCAATTTGAAGTTCATTTCAAAACCAGACAAATATTCTTCCGCTTAAGAGAGTATGCCGGTATTATGTTATAATAGAACAAGTTGTTTAGTGAACGAAAGGCAGCTTCCCTATGCCTACACAGGAAGAACGAATAACAGCACTGGAACAAAAAACCGCCGCACATATCCAGGAAATGGATGAAAACTTCACAATTATGGTTGGTGTTATACGACACCAGGGGCAAGATATCAAAAGAATCTTCCAGCGTTTAGAAACAATAGACGAAAGTCTGTCTACTGTTAACCAGCGTTTAGAAACAATAGACGAAAGTTTGCTTACCTTAGTGCACCATTTTAACCAACTCGAAACAAATTTTGATGGACATACCTCCCTCCTTTCTCAAATCCTCGCACGCTTGCCAAAGGCACCCTGATAGACCCACAAGCTGAAACCTTGTCAGGGGTAGACAGGCCGTGCTACTATCTAATGCGTAGTCAATTTGTTTTCATCACAAAAAACTGGCTTTATTGATTCATACATACCAGCCATTTGTCATGCTTAAACGAGGTTTGTTATGCAAATTTTATCTCTAACCGCGACTGCTGATCTCACAGGTCTGGCTTTGATGTCCAAATATTTTTTTACAGCAGCGCTATGCATGCTGATTGTAATGACTCTGGCATATCTCTGGTACACGATCGGCACCGTACGCCTGGCGAAACAAGTAGCTGATGAGCACGCACAGAGTAGCAGCCGTACTAAAAGCAATAAGGCCAGCAAAAGTAATATTACGAACGATGGAGGTGGAGTAACAACCATTGTACTCAATGATGTTGTGCTACATGATCAGCCAGATGGCGAAAAACCCATCGCCTTGAATCGAAATCTGATCACTATCGGGCGTATTGGCACAACGTTGGGCTGGTTCGTTGTCTTCATGCTGTTTATGTCACAGTTATTCCGTACCATCGTAGTGCAGCACGCCCCATGGAGCAATCTGTACGAATTTAGCCTGAGCTTCACCTTCGCGCTCATATTATGTTACCTGATCTTCGAGGCACGCTTTCACGAGCGCGTGCGAGCGTGGGGCCTATACGTGTGTCTACTTGCTCTCATCACAATCGCTATTGCGATTTACCTCGGCATTACGTTTAACATGATTAATGGAACCCAGCAACTTATACCTGCCCTGCAAGATCAACCAATCCTGACCGTCCACGTTTCGATGGCTATCTTCGCTTATGCGCTATTTAGCGTCTCCTTCGGCGCAGCTTTGATTGTACTGATTCAAAATGGCGAAGGACAGCGATTTGCCTGGCTTCCTTCAGCCGAAGCAGCCGACGAACTGGCCTATAAAGCTGTAATCGTTGGTTTCCCTCTGCTTGCTCTGACACTGATCCTTGGAGCTTATTGGGCGAATTACGCATGGGGTCATTATTGGAGCTGGGATCCGAAGGAAACATCAGCGCTGGTCACCTGGTTGATCTACGCCATTTACCTGCATGCACGAGGCATTCGTGGATGGCATGGCAAGCGAGCTGCCTGGTTATTGACACTGGGCTTTGCTGCTACCCTATTCACCTACTACGGAGTAAGTTTCTTTGTGCCAAGTTTGCACAGCTATGCTAGACCAATGTAAGTAACCAAATGTCTGGTCACATCAATTTCTATGCACGTGCAGATGCTCGCAAATGGTTCCTCCTGGCATTACTCTTCGGATGTCTCTTTCTGGTCCTTACTGCTTTCTACGCTTCTGGTGTTTCCAACAGAGCTACACTTGAGGTCGAGCGATGGCTTATTGGACGTCCATTGACGCAATTCGACTGTGTGCTTGTGGAGTGGAGGAATTTCGGTGCGGCCTCCATCAATCTGATCTTCATCACTATGGTTGGTATCGTGTGCGCCTTCACGCGCTATCGCTGGCGTGTGTTGCCCTATCTGCTTTTCCTGATCCTGATCGGTATTGCAATAGAAGAGATCGGAAAGACACTCTTCTCTCTTCCTGTCTCCTATACAATAAATTCGGGTATGGCCGCTCTCGCCTGTCCGCAAATCGGGCAATCGCGACTACAACACCTGCAACTCGGACTGGGTATGTGGTGGATTGCACCTCTCCCAGCACCCGGTTTACAGGACTGGGCACATACTGTCTCCCAGCTACCGCTTAATACTCTCCTTGATCGACTCATACCGAGTCATAGTTATCCAAGTGGTCATGCTCTTCGCTGGTGGTTTACAGGCCTACTGGTCGCCTGGCTACTCTGGAAACATATCAAAGCAAGCATTGTGCGCTGGCTACTTGCGGCACTAACCCTCATTCTATGTTTTTTAGGTGCGGCAATACAGTTTTATGTCGGTGCGCATTTTATAATTGACACTCTCGCAGGTTATCTCATTGGAACTTCTCTCGCCTGTTGTGCTATAGGGTTGCTGATTTTGAATGAGAAGAAACGTGATGATGTGCAGACGAGACCGGTAATGCCAGTACAAAGTACCTCGAAGGGAGATGTGCATGCATCAAAAACCACTTGGGAGCAGCTGTAGCTCAGAGCAGAAGACTATGCATTACTTGTGACTTTTTTATTGATTGCTTTCGAGTATTGTTACCATTTCACGAAATAATTCCACCATGCCAGGTACTTCATGGACGACTATATCGGCCTGTGCCAACAATTCAGGCAAGGTATCATGATGCTGTACTACAATCGAGAGAGTTGCTATTCCTTCTGTGCGCATCCTTGTGATCTCTGTGATAGCATCCAGGTCAGTGCGGTCATCTCCTGCAAAAACGACTGCGTTCAAGTTGTACCGCTCTACGAATTCGCGGATCGCACGTCCTTTATGTACTGGCAAGGACACACGTATCTCTACAATGAGCTTTCCTTCGCTAAGCCTCATATTGACACGCTGGGCAGGCTTCTCTAATAGTGATAGAAGTTTTTGTCGGGTCTCGATAGGGTCAGGTGCAAGACGATAGTGTATCGATCCACCTATTCGTTTACGCTGTACAATCACCCCTGGCAGTTCTGAGAGATGCTGTTCTACAAGATCTAGCAAGTATTTTCCTGGTTCATAATAATTTAGAGCCTCCGGCGTAATCTCTACAGGATGTAACCAGGGTAAACCCTCACTCCACTCCAGACCATGAGTGCCAATATAGGTCAAGCCATCTATATTAACCATGCTCGCGCCATCGTCTATCGAGCGACCTGTCAGTATCGCGACGTGAGCATACTTTTGAGCTTCTTCCAATAAAGACAGCACACCAGGGTAGATCCGAGCCTCATCAGGCGTTGACGCGATAGGACTGAGAGTGCCGTCAATATCAAATGCAAGGCCACGAGGACTTTGAGCCAGGATCGTTGATAAACGTTGTTTTGTATTCAATAGGTATTCCTGATTTCCTACAAGCGGGCTTTGATTGCTTCCCTATAAACACGCTCGTAAGCATCGATCATTTCATCAAGTGCAAAGTTCGCTTCGACATAGGCTCGGCAGTAAGCTCGGGGAATATCGAAGAGGTCATCGACTAAGGCTGCTGCATGGGCACGTTCACCTTCTTCTACCAGGAAACCGGTTTCTCCGTGACGAATGATTTCTTCTAATGCTCCACGTCGATAGGCGATTACAGGAGTACCTGTCGCCATCGATTCAACCGCCGCCAGGCCAAAGGGTTCATCCCATTCAACAGGGAAGAGCAATCCAAGCGATTGGCCCATGATCTTCCACAGGGCCAACCTTTCCAACTGCCCCAGGTAAGTGACGCGCTCTCCGGCTGCTTCAAGCCTGGGCTCAATCCGTTCTTCGTAGTATCGGCGATCATAGATCCCACCTGCGATCAACAGTCGATGGCCCGCCATTGCAGCAATCTCGATAGCCTCCTCAACACCTTTTTCAGGTGCGATACGCCCGGCAAAGAGCAATGGCGCTTCTTTTGAGGGCTTAGGCGAGAAGGGAATAGCGTCCAGGTTAAGCCCATTGTAGATAACACGATCGATCGGAGTGTACTCCTGGTAGGTATGGGCGCAAGCATCCGATACAGTAATTAACGTAACAGGATGGCCTTGCTGATCCAGCACGTGCAGTGCTGTATTAATCTCAGGAGACACAGCGGGTAAATGAAGCGTATGAAGTACCGGAACGTCACGAATCAGCATGCTACAGACATAGGCTGGCCAATCAAACGCATGCACGTGGATAATGTCAAATTCAGCACTGCGATTTTGCAATTGCAAGAATAAATCGAGAAAGATGTTCGCCTGTGTGAAAAAACTGGTATCAGCCGGACGTTCCCGTTCTTCAGAAAAATTTGCTGGCTGTACTTCACGCGGTACAACAACCGACTCAATATCGATGCCAGGCACGAATGAATCATCGCGTGCAAACAGTGTAACGCTATGACCACGCCGTAATAGTCCTTGAGCAAGGTCTGCAAGAAGCGCCTGTGCTCCCCCAAGATACGGCTGGGCGATAGCTGACACAAGTGGCGCAACCAATGCAACTCTCATAACTCACCTCGATAACTTGCAACATTGTTCTCGGTCTCATACAATTTCACCTCATACAACATTCCTGCAGGTAGCGAGTCCGCAAGGCGCTCCCAGAATTTGATGACCAGTACCTCTGTGGTGGGAATGAAACCCTCTAACCAGGACACGTCATAGTTCAGGTGCTTGTGATCAACCCACTTCACAACCTGTTCATTCAAAGCATGCTTCAGGTCTGTTAGATTCAGTACCATACCGGTTCGTGGATCCGGTATACCCTGTATTGTGACTTCTAGCACATAGTTATGACCATGCCCATGAGGGTTGGCGCATTTATCATACATGGCATAATTGTCTGCCTCTGTAAGCTGGTCACTCCATAAACGGTGAGAGGCGCTGAAACTCGTGCGCCTTGTAAGATAGACCATTATCATGTCCCTTTTAGTTCATGCATTGCTGAATATTTCAAGATTCGTTCCGCTTAACATCCTGCCTGATTCATCAACCATGAAAAGTAAAATCTCGGCAAGATCTTCAGGAGTCATACCTGCCTTCAAGTGCGGAGCAGCCTGCTTAAGCATCTCAGTATCGACTGCGCCAGGACTTACCGCACATACTCGAATGTTATACGGTCTGCCTTCAACTGCAAGAATTTCAGTCAAGCTGGCTACCCCAGCTTTCGATACGTTGTACGCGCTTAGTCCAGGGTACTTTTCTACCCCTTTCACGCCAGAAAGCGAGGAAAGATTGACAATTACTCCAGAGCGTTGCGCGGCCATAATGCGAAAAGCCTCGTGACAACACAAAAATGTACCACGCAGGTTGACTCCAAGAACATGATCCCAGGTTGACGCATCCATTTCAGCAAACGGGCGCACAGCAACTATACCCGCACAATTTACCAGAATATCGACTTGCCTGAATGTCTGCATGGCCTGTTGAAAAAGGGCCTGCACATCCTCTTCACGAGAAACCTCACCTACAACAGAAAGAAAGGGGTAACCTTGACGAGCAATTTCGGCAGCAACGTCATCTAAAGGAGCGGGTGTACGACTGAAGAGTACAACTCGTGCTCCTTCGCGCGCAAAACGGAGTGCGGTAGCGCGGCCTACGCCTCGACCCGCCCCCGTTATGATGGCAACCTGATCTTTGATGCTCATATTATGATTATAGCACCTTGGAGATATTCTCAAGAAACTTGTTGAAACAAATTGACATCTGTTATAATGAGGCGAACAACCAGTAATACATTACTCTATTTCCTGTCTTTGGTGACTATTCACTAGAGGTGCAGGGGACAAAGTCCCTTGCTGGGGTGCGGGGTGTCCCCGCTACTCCCTCACTTAGCCGCCGCAGGCGGCGAGAGAAAAATATCTTCATAGCTTATTCTAAGCGATCGCATGGGGGAAGAATGACAATCAACACCAAGCTAAAAGGGCTATTAACAGAATTTAGCCTGGTGGAAATACTGCAAATGATGGAACTGGGATCAATGACAGGTGCCATCCATCTAAAACAAGTAACAGGGCGCATCGGCATCGTATATTTCAAAGATGGAAAGATCGCCAGTTGTTCAGAACTCGATTCAGGCGCATTAACGCTCGGAGATGTCCTGCAGCAACTTGGTATGGCAACCAAATCCCAGATGGACTATGCCTTCTCACAACAACTGCAGGATGCGTTTGGCAAGCGCATTGGCGAGCGCCTTGTCGCAATGAGAGTCATAAGCAACGAACAGTTGAAAGAAGCGCTACGCAAGAAGGCATTATGGACAATCCGCGAACTGGCATTGTGGAAAGATGGCACATACGAATTTGTAGCCAGCCCAACAGGTCAAACGCGATCAATCTTGCCCTATGGTGAGGAATCCCTTGATCTCGAGGTCATGGGAGTGACCATGGAAATGGTGCTCTACAGTGACGAATGGGAGCAACTGCACAATTATCTACCCCAGGGTATGCACACTCTCCTGCAAATGGCCCCCGCTATTCCGTATGCTATGCAGTTTGAAAGTCGAGCTATTGAACTATTTGGAGGTATTAATCGTTTCCACAGTGTGCGGCGTATCGCAAGTGGCATCCGTCGTCCAGAGTTAGATGTGGCACGTGATCTGGCACAACTCATACAACAGAGATTTGTACTGCAGATCGGGCAGGAAGCAATACCCCCTTCGAATGGGGACGAGCGTAGTGTAAGACTCCCCGATCCTGCCGAGAGACTGCGTATGGAGAGCTTTGAGCTAATGAACCTCATTAGCCGAATGGAGCAGGACTGGCTCAACCGCATTACTCCTGAACAACAGTTACCTGCACTGGCCGAATTTGTGAATTGGACCATGGAGGCTCTTTCTGAAACATGTCGTGCCAACGGTACCGAATTAGATCCAAACACCCTGGAAGAATTGCTCATACGTTACAACCTTCGTTATATGGGCAACTATATGTTTATCATCAATAACAATATGATTGATGTCGAGAACTTTACTACCCTGTGCCATGAAGTTTTGCAGGGCGAAATGCAAAAGGCTCATGATTTCTTTGAAGAAGCCTCTATCGTACTCCAACATATGCTGTTATGCATCTTCGACTCGATCAATGGCCGCGTAGCCTCCCTCTATGAGCGCCTTGAGAACCAGGAAGTGTGGGAAGCCATGTTCACGCAATTTGGCTTGCCACGAGGATAACAGATCCACACACCATCCTTTTGTCACCGTTCATGTAAGAGTAGTATGTGTAATGGTATACTGTCTTCATAAACGTCGTCGCATTTAGTAGCGCATGGGCCGGGCTATTAGGAGGAAGCCACGGTTGACGAGGTGGAGGCTGTTCGGATCTTCAGCGGGGAGCCTCCAGGGTATGTCACTACCCTGAAAAGATGGCGCACAAACCCAACCGGCAACGGATGGAACAAAACGCAATCAGTGACGTAGAGCACAATGCGAACAGGTGTAGGGAGTGGATGTGGAATTCGGGCGACAATACCATGTGACCGCAAGGGTCACCCCTACATTTCTAATGTAGGGGCGGGGCCTGCCCCCGCCCGGTCCCATTACCCGATTCCCACCAATTCTAATTCCTCCCTGCCCTGGCATGATGTATCTACCCGACAATAGAAAGGATACCCGACCACATGTGCGGTATCATTGGCTACGTCGGCCCAAATGGGACCGATGTTACTTCCATATTGCTTGAAGGCCTCAGTAAACTTGAATATCGCGGGTATGACTCCGCGGGCATTGCAGTACTCACCTCAAACGGAACACTCGAACTCCGACGTCGTGCTGGTAAAATTGCGAACCTCGTAGCTACAGTCGAGAACGGCTCGCGACCTGCTGCAGGTCCCCTTGGCATAGGCCATACGCGTTGGGCAACTCATGGGCGTCCAAACGATACTAACGCTCATCCCCATCCTGACTGCACAGGCGTATTAACCGTCGTACATAATGGCATCATCGAGAACTTCACCGAATTGAGATCAGAATTAGAGCATGAGGGGCATACCTTTCTCTCCGAGACTGATACTGAAGTGATCTCACACCTGGTAGAGCGCTACTACTTCGGTGAAGCCGGGCACGATCTTGAGCAGGCAGTGCGTCTCGCCTTGCAGCGTGTCACAGGCGCATACGCTATCGCTGTTGTCAGTTCTGAGCAACCGGATGTGTTGATTGGCGCTCGCCTGGGTGGTGGACCATTGATTGTTGGCGTTGGAGACGGCGAGCAGTTCCTGGCATCCGATATCCCGGCTATACTCAAACACACGCGCCATATTCTCATTCTTGATGAGGGTGAAATCGTGTCGCTGCACCCTGGAGGAGTTTCGATTAGCAAAATCGATGGCACGCCAGTACAACACGATCTCATGACCATCGACTGGGACGTGGAATCAGCGGAAAAGGGCGGTTATCCCCATTTTGTGCTCAAAGAAATATATGAACAACCCGAGGCTATGCGCCGCTCATTAACAGGTCGTGTTCATAATGGGCAGTTGCTCCTGGCAGAGTTGGAACAGATCAAACAGGCTGGTCTGCTCGACAAGGTGCAACGCATCATGATCGTAGCTTGCGGTTCCTCATACCACGCTGGCTTAATCGCCAAATACGTGTTCGAAAGCTGGGCGCGTATTCCAGTAGAAACGATTACAGCAGCCGAGTTTCGCTATTGTAACCCTATTGTCGGACCTGAGACCTTATGTATCGCCGTAACGCAATCAGGCGAAACAGCGGATACACTCGTTGGCATCAGGCAGGCACGTGAACAGGGAGCGCCTGTGATTGCCATTACCAATGTCGTTGCCAGTGCGATTACACGCCTGTCCGACGCAGTGTTGTACTTGCAGGCTGGACCAGAGATCGGCGTAGTAGCGACAAAGACGTTCATCACATCTGTCACAGTGCTCTACATGCTAGGTTTGTACCTTGCTCAGCAGCGTGGTCATATGGCGAGTGAAGAGGCAGGGATGGTGCTGGAAGCGCTGGAACATATTCCAAACCAGATTCAGCACATACTTGACAGAGCCACAAGTCCTGATGACGTGATCGAGCCTCTTGCGAAGCACCTATCACATTGCAGCAGTATGATGTTTATCGGGCGCGGCGTCGGCTTTCCCACAGCCCTGGAGGCTGCTCTCAAGCTCAAGGAAATTTCCTACATCCATGCCGAGGGACTGCCCGCTGGCGAGTTAAAGCACGGCTCAATCGCCCTGCTCGATCCAGATACCCCACTGATCGCAATAGCAACGGCTTCGCATGTGTACGAAAAGGTAGTCAGCAACATGCAAGAGGTACGCGCCCGCGATGCGCGGGTAGTAGTAGTAGCAACCGAGGGAGATGAAAACATACGCAAGCACGCCGACGATGTGCTTTATGTACCCGCCACAATAGAGCAATTAAGTCCATTGTTGGCAATCATTCCCTTGCAATTGTTCGCCTATCACGCCGCAGTTGCGCGTGGCTGCAACGTTGATCAACCAAGAAACCTGGCCAAATCTGTGACAGTGGAGTAGGAAGCAACGATTCACTTGTAGACGTGTAGGCATGGAATTAAGTTGTTCCTTGTGGAATTAAGTTGTCCGTTTCTGGTGTCTGTGGAATTAAGTTGTCCCCTGCGGAATTAAGTTGTCCGTTTTTAAGGACGATAGCTGTAGATACAGGCGAAGTATACATTTCAAACTAAGCACAATGATGACCTCAAGAAAGGTTGATGGTTATCATTGTGCTAGGTGAATTCTCCACGAAGAATGTGTTGTGAACTCGGTAGAATAAAGTCTTGGACTGAAATGCTCTCATCAAGAAGGTGTAAGCATCATATAAAGTCTTAGCATTGCGATAACTGTTCATCAAGAATAAATTTGGGGACTCGCAGAATGTATGTAGACGCTTTGCCAAGATGGCTACATAACCCTTTAAAGTTGAAGACTGTTTACGGGTGATCATTTTTGCCGATGTGGCTCATTTGATGAGTACATAGTAGCTCAAACATTTGTTTTAAGTATAAATGATACCTTCCTTTGTGCTTATCTGAGCAGTTTCCCAATTCAGTACGTCAGCCAATTCCGCTTGAAACGCAATAAGCTCTTGATCTCGTTTTGCATTATCCAACATCTCTGTATCTTTCCAAATGAGCCAGATGTTAATTTCAGAAGGCGAGATATCATCTTTGAAAATATAGCGTTGGATAGTACCTGGGAACGTGTGTTGCTGTTTCCTGTAGATCGCCCTCAGCTTTTCTATAAGCCTTCCCTGCTGACCAGGCAGAACCTGTACCTGAATATCAATGCCAAGGAGCTTACTTCTACTATTGTACACACGCCAATCAGCTGCTTTTGTGCGGACACGTCCAGGCGGATTGAGTTTGAAATGCTCAAGCTCGTCTAACGGTATCATTAAGGTTCTTCCTTGTCCTGGCTACGTGCGCCGTGTCACGCACGATGAGATCGCCGACGCAGTCGGCTAGAATTTGAAGGAGATTCTAGGAACAACGGCTTACCTGAATTCGAAAGGAAGAGGGGACAGCAGCATGCCGT
>Ga0116218_1000265_pt1 | contig 36577 bp, 33 predicted proteins | sample Sb_taG_2_FD_88966 | JGI IMG/M metagenome (GOLD analysis project Ga0116218, IMG submission 88966) | Peat soil microbial communities from Weissenstadt, Germany - Sb_50d_5_LS metaG | ecosystem: Environmental > Terrestrial > Soil > Wetlands > Peat | place: Germany: Weissenstadt | collected 2010-09-21 | reverse complement strand
TTTGCTGGGGACAAGCTCATCTTCAAGTGCGAGTTGGATGGCTGGTTACATCGTCACTCTGACGAGTCTCCCGCTCTCCTGCATGAGATCGGCCTATTACCAATTTAATTTGTTAATGTACATCATCCAAGCCACGTGCCGGGGTACTTCTATACCTTGCATCGCCACCACGAACGCGGTGCATCAGAAGCCAGGACAAGCGCATCCGGCTTTATGTACACAACCGAACATTCTGGCACGCATATTGACGCCTTATGTCACCAGGCCGAAGATTTCCATTTGTACGGCGGTCGTGAGCTGGATGCCAGCATTCAAACCTCGCAAGGTTTCACCGAATTGGGCGCTGAGACGATTGCTCCGATAATTGCACATGGAGTGCTGCTCGATCTTTCGCGCTATCGATCGGTTGACCGTATTGTAGCCGGGAATCCCATCAGCCAGGATGAAATGGAAGCTGCGGCACAAAAGCAGGGTGTTCAAATAGGCGAGGGAGACGTTGTGCTCGTACGCACCGGCAATGGAGCGCTCTGGCAGGACCCCGAAGTATATCTACAGGCAGGTGGGGTAACTGGTAGCGCCTCGCAGTGGCTTGCCAACAAAGGGGTCAGAGCGGTGGGAGCCGACAACATGGCCTGGGATGAGATTGGCCTTTTTGATCCTGATTTCAATGTAACGCTACCCGGTCATCTCATTCTGCTCGTGCGCTCTGGCATTTATATTATAGAGAATCTCTTCCTCGAGGAACTGGCTCGCGACCAGCGCTATGAATTCACGTTCGTTTGCTTGCCGCTCAAGTTAAGGGGTGCGACTGGCTCGCCTGTGCGGCCGATAGCAATTTTTTCATGAACAAACAGATAAGATATAACGAAAGTACAGAGTTATTGCATTTTTCCTGGTCTGATGAGACCCACATATATTCGTATGGGAAGCCTGAGCCAGATGGGGAGTCTGAAACTGCGAAGCTCGCAGTCCGCTGCTGTTACTGTAGTCTCATCTATTCGTATCAGGACTTTATTGTCCTTGCTCGCAAACCAGGTCGGCACTCCGCACCTGGCGGCGGCCGTGCGAGGGGCCGCCGATGTGCGTTAGCGTTCACTCCACGGCGGGGATGCGTTCGTCTGGTTTTTGAATCCTCACACCGATCACGAGCAGGTAGAGGACCATCGAAATCTCCGCGAGTGCTGACGGGATGACGACGAAGGTATGGATCTTGACGCCGAAGTCGGGAACCAGGAACAGTGCGAGCAAGTCCACGATGTAGCAGGCCCCTCCCACGATGAGTAGGACGCCCAACCACTTGGGAAACCACCCTTCTGACTTGTACGCGAGATACCCCAGCGGCACCAGCCACAGGCCAAAGAAGATCTGCGCGATGAGGAGTCCATAGTGCTGGGTGTCGAGCAAAAGCAGCACTATGGCATTCGAACCCGCGGTGCCGAAGGCAGACAGGTTGACTGCACCGGTTGCGACCCGCAAGCCCTCGAACTCGAAGACCGCGTTGAGGCACGTGATACCAGCCGAGAGTGCGACGAGGACGACCATTGCCATCGCCACGCTCTTGTTTACGTGCTTGAGCAGCAGGTACAGGGTCAGTCCGAGGAAGACAAAGAGTGTCGGATCTAACAGGTCGGCGACGAAGCCGAGACGCACAAGTCCGGCGTTCGCAACCATGTTCCCAGCCGTGATCGCCGCGTTACCGGCAGCGTACATCCTGGGTTCCACAAAGCCTTCGGCAAAGCCGCCGAAGATGCCGACGAGCAGGTAAAGGACGCCGGAGATTCGGGCGAGACGCTTTGGTGAGGTGGGCATCTTTGTCTCCTTCTCGTTGGTACTTGTTTTCGTTTGTATCATGAGTGTTCTCCTTCTTCATAATTAGGTAGCGTTACCTGAAAACCAATCTAAGCAACTGGCCTCACTTCACGGTTTGACATCCGACGCATCTGCATGACCGGGTATAACGCGATTGACCGAGAGCAATGGCATTCCTACGTCACGCACTTTTTTGAGCAATCCATGCAACGCAGCCTGATCGACCACCGGTCCGGTTAACAGCGTCTCGCCGTTGTCGAGAGCCGTGATGGCCAGGCCCTCAAACCAGGCTGCCCACTCGCGACCCAGATGGCCCTCGATCCTGATTTGATAGACTTTTGGTTGACTGGGATCGGTTGTTGGGTTGAGTATGTTGGTCATGATGCTTTCCCTGGTATGGCCGGTCAGAACTGGCTGGCGTCTTGCTTCAAGTAGAAGTCGTTTATCTTCTATGCAAGGAGTATAGCTTCTCTACGGTAGGAACAGGGAGATACTAAAGGAGTGTTTAGGGTATTGTTCTAGCTTCTCTACGGTAGGAACAGAGAGATACTAAAGGAGTGTTTAGGGTATTGTTGTGGGAGGACTGATACGTTGAGATACCCGCGTGTGCGGGCAAGACTACAACAGACCCAACTCGCGGGCACGTGCGACAGCTTCGGTGCGCCGTTGGACCTGGAGCTTGCCAAAGATATTCCGATTGTGCCCTTTCACAGTACTCAAGGCGAGGAAAAGCTGCTCGCACATCTCCTGATTCGAGAGTCCAGCAGCCATGAGGTGGAGGATTTCCAACTCGCGTGGGCTCAATGGCTCGATCAGGGGCTGGGCAGGTGGGGGCAGAGAAGATGTGTCTTCGCTCTTGTGCGCATCCGCTTCCAATGCAGCTAGCAATTTCCCTATATAGTCCGGCATCATCCCACTAGCCGCGGCGGCGGACAAGAGGTGAGCCATCGGGGGACCTTCGTCGACAAAGAGACGGATGAAGCCTCCCGGCGCGGCTAGCGCCAGCGCGTCACAGAGCACTTGCACCGCCTGGTCCTCTTCGCCATGCGCCTGCAGAGCGACAGCCTGGAGAGCCATCACCTTGAGCCGTTCATCCTGCAAACCCTTTGCTTCCATCTGACCGCGCCATGATTCGAGCACCGCCAGTGCTGCGGACGTGTCTCCCTGGGCCAGATGTACCCGAGCCCGGCTGAGGGGGAGTTCGTGCATTTGTGCAAGGTGAGCGGCCGCCGCCAGATTGCCCTGGTGAAGAAAAGTAAGCACCTGGACGGCCGCAACCTCAGGCATCCAATGCACGAAGTTATGCTGGCGTGCGAACTGCTCGGCCTTCGCTAACAGAGCGGTTGCGCTGGCCACATCTCCCTGGGCAAGTTTCAAACGGGCAAGCAACACCCCGCAGGCAGCGGGTGTGTCGACGCTTACCATCTGCATCGCCAGTTGGAAGCTCTTTTGCCCGTGCTGTTCGGCGGCATCCAGGTCATTCCATTGGTAGTAGACACGGGCCAGGCCCAGATACGCTTCGCAGGCAGTCGGCCACGGCGGATCACCTACCAATTGCAGGACGCGCCGGTAGCTCTCGGCCGCCAGATAGAGCTGGTTTTCTGCTTCCTGTACCTGGCCCAGGCAGGTTGTAGCCCCCAGAGTGACCATGCTATTGCCAGATGCCTGGCTGATAGATATGACTTCCGTATAGGCCTGGCTGGCCGCTGCACGGTCTCCCTGGATCTGATAGGCATATCCCAGCGTCCAGTGAGCGGTAGCGCGGACAGGCAGGTTGTTGGGGTGCAGATACTCCAGGGCGCGCCGCGACTGGGCAATGATGGTTTCCACCTGGTTGGCAGGGATAGCCAACATGGCCCGTATGGCGGCAATGTGTCCAACAAGGTCCCGGGTTTTGTCGTCTGGCTCTGCCTTTTGCAAGGCAGCTTCAGCAGCCTGGAGTTTCTCTTCGACGCTGCTGATTGGATGTCCGGTCATCGTTAACGCCGAGGCATACGTCACCCACAATGAAGGTCTGGCATCCAATATCGTCGTGGGCAGCGACTCCAGCCAGTTCAGTACAGAGATCATCGGGCCACGATATTGCAGCGGCATCCCCTCGCCTTCAACCAGGCGCTCGGCATGCTCAACATCATTGGCGGCAACTGCATGCTGAAACGCTTCTATGGTCAGGCTATTGTCTTCATACCATTGGCTGGCACGCCTGTGTAATTCGGCTACACCATCCCTTTCCGAGGCGCTTCTCTGCTGCAGTCGCTGCCGTAGTAAATCAGCAAAGAGATGATGATAGCGATACCAGCGTCGCTCGTTGTCCAGGGGCACGATGAATAGGTTGGCGCGTTCGAGATATTCCAGGGTTGCTTGGCCGGAAACATTGAGGCCGAGCAGAACGGCATCACACAGGGGACCACACAGGCGGTCGAGGATAGATGTGCGCAGCAGGAAATTCTGGACGCGTTCGGGCTGCTGTTGTAGGACTTCTTCAACCAGATAATCCAGCACGAAGTGATGGCTGCCGGTGAAAGATGTGATGAAGCTGGTGGAATCTTTATGCCCTTGCATTGAAATCGCGGCCAACTGCAGACCGGCAATCCAGCCTTCCGTGCGGGTTTCCAGTGCGGTGATGTCTTCCGCTGAGAGGTCCAGGCCCATCACCTGGTTGAGAAATCCGGCAGCTTCGGAAGGTGTAAAACGCAAGTCTGTGACGCGCAGTTCGGTCAATTTGTCTCGAGCGCGTAGTCGTGCCAGGGGTAGCTGTGGGTCCTCACGGGTGGCAATGACCAGGTGCATGTGTGGTGGCAGGTGTTCAAGCAGAAAGGTGAGGGCATTGTCAATCGGTTTGGCATCAAGCACATGGTAGTCGTCCAGGACAAGCACGAAGTGGTCTGGGATGGTTGTGATGTCATTGAGCAGGGCTGTCAGCATTGATTCGATTGGCGGGGGCTGAGGGGATTGAAGCACACCCAACACCCCTTCTCCAATATTCGGCGCAATCGTCTGTAAAGCAGCAACGAGGTAGGTCAAAAAGCGAGCCGGGTCGCCATCCCCTTCGTCCAGTGACAGCCAGGCCACCTGCCGGTCGATTCCCTCGACCCATGCACTGAGCAGCGTGGTTTTGCCGAAGCCGGCAGGGGCAGATATGAGGGTCAGTTTGCGGTGCAGACCCTCGTTCAACCGCTCGATCAGGCGGGAGCGGCTGACAACATTCGGTCGAAGTGGAGGGATATACAGTTTCGTGGTGAGGAGTGGCGTAGGCATGCTTGCTTATGTTCCTTCCTGGGCGGCCTGCCTATTTCTGCTCTTCATTTCTCTATCCGAACTCTGTTCTAAATAAGGTCTAACAAGATCATAGACGTAGAAAGGACATACGTCAAGAATGTGTCTACCATCAGATGACAAAGTGTGCTCCAGTCCGTGGTATTGGCAGCGTTGGCTGATTATCTACAATGCCTTACAATAAATGGGGCAACGCCTAAAAATCCCTATTGCATTGTGGAGCTTTTTCATGCACAATGGTGTGCAAACTGAAAGTTCATTCAATGAAAGCCAGGTTTTTCTACATATGCCGCCTGAAATCACCTTATTAGACGTGTTCCTTCTCGTGTTTATCGGCATGGGTCCCCTCAAAGTATTAGTGATATACATATCGCTGACGAAGGATTTCAGTACTGAGCTGCGACGCAAGGTAGCACAAAAGATGGTTTTGACCGCAACCATTGTCGCTATTGTGCTTCTAGTCGCAGGTGTGTTGATTATGAAGCTCCTGCACTTTACGACGGGTGCGCTCTCGATCGCTGGAGGACTGATCCTGCTTCTTCTCGCCCTCTCTATGGTATTGGGTACCACTGAGAAAAAAGAGCATGAGGGCCCGTTAAGCGAGGAGGAAGTGATGAGCATGGCTATCTATCCAATGGCCATTCCTCTCCTACTCAATCCGGTTGGAATCGTGACGCTCACCGTCTTCTCCGCCGAATCGCAGGGGCTACTCCAGATAGGAGCGCTTATCATTATGGTACTGATCGTTGCGGCTATCGACTTCGGAGTGTTCCTGATCTCTCACCGTCTCTACAAAAACGTTTCTGCCGAACGCATCATGGTCACTGAAAAACTCCTCGGCATATTTCTGGCGGCATTAGCCGTGCAATTGATGGTCAATGGCCTGGAAGATTTGCATATTATTAGCACCATTGTGCATTAACATTTGGTGGATGGATTTGAGCACCTACATCGTTGTCCAGCCTACAGGGCTAGCATTCACCCCTGAAGCAACTGTCACTGGCGCTCCGCCATTCATAGAGCCAATCAGGAGCCTGACCGAACCGTTACCCTCATGGTTTTGCACCTGTATGGAGTAGTATGTACCATCACGTGAGGTGTTTGTCCATGGTTGGTCCATGTTCCAGCCAAAGAACCCGGCGAAACTCATCTCTTCATTGGCAGCATCTTTGATAATGGCCGTTTCGCTGCTGAGCATGGTCAGGCCGGAACCGTCGGTGTTCACTTTCCAGATCCCATTGTGACTGGTCTCCGTGTTCGCATTATGTATGATGAGCAATAAACTGGTGCCTGTAGCAACCCGAAGAGCTTTGATCGCGTAGGTTGGCGTGCTATAGATGGTCTTTGCCGGACCGCCCGCGGCAGATTGCACCTCTATATTGCTCGGACCATTGCTGGTAGGAGTGTAGCCCACTACCTGGCACTTGGAAGTAATGCTCGTAAACAGTTGCGTGCCATCGATGCTGTGGGTAGCATCGATGCACTGATCAGGTCCAGAGAGGTCGAGAATCTGCTTGCTTGTCCCAGTGGTGATATCAATCAGCGACATCTTCGGGCTCCCTTCACCTGGTCCGAGGCCAGACACGACATACAGATGGGTGTTATCAAGCCAGGAAACAGGGCCTTCTATTGGATGGGTGCTGTCGTGCGGCCTGGTCTCAATTGTTCCAGTGGTTGTATTGAGCAGTTTGAACGTCTGTTTACTTGAGTCTGAGCCAAGAGTTCCCACATCTATAAATGCCACATATTTGTTATCGGGTGACAACTGTACCCAGCCGAAATCACCACTACAATACAGTGTCTGCAACCCCTGGCCATCCATACGAACCAACTGGATGCCACGTTTATATTGGCCCGAGTCCATTACGTTCCCAACAAAAATCACCCACTGTCCATCGGCTGACACGTTGGCCCAGGCGATCTGTGAAGACGGCAGGGGTAAGATCTCGGTTGTCGTCCGAGTAGAGACAGTATAACGCTTCAGCGTGTTGGAAATTGGTTGTTGCTCAGAAGCTGGACTTCCTGCCAGGTAGACAAGGGTATCCTGCTTACCCAGCGCAAGCGGGGCCATGATGGCTGCTCGCGCTTTTCCTGCTGGTGGGCAACTTGTCTGGAGCGTAGCCGTCTTCCCTGGCGTTGGGGTGGCTCCCCCAGATGTCGCAGATCCGCCACAGGCTGCTAGAAGCAGTGTGATTACAATCAGTGAGCTGATAGCAACAGCAAGACGTGAATGAGGTGAATTTCTATGTGTGTTCATAATCTGCCTCCTGAATCCTCTCGACAGAAGAACCTTATCTTAAAAGAACGCTTGTGTAGTCTTAGCATAGGTGGGAACAATCACAAAGGTGTCTCGAATAGCTCTTCTTTGCTAACACATGTGTCACAAAAAAACGCGCAAGATTTACTCGTACCCCTGTGCTCAGAATAATGGAGTCCACTTTATAGCCCACGACTTTTGCTGTTCAGTTGGTGGTCAACGGCCTGGAAGAATTGCATATCATTTCCGTGGCGCTCTATTAGACTTTCCTGGCGAATGACATTTCCGATGGAAAAGGGTGTCACATGTGCCTTCTTCCTGATGAGCGTTGATAGTATTCTCCTTTCTCAGCAGGCTTCACAGGCACTTTCGTCTATAGTAGGTACATCCCCTTGCGGGTGTCCTCGCGGGGGTTTACAGTATTTCTCGCTTTTGCCAGCAGAGTCCATTAACCCCTCGGGAAATTGATTTCATATGCAGAATATCTCTTTCTTGGGAACTGGTTGTTGTTATCACTTTCTTGACAAACGCCCATTCACACCCCCATATTTATGAGATATACTTAACATTGCGCAAAGCTCGGCTTTATTTCACATGGAAAGGATTTAGACATGGAAGAGAAAGTATACCGGACCGAACTGACCCCCGTCGATTTTTTGTATCGCAGCGCTTCAGTCTTCCCGGATAAAATAGCAATTGTTCATGGTGATCGTAGATACACCTATCGCGAGTTTGCAGAGCGTGTCAATCGACTGGCATCTCGCCTGCGCGCTGTTGGCCTGCAAAAGAATGATAGAGTTGCCTTCTTATCTCCCAATGCCCCGGCTTTGCTAGAGGCTCACTTTGGAGTTCCCGCGGCCGGTGGTATCCTGGTCGCCGTAAATACGCGCTTAAATTCCCAGGAGATCGATTATATTCTCAAACATTCCGGCTCCAAATTTCTTTTTGTCGATGCCGAACTTTTTCCACTGGTCGAGCCTCTGGATCTCAAAAACTTCCAGGTGATTCATATCGAAGATACAGGCACTTCCGAAGACCCGTATGAAGCATTTCTGGCAAGTGGGTCACCTGAGCAGGTAGAAAGCTGGCTGGGTGACGAAGAAGAGCATATTTCGATCAACTACACCTCGGGTACGACAGGCAATCCAAAGGGCGTTGTCTATACCCACCGAGGAGGCTATCTCAACGCGCTTGGCGAGATCATCGAAACAAGAATGACAAGCGAGAGCGTGTACCTGTGGACTTTACCAATGTTCCATTGCAACGGCTGGTGTTTCCCATGGGCTGTGACTGCCGTTGGTGGCACTCATGTCTGCCTGCGCAAGCTCGATCCAGCCATCATCTGGGATCTCTTCGAGAGCGAAGGGGTAACCCACTACAATGGAGCGCCAACCGTGCACATTTTACTGGTGAACCATCCCAAGGCACATCGCCTCGAACAGCAGGTTATCGTGACAGTCGCGGGCGCGCCTCCCTCTCCAACATTGCTTGGGCACATGAAAGCATTGAACCTGCGTCCAATTCATGTCTATGGTTTAACAGAGACCTACGGGCCATATACTGTATGCGAGTGGCATAAGGATTGGGACGATCTTCCTGATGAAGAACAGGTGCGTCTCCTAGCCCGCCAGGGACAAGGGTATGTGACTGCTGATCGCGTGCGCGTTGTGGACGAGATGATGAATGACGTCCCGCGTGATGGTGAAACGATGGGTGAGGTTGTGATGCATGGGAACGACGTGATGTGGGGCTACTTTGATAATCCAGAAGCCACCACCACAGCCTTCAGAGGCGGCTGGTTCCATTCTGGCGATATTGCTGTCTGGTATCCCGATGGGTACATCGAACTGCGCGATCGCAAGAAAGATATCATCATCTCCGGCGGTGAAAACATTTCTACGATTGAGGTAGAGCAGGCGGTCGCCAAACATCCCGCCGTCATGGAGTGCGCGGTCATCGCTATTCCCGACGAACAATGGGGAGAGCGCCCCAAAGCCTTCGTGACGCTCAAGCCAGGCCAGACAGCTACCGAAGCAGAGATCATCGCATTCTGCCGCGAGAGCCTGGCGCATTACAAGTGTCCCGCAGCGATAGAATTCGGTGACTTACCCAAGACCTCCACCGGAAAGATACAAAAGTTCGTTTTGCGCAACAAGGAATGGGCAGGACAGGAGAAGCGTATCAATTAGTCATCGTCTTCGCCCTGAAAGGAAGAGTGTATGAACGGTCGCGCATATCCGAAAGTTGAACTTCACCTTCATCTAGATTGTTCCTTGAGTTATGAGGCCGTTCATGCGATGGATCCCTCTGTAACATGGGAGATCTATCGCTCGGACTTTGTCGCTCCTACCAAATGCATCAATCTTGCTGACTTTCTAACAAGAGCGCCCAGGGCCATTGCATTGATGCAAACTCCAGACCATCTCCGCCTTGTCATCAATGATGTGTTTCACCAGCTTCAGCAAGACAATGTGTACTATGCCGAGCTTCGTTTCGCGCCCTTGCTCCATACAGAGCAAGGGTTATCTCCCATGGAAGTTGTTGCAATTGTGGAGTCGGCTGTCGAGCAGGCGAGCAGTGCGACCGGTATCGAAGTCGGGCTGATTTTGTGTGCTTTGCGGCACTACACATCTGAACAGAGCATGCAGACGGTTCACCTGGTAGAGCAGTTTCGGGGAACTCGTGTTGTTGGGCTGGATCTCGCAGGGGATGAGGCTGGCTTTTCTCTCGATGCCCATATTCCAGCCTTCCGCTACGCCCTTGATCATGATCTTCCACGTACAGCCCATGCTGGTGAAGCGGGTGGGGCTGAAAGCGTGAGGGAAACCATCAAGTATTTGCAACCAACACGCATTGGCCACGGCATCCGTAGTAGTGAGGATCAAAGTTTACTCGATGTACTGCGAGCGGAGCATATTCACCTGGAAGTCTGTCCTTCATCTAACGTCCAAACGAATATGTATGAGACCTTTGCCGATCATCCCATCGACCTGCTCTATAAAGCCGGTATTTCACTTGGAGTGAATACGGATACGCGGACGATTACTCCAACCACACTCACGCAGCAGTATGATCAGCTTCAACACTTCTTCGGATGGAGTAAACAACACTTCCTCCAGTGTAACCTCTTCGCGCTGCAGGCCGCCTTTCTTAGCGATGAGAAGAAACAAGTGCTGGAGCAGTGCTTGCAAAAAGCATATGCCTCCCTTGATGAAGCTGAAACGTTGTAGGGAAGAGCCATGCGAGGAGGTCATATCGCAAGACGCGCCGAGGCTTGATAGGCCGCAGCGATGTTATTTCCTCCTTGCACCAGGGACGCATGGAACGACTGGGCGATATCCATCTTCGTTTCTTCTGCCAAATCATCCTTGAAACACACATTTTGGGTATCCTCGATCAAATCTTGAACGACCCGTTCCCACAGGTAGTACGCGAGGAGCACCCAATCAATATCTCTCCTCCCGTAACCTTCCCAAAACGCACCAGCTTGTGGTTCCCTGATAAAGATGTAATCGCGCTCTTTGGGCGCCAGCATCACTTCATTCCAATCGATCACAAATACGTGGCCAGCTTGATCACGGATCAGATTTCTTGCATGCAGATCCGCGTGACAAATGACGTATGGTACTGCGTGTCTTTGGATCAGCGCTGCAAGCTTTTCAAGGAAGGTCGCCGCCGTGTGAATCGTGGACTGATACTCCATCCATGAGGCGCGAAGAACATGCGAAGAGTCACTTTCACCTCGTTGCCTTTCACAAAATCCTGTCGGCAAGTTGCACTTTGCTTGATGGATGAGGTTAAGCCACATGCAAGAAGTAAGGCTGGGATCCTAGCCTTAGCTCCACAACAGGCGGTGGCCTGAAATCCTGTCTCTATGAGAACTTTTTTTATTTTTTAACGGGCTTCTAATGAAAGAGTTGTATGCTTGAGGATGTCAGAGAGGATAACGCCGACGAAAAAGCTGCCGGTCACACTGAAGAGGAAAACCTTTCGAGGAGAAAGGTAAGGTGAGCGCAAGTACATTCAGTTCAGTGGTAAAGCGCAGAGAAAAAGGAGCCAGTGTTGTGTATGCTGCACCGACTTCTCGCCGGCCCTGCTCATTCCAGCACTCCTCTCTATCAGACTGCACAGCGTGGTGTCTGCCTGCTGTTCTCTGAGTGGCATGCCCGGTGTGGTTTCTCTGCACCGGCAGTATCGCCGGAAGGACACGGAATATGATGAATCAACCGCGACAGGAGCCATTTCAGCGGCGAGGACGGTTCAAGGGGCCTCCTCTCCCTGAAGTCTATGTTTCACCGCCAGCCGAAACTCATTTGTCGCGGCCAGCACAACCCTGGCAGCAGCAAATAAAACGTGGCAAAAAGCAGAAAGCGCCACTTGTTCCTCTGCAGAAACAGCGCAAGCCGCGTCGTAAGAAGATGTGGTATCTGCTTTTCATCGTTTCGATCATAACCATCATCAGTATGTTGCTGTGTTCACAGAGCAATGGTCCGTTTGGAGCGCAGGTCGCCGACATGATGCGTGCGGTTTTAGGGCCAACAGTAACGGCACAGATCGAGTCATGGTTTCTGGGTGTTTCAGATACGGAGCACCGCGTGCAATATCAATTGAGCGGTCAACAATCCAGCCCACCCTGGACTGTTGACCAACTACATAAAATAGCTCCTTCCGGTGGCAATGTGACTAGCATGCCGATGATTGCAATCAAACCGTTTATCACGCCATCTCTACCGGGTGAGGGTGTCTGGTCAACCGGTGGCCTTCCTGCGCCAACTTCCAATCTCCCGCCACTGGTGGCAAGAACTTTCATCCGGCCTGACCCCAACCGCCCCTATGGAATAGTGACACTATTGCAGTTTGACACGCGCTTTCTCGCGTTGCACATGGTTGCCGGTACGGCTCAGCCGGGCGGCCCGCGAGGTGTAGCTGGGCCTGGAGTCATTCCCGCCAGCGACATGAAAAATAGTCTGCTGTTCGCAGCTTTCAATGGCGGTTTCAAGTACGCTGATGGTCAGTATGGCATGTATGTCGATGGGACGACCTATGTCCCCCCTCAAAATGGAGCTGCGACCATTGCCGTAACGAAAGAGGGTCAGCTTATCCTCGGAGCATGGGGAAAAGACCCGCGTCTCACGAGTGGAAATACTGACCTTGCGTCCTGGCGTCAGAATGCCGCTTTGCTGATCGATAACGGCATTGTCAACCCGCTGACCAATGATGGAGCCGCCTGGGGCGGGACTTTTCTGAATCGTGCTTATACCTGGCGCTCTGGTATTGGCCTGACCTCCTACGGATCACTGATCTACGCGGCGGGAGAAACGCTGAAAGCTGCGGGCGCAGTCATGGCCATGCAAACCGACATCAATCCGAATTGGGTGCGCGCTTTTTTATATACTCGTGCGGCCTCCAGCTCGCTGCAAATCACCAAGCTGAATCCTGGCATGCACGGTAGTGGCACAGAGTACCTGCAAGGAACCGCGCGGGATTTCTTCTATATTACGCGCATATTGCCCGCGCCAGCACATTAACAAGCAGACACCAACTTTTATCGTCATCTTGCAACATAGTGCCGAGCGCTCTAACAACAATGACACACACTGATTACGACGACCACCGATCAGCTCAAGGTGCAGGCGTCCCAATATTTGCAAGTGTTCCAGCAGATGCTAAGTCGCCAACATATGCAAAAGATCGGGAATCTTCAACCTTGTATTTTATTCATCAGAGCCGCTCAACGTATGCTACAATGGCTCCATGAAGAAGAAAAGCACAGGTGATATGGAGTCGCAACAATCTACCTGGACGCGCCGGGAAGTTCTCATAGCGGGCGTGGCTTTGCTGGGGGTGGCGGGCTGCGGCTCGAATACACCATCCACGAGCGGCCATGCTCCGCAAAAACTTCCCACGAGGACGGCGAGCATTCTCAGTCCAACATCTACGCCTGTCCCTGATACGCCTGTCACGCTCGCGTTTACCGGAGATGTGATGATTGGGCGCACTGTGAATAGCCATATGCTGTCAACAGCGTCGGGTGATCCCTATCCTTTCACCTATACCGCCGAGTTCCTGCGCGGCTTCGATCTGACTGTCGGCAATCTGGAGTGCGTAATCTCCAACCTGGGCCAGCCTGTCCACAAATCTTACAATTTTCGCGGGGATGCGCGTGCCTATGATCGCCTGCTCAACGCCGGATTCGACCTGGTTTCGGTTGCCAATAACCACAGCGGGGATTATGGCAAGGCGGCTTTTGTCGATGAATTGCTGACGCTGCCCAGGCGCGGCATCACGCCCATCGGCGGTGGACAGAATAAACGGCAGGCGCATACACCCGTTTTCAAGACGGTGCGCGGCACGACCATCGCCTTCCTCGCCTACGACGAGATTGATCCCTATTCGTTCGCGGCGACGGATACCACGCCGGGTCATGCGTGGCTGAATGCGACGGATCTGCGACTGGATGTCACCAGGGCGCGCGCGTCAGCCGATTTCGTGATCGCCTTTGTACATTGGGGCATCGAATATTTCACGGGGCTGACAGCCGAGCAGCGATCGCTTGCCCAGGTCGCCATTGACGCCGGAGCTGACCTCGTGGTGGGAGCGCATCCGCATGTCATCGAGCCGTATGAGTATTATAAAGAGAAACCAATCATCTATAGTCTCGGCAACTTCGTCTTCGATAATATGTATCCCGAAGTGGTGCGTCGAGGGAGCATCCTCACGCTCACTATCCAGCGCCAGCGACTGCTGGTATGGAAACTTGTACCGGCACGGATCGGCGATTGGGGCGAACCGGCGCTAGTGCCTTCATGATGCCAGCTTGGCCCGCTGCCTGTTCCTGTCAACCATCCTTTTCCCAAGATGCACATACGTCTCATGACCCGTGTTGAACTGCAGAAGCACCCTACCTCTTCTCGAATGTGCCCGCCGCAGAACGTTTTCGCACCGCTTTGATATCTTGAAGAGGCGACAGGCCAAAAAGTCGCCGGTATTCTCGGCTAAATTGTGATGGGCTTTGATAGCCAACTTCCAAAGCGGCCGTTGTTGCATCCATCGAACCACTCAGCATGAGGCGCCTTGCTTCCTGAAGGCGGAGGTGCTTCTGATACTGTAAGGGTCCCATGGTCGTGATGGCCTTGAACTGATGATGGAGTCCCGAGACGCTGATGTTGTTGGATGTTTCGAGCTCTTCAACAGTAAAGGAGCGAGCGTAATGGTCTCTGATCCAGGCGATGGCTTTGCCAACTCCGTCAGCTTGCTGGTCAAAAAGCACCGGTTGGAAAAAGAAGTGCCCAGAGTCTCCTGACAGGAGATGAAACAGCATTTCACGTTTGATGAGTGCGGACAAAAAGCGAGCTTCCTGGGGTTTGTCGAGAAGCTTCAGTAACCTGAGACATGCGTCTAACAGGTCGGCATCGGATTTCCCAATGAATGCTGCGGTGTTTAGCTTGTTCTCCTGTGGTTTCACGTGGATGTCAGCCTCCATCACCACCAAAGCGACTACTTTCGTCGTAAAATCAATGCGGAGACCGATATAAGTGTCATTTATCAGTTAAAACTGACGGTTCGCGTAAATTTGGACGCAATCCAAAGATTCTGCTACCCTGATGAGATGAACTTTCCTGTGCAGATGTGGCCAGGGAGTTAGGCAAACGATCCGGCTGCTTTGCTTGCTCATCTGGAAGCTCAGCTTCTCACGTGAAGGATGAACAGGACGCCTGCGAGCGATGCCCCAACATTTGTCTAAAGACTTGCGTCTGACCGCTGTTCTGGGGTAGATTACCTCTGTATCAATTCGAGAGGAGAGCGGAGAGCAAAGATGCTCAACAGGTTGTCCCAGATCTCTCCACCCTCTACAGAACAGCAAGGAAAGGAGTGTCCCATGGCAGAACTATGGCAAATGTCCGGATTGGCTCTAGGAAGAGCCATTGCTAGGCGAGAGATCAGTGCCGTCGAAGTCCTGGATGCGATTGTCGCACGAGTGGAAGCTGTCAATTCAAAGGTGAATGCCATCGTCACCCTGGTGGTGGAGCGCGCAAGGGAGGAGGCGCGTGCGGTTGATGCACGTATCGCTGCTGGTGAGACAGGCGGACCTTTACATGGTGTTCCAGTAAGTATTAAAGATTTAATTGAAACCAAGGGAATACGCACGACCTTTGGTTCGTTATTGCGGCAGGATTTTGTGCCTGAGCAGGATGCCATCCTGGTCGAACGGCTCCGAGCGGCAGGATGTCCTATTTTTGCAAAAACCAATGCCCCTGATCATGGAGGGAAGTTCGCGACTGATAACTTTGTGTTCGGGGCCACCAATAATCCCTGGAACCTGAGCCGTTCGCCAGGTGGTTCGTCTGGGGGTGCCGCGGCCCAGGTCGCTGCTGGGATGGGGCCACTGGCGGTGGGTAATGATGGGGGTGGCTCGATCCGTGTACCAGCTTCCATGTGCGGGGTCTATGGCCTCAAACCCCAGTTTGGTCGCGTTCCCTCCTGGCCACGCCATAATGGCTGGTATACCCTCAACCATGAAGGGCCAATCACTCGCACGGTGCGTGATGGTGCAGCGATTCTCGACATACTAGCTGGTCCTGATGAGCATGATTGGTTTTCCTTGCCCGCTGAGGGCGGCAGCTACTTAGAGGCGTGCGATGGTGAGATCAAGGGGATGCGTGTTGCCTGGAGTCCAACGCCTGGCTATGGGCGTGTTGACCCTGCAGTACTTGAACGCTGTCAAGCCGCCGTTCGAACTTTTGAGGAGCTTGGCTGTATCGTCGAAGAGGCCAGTCCGCAGATTCCCAACGTAGATCAAATTTTTCTTGGGATAATTGTTCCCCGTCTGCTGGTCCAATTTGAGCAAGAATTTCCTGCGGACTTTGCTGGGAAGCTGGACCCGGTCGTTCAGTCCTTCCTGCCTCTTGCCGAGCAAATGACCATCCGAGATGTCTTCGCGGCCATCTATGGGGACTATGCAGTGCATGATATGTTCGTCGCTTTCTTCCAGCAGTACGAACTCTTCTTGACGCCAACCATTGCCACGCCCCCCTATGCTTCTGGTATCTTTGGCCCATCGGAAGTCGCAGGTGAGGCAGTTTCCAGCCCGCTGGAGCCTTTCTTCACCCATCCTTTTAACCTCACCGGCCAGCCTGCTGCGAGCGTTCCAGTGGGTTTCACGGATGATGGTTTGCCAGTTGGCTTGCAGATCGTTGGGCGCCGCTTCGCTGAGAAAACCGTATTGCGTGCATCCGCTTGCTTTGAAGCAGCTCGCCCCTGGGCCGATCGCTGGCCAGCGCTCTAAATGCTCATCTCTCTGCTGGGTGAGACGTATCAGCATCAGGTGAGCGTTACTCGGCAGAGATCGTTTTGAACAGATATTGAACGACATGTTTCCAGAGGTAATATGAGATGATGAATTTCTGATACTACCTCGAGCATTTCCACTCAACGTAGCATCAGCTCAAGTCACATTTCAATCTCTATTTTCCAGACTGCCAGGATTGAGCAGGTACTGCTCAGCCTCCTTAGAAGTTTTCACAATGCTTATCTTCACAATCAAGCGTCTCAGCATTTCTGGGTCTTCGATGGTATCGGCCTGCCGCTTTGCGAGGGAAGCAATCTCTGGAAAACGCTCTTGAACGATATCTAAAAGTACCTCGTGTTGTGCCTCAAGCTTTCCTTTTTCCAGACCTTTCTCTTCCCCCTCCGCCAGCACTTCTTGATACACGGGTGTATCCCGCAAGATATCATCTAACATTGCAAACCTCCTTTTGAGCCATTTCAGGTCGTCTTTGAGCACCTTTGAGGCAAGGGCATAGAACCAGCGAGGACAGGGGCAAGCCCAGTCCCTACTATACACGAGCCTACCAAGCCGATTCATCGCGTATAGTAGGGGCGTACCCTTGCGGTCGCCCTGGGGTGGGGTGGGGTTGCTTCCCCAATTCGATGATTCTGTAGTGAAAGCGAACTACCTCTTCACCATTAGGAAGCCCCTTACGAAAGGGAGAATGCGGAACACCGCTATGGTTCTTTAACCCACAAGCTTTTTCATTGCATCATCATACGGTTTCGGCATGCCACAGAACCCTCCTACCAACTCATTCTGTTGTGAGTGTAACATACTGGAAACAGCCTGTCGAGGAAAATGGCTCATCAACAAGATGCATCGCTGTATCTTACTTTTCAATCTTTTTTCTGCTAAAATAGCCCCATTATACAAATACATCTAAAAGAGTAGGTGGAGGAAGTTTTTAATGGCGATCAAGAAAAGTGAGCTTTATAGTTCACTCTGGAAAAGCTGCGACGAGCTTCGGGGAGGCATGGACGCCTCGCAATACAAGGATTATGTCCTCGTCCTGCTCTTCGTCAAATACGTCTCCGACAAATACGCTGGCCAGCCCAACGCACTGATCGAAGTCCCTGAAGGCGGAAGTTTTACCGATATGGTTGCGCTCAAAGGCGATAAAGAGATCGGCGACAAGATTAACAAGATCATCGCCAGGCTTGCCGAGGCCAACGACCTCAAAGGCGTGATCGATGTGGCCGACTTCAACGATGCCGACAAGCTGGGCAAGGGCAAGGAGATGCAGGACCGCCTCTCCAACCTGGTCGCGATTTTCGAGAACCCCGCCCTCAATTTCCGTAAGAACCGCGCCGAAGGCGATGACATTCTAGGGGACGCCTATGAATATTTGATGCGCCACTTCGCTACCGAATCGGGCAAGAGTAAGGGACAATTCTATACACCTGCCGAAGTCTCTCGCATCATGGCTAAGGTCATTGGCATCAACAATGCCAGGAGCCAGAGCCAGACCATCTACGATCCGGCATGTGGCTCCGGGTCGCTGCTGCTCAAGGCTGCTGACGAATCGGAGACTGGTGTGACCATCTACGGACAGGAAATGGACAATGCGACCGCTGCATTGGCTAAGATGAACATGATCCTGCACGATAACCCAACAGCCGAAATCTGGCAGGACAATTCACTTTCCAGCCCGCACTTCAAGCTAGACAACGGTAACCTCAAAACATTTGACTTCGTGGTAGCCAATCCGCCTTTCTCCAACAAAGCATGGAGCAATGGCTTCGACCCTTTCAACGATCTATATGAGCGCTTTGTCGATGGCGTGCCACCTATGAAAAATGGCGACTACGCTTTTCTGCTGCACATCATTCGCTCGCTCAAAAGCAACGGGAAAGGTGCGATAATTCTGCCACACGGCGTTCTCTTTCGTGGCAATGCCGAAGGCGACATCCGAAGGAACATCATCCGCAAAAGGTACATCAAGGGCATCATCGGCCTGCCTCCCAACCTGTTCTACGGCACAGGCATCCCCGCCTGTATCATCGTCCTGGACAAGGAAAACGCCGCGAGCCGCAGCGGTATCTTCATGATCGACGCCAGCAAGGGCTTTATGAAAGATGGCAACAAGAACCGCTTGCGCCATCAGGATATCCACAAGATCGTAGATGTGTTCATCAAGCAGCTCGAAGTGCCCAAGTATTCGCGCATGGTGCCTGTGGCCGAAATTGAGACCAACGACTACAACCTCAATATTCCGCGCTATATTGACAGTTCAGAAGCCGAAGACGTACAGGACATTGAGGCACATCTACTGGGTGGCATCCCAAACTACGACATCGATGCATTGGACGCTTATTGGCAAGTTTTTCCCACACTCAAGCAGCATCTCTTCGAAGCAGGACCGCGCACAGGCTATAGCCAGCTCAGAGTGGATATTGCACAGATCAAGCCAACTATCTTCACTCACCCAGAGTTTGTGGCTTATATCCAAACCGTGAATGCGCTATTTGAACAGTGGCAAACGAGCAACTTGCCTTGCCTTAAGAGTCTCAATGTTGGCAGTCATCCCAAGCAGTTGATCGAAAAACTCTCTGAGGATTTGCTGCGGGTATTTGCCGAAGCAAGGCTGATCGATAGATATGATGTATACCAGCATCTAATGAGCTACTGGACTGATACGATGCAGGATGATGTGTACATGATTGCGTTGGATGGTTGGATAGCCAACAGTGACCTTATCCCGCCGCAGCTTATCATCAATCGCTACTTCGCCTCCGAGCAACAGAACATTGAGAAGCTAGAAGCTGCCAGAGATGCCATTACCAACCGCTTAGAAGAACTGGTTGAAGAATATGGTGACGAAGGTGGCTTGCTTGAAGAAGCGAAAAACGAGAAGGGCAAAATCACCAAAGCCAGTGTGAAGGTGCGTCTGAAGGACATTTTCGGCGATCCAGATGCGACAGACGAGCGAGTAATGCTCAACGAGTATCTCGACCTGCTTGAACAGGAAACAGAAGCCAGCAAGAAGATCAAAGATGCGCAAAAAACGCTCGATGCCAATGTAGCTGCACGATATCATGTGCTAAGCGAGGGCGAAGTGAAGGCGCTCGTAATAGAAGATAAATGGCTGACTTCTCTTGCATGTGATGTGCAGACCGAACTGAACCGCATTTCCCAGGTGCTGACCGGGCGTATCAAAGAGCTTGCTGAGCGTTATTCAACCCCGCTGCCTAAGCTTACCGCAGAGGTTGATGAGTTAAATATCAAAGTAGAGGCGCATCTGCAAAAGATGGGGTTTGTATGGTAATAACATCAAAGGATACAAAACTTAGGCCAGGGTATAAGCAAACCGAGGCGGGAGTGATACCAGAGGATTGGGAAATAATCACACTTAAGAGGATAGTTCAAAATAATAGAATTCCTTCGGGCATATATAAAGAAAAAGAGTTATATGGTAGTGGAACAAAAATAATTAAACTTGGGGATGTATTTGGAGGAGATTATTTTGAATCTCATAATGCACAAAGGGTAATTCTGAGCAGAAAAGAGTTATTGAAAAATCAGGTTTTTGTTGGAGACATCATTATCTCTCTCGCATCTGTAAAATTAGAGGGTGTCGGAAAAGTAATGTATGTTAATAATTTAGAAGAGGAAACAGCTTTCGACCATAATGTAGCCTTAATCAGAACGAATAAAGATTGTGATTCAGAATACATTTTTTACTATTTGAAGTCAGATAAAATAAGAGATGTAATTAGGCAATTTTCGACTCAAGTAGGAACGACATTTTTAAAATCGAGCACAATCCAAGAATTTAAGATTCTACTACCGCCTACCAAACATGAACAAATCGCAATTACCACTACTCTCTCCGATACCGAAGCCCTGATTGAACACTTAAATAAACTGATCAGTAAGAAGCGCGATATCAAGCAGGCAACGTTGCAGCAACTTCTCACTAGCAAGACGCGGTTGCCAGGATTCAGTGGGGAGTGGGAAGTGAGAAAGCTTGGAGATGTCTCTGAAATAAAGACAGGTAAGAAAAATAACGAAGACAAAGTCGAAAGTGGTGCTTACCCATTCTTCGTCAGGTCGCAAACTGTTGAGCGAATTAATACATATTCTTTTGATGGCGAGGCTATCTTGGTTCCCGGTGAGGGCGGAATAGGAAATATTATTCACTATATTAATGGAAAATTTGATTATCACCAACGCGTTTACAAAATCAGTGAATTCGGTTGTGACTTTTGTGGAAAATTCGTCTACTATTGTATGTTTCTAAATTTCAATAAACATGCCTCACGCAATTCTGTAAAGGCCACAGTTGACTCACTTCGTCTTCCAACATTTCAAGAATTTGAATTCTTGGCACCCTCTTTTAAAGAGCAGAAAGCTATTGCTGCTGTTCTCACAGATATGGACGCTGAAATCTCCGCCTTAGAGCAAAAATGCGACAAGACTCGAGCCTTGAAACAAGGAATGATGCAAGAACTACTCACCGGCAAAACGAGGTTGATATGAGCACAGTCGGCCAGATAGAACGTGCTACCCAGGATCGCGTAATCAAGCTATTACGTGAACAACTGGGATACACGTATCTGGGCAACTGGGAAGTGCGCCAGGACAACAGTAATATCGAAGAGAGATATCTGCGCCTCTTCATGAAGCGACAGGGGTACAATGATACGCTCATCAGTAAAGCTTTGTATGAGCTTCACAAGGTGGCCGGAGATCAGGCCAGGAGCCTCTATGACATCAACAAGGACGTTTACGGTCTGCTGCGATATGGAGTGAAGGTCAGGCCTGATGTAGGTGAGAACACCGAAACTATCTGGTTGATCGACTGGAAGAACCCGCTCAATAACGACTTCGCTGTCGCCGAGGAGGTTACCGTTGAGGGTGAACATACCAAACGCCCCGATGTGGTGTTATATGTGAATGGCATCGCGCTCGGTCGTATCGGTGAGCGAGGGCATCCGCCAGAATCTGGACAATCAGAAGAAGATATTTATCCAGCCGTTCTTCACTACTATACAGTTGATCATGGCGGGAAACGATACCGAGGGGCTGCGCTATGGAGTGATCGAGACTCCCGAAAAGTATTACCCGACCTGGAAAGAGAAGAGCGCGATCGAGAACCCGTTGGATCGCCCTTTGATGCAACTCTGCGAGAAACATCGTTTGTTAGAGATGATCCATGATTTCGTAGTTTTCGATGCCGGAGTGAAGAAGATCTGCCGCCACAATCAGTACTTTGGTGTGCGTGAGGCGCAGGAACGAGTGCGCACGCGCGAAGGAGGTATTATCTGGCATTCCCAGGGCAGCGGCAAAAGCCTGACGATGGTCTGGCTCGCAAAGTGGATTCGCGAGAACGTGCGGGATGCTCGTGTCTTGATCATCACCGATCCCAACGAACTGGACGAGCAAGTCGAGAAAGGTGTCAAGGGTGTCCAAGAAGACATCTACCGCACGAAAAGCGGGCCGGATCTCATCAACAAACTCAACGCCACTACGCCCTGGCTGTTTTGCTCGCTCATCCACAAGTTTGCTGGCAAGGAAGAGGGCGAGATTACAGAGTTTATTGCGGAAGTGAAAAGTAGCCTGCCACCTGATTTCAAGGCCAAAGGCGACCTCTACGTCATTGTCGATGAATGCCACCGCACGCAGTCTGGCGAACTACACGACGCAATGAAGGAAATCCTGCCCAACGCCATGTTTATCGGCTTCACCGGCACACCGCTGTTGAAAAGCGACAAGCAAAAAAGCATCGAGGTCTTTGGTACATACATCCACACTTACAGGTTCGACGAAGCGGTCAAGGATAAGGTAGTGCTGGATTTGCGCTACGAGGCCCGCGACATCGAACAATATATCACCTCGCAGCAGAGAATCGACCAGTGGTTCGACGCGAAGACAAGAGGATTAAATGATGTTGCGCTGGCCCAACTCAAACGCAAGTGGGGTACGATGCAAAAGGTGCTCAGTTCGCAATCCCGGCTGGCAATGATTGTGGATGACATCCTTCTAGACATGGAGATCAAGCCTCGCCTGCTCAGTGGTCGAGGCAACGCTATGCTTGTGTCAGGGAGCATCTACCAGGCATGTAAATTCTACGAGTTATTTACTTCTCAGGGATTTGATAAGTGCGCCATCGTTACTTCTTACAAACCTTCACCCGCGGATATCAAAGGGGAAGAAACGGGTGAAGGACCGACAGATAGGCTGGACCAGTTCGACATATACAACAAGATGCTCGATGGCAAAGACCCCGAAACATTTGAGAAAGAGGTCAAGAAGAAGTTCGTCGAGGAGCCAGGACAGATGAAGCTCCTGATTGTGGTTGACAAGCTCTTGACCGGCTTTGATGCGCCATCCGCCACCTATCTTTACATCGACAAGCAGATGCGCGATCACGGGCTGTTTCAGGCCATCTGCCGCGTGAACCGCCTGGATGGGGATGACAAGGAATATGGCTACATCGTCGATTACAAAGACCTCTTTAAGAGTCTTGAACGCTCGATCCACGACTATACTTCTGAAGCTCTGGATGGCTATGACAAAGAAGACGTGGCCGGGCTGTTGAGCGACCGCATTGAAAAAGCCAGAGAACGGCTCGAAGAGGCCCGCGAGGTAATCAAAGCGCTTTGTGAGCCTGTCGCTCCACCCAAAGATACAATGGACTATATCCGCTACTTCTGTGCTAAAGACACGACAGATAAAGATGCACTCAAAGAGAATGAGCCGAAACGCATTGCGCTGTACAAACTCACGGCGTCACTGATTCGCGCCTATGCGAATCTTGCCAATGAGATGCCGGAGGCCGGTTACACCCCACAGGAAATAGATCAAATCAAGCAAGAGGTGGATTATTATGAAAAGGTACGCACTGAGGTCAAGCTAGCCAGTGGCGACTACATCGATTTGAAGCTGTATGAGCCTGCGATGAGTCACCTGATTGATACCTATATTCGGGCTGAAGAGAGTAAAAAGCTCTCGGCATTTGATGACCTCACTCTGATCCAGTTGATCGTTGAGCGAGGGATGGATGGCTTGAAGGACTTGCCGCAGGGGATCGCCAATAACAAAGCAGCAATGGCAGAAACCATCGAGAATAACCTGCGTAAGTTGATCATTGAGGAGCGTCCAACCAACCCAACCTATTACGACAAGATGTCAGAACTTCTCGATAGCCTGATTCAGCAGCGCCAGCAGCAAGCAGAAGAATACGAGCAATACCTGGCAAGTATTGTTGAACTTGCCAAGCAGGTGCAAAACCCGACTGCCCTGGCAGCCTATCCCAAACTGCTGAATACACGTGCCAGGCGCGCCCTGTACGATAATCTTGGCAAGAATGAGCAACTCGCTATTGCCCTGGATGCTAAAATCCAGCAAACGAAAAAGGATGGCTGGCGTGGCAACAGGATCAAGGAGCGAGAAGTTCGCTATGCCATTCTTGAAGTTCTGAAAGATGAAGCCCTCACAAATGAAATTTTAGAACCGGTGAAGAATCAAGATGAGTACTGAGCAGCACCAGATCACAGTACATGGGCTGGTCGTTGATGTGGTTCGCAAGAAAATCAAAAACCTTCATCTTGGTGTGTATCCCCCGTCTGGTCGTATACGTGTCGCTGCTCCATTGCAGGTGAATGACGAGGCTGTAGGTCTGTTCATCATTTCCAGGTTGTCCTGGATCAAACGCCAGCAAGCGAAGTTTGTGGGTCAGGAGCGCCAGTCGGCACGAGAATTTGTAAGCGGCGAGAGCCATTACTATCAAGGCAATCGTTACTTACTCAATGTGATTTATGAAAAAGGCACCCCAGCAGTAATTATCCGCAACAACAAGACGATGGACCTCGTCGTGAAGCCTGGAAGCGATACCTCCAGGCGCGAGCGTATCCTGATCTCCTGGTATCGCCAACGGCTCAAGGAGGAGATTGCTTCCCTGATCGAGAAATGGGAAGCGATCATCGGTGTACAGGTGGCCGAGTGGGGCGTGAGACAGATGAAAACCAGGTGGGGTACGTGTAATATTGAGGCCCAACGCATCTGGTTGAATCTCGAGCTGATCAAGAAACCTGTGCATTGTTTAGAGTACATCATTGTGCATGAAATGGTTCATCTGCTCGAGCGCCATCATAACGAGCGTTTCATCGCTTACATGAACAGGTTCATGCCGTTGTGGCAATTCTACCGCGAGGAGCTTAATAGGGTACCGTTGGGGCATGAGAATTGGGAGTATTGAGTAGCGAGGGTGAGCAATGTGAATGTTTTTACGTTAGACTTGAGGGCATTTCCTAACTCTCCAAAAGGGGGTAAACTGCTTAATCAGACAGAAAGTTTGCTATGAACCATTTGAAATCGAAACTTCCTACGATGAGCATTTTTTTGCTCGCACTGCTCGTAAGGGTGATGTATAACAACACAGTTGCTCATTCATACTATCCATCGCATGACTCACTCTTTTACCAGACGCTAGGTATCCATTTACTGCAGGAACACTGTTTCTGCATGTCATCACATATCCCGACGGTTGATCGTGCTCCGCTCTGGCCGATTCTCCTGGCGGGCATCGATCTTTTCTTCGGTTCGAACGACTATTTTGCGCGCCTCTTTTTGTGTCTTATTGGATCAGGAACCTGCGTATGCATATTCCTTTTTGCAAGGGACCTGTATGGTGAGCGTATGGGTCTGTTGGCGGGTATAATCGCAGCTGTCTATCCTGAACTCTATATATATGACGGTTGGTTATATCAGGAGTCGCTGTATACCTTTCTCCTCTGTGCGCTTTGTTATGCAGTCTACCGCCTGCAATGCACGCCACAAGGAAAGGGGAGGATGTGGATTTGGTGCGGTATCTTACTTGGTCTCCTATCGCTGACACGGCCAAATGGCCTGATTGTCATTGGCGTGTTTCTCTGCTGGGCCATCATCATGCTTCGGCTAAAAATCTTGCTGTGGCGACCAGCTATCAAAGGCATCATAGTGGCGACAGGCATTGCGTTCGTTCTCATTGCCCCCTGGACAGTGCGTAACTATCTTGTCTCTCGTGCCTTCATCCCTATCGCAACGGGAGATGGAACGGTTTTGATTGGTGCATATAATGATGAGATCCTGAAGAATCCTGGATTTCTTGGATCGTGGTTGAATCCTCTCATATCTAGTCCGAAAGTAGCAAGGCAATTTCCGCTGTCCAACTGTACAGCGTCTTGCGAGGTTGCACGTGAGGCCGCGTTCAAAGATCATGCAGTACAATGGATAATGGATCATGTCCAGAGCATGCCTTACCTGCTGGGGCTACATTTCCTCAACATGTGGCAACCAGATACGCACGAGGCGGACTTGCCCACGGATCGCTTCTCTAGCCAGTTATCATCGCGTATTGTGCTGGTGATGATGAAAACTTTTCCTATACTCATTTTCATACTGGCCGCGCTGGGTTTTCTGGTAACTTTGCGTCGATGGCACGCACTCTTATTTATCTACTTCATGATAGGGCTTACTATTGCGCAATGCTTGATTTTCTATGGCAGTGCGCGCTTTCGTGCTCCTATCGAACCAATGCTTATTCTTTTAGCGACTGGAGCTATCTGGTGGTTCCATTCACTAAGGGAGCGCGCCGGAATAACTTGACATTGGAAGGGAGAGGTGTCATGCTAGCAGGCATGATTGAGATTTGAATCGAGAAGCACCCAGGCGAAAAGACTACTGAGAGTGAAAGGACCATCCTACAAAGGTGGATATCTTGAACAGACAGAAAAGCAAAGCCCTGATTATTGGAGGCGGGATTGCTGGTCCCGTCGCCGCGTTGTTGCTCCACCGTGCTGGCATCGAGGCCGAGATCTACGAGGCGAGAGACACCCCTGGGGATTACGCCAGCAGCTGGCTGATCATGGCATGCAATGGGTTGAACGTGCTCAAGACTCTGGGGCTGGCCGACCCCGTCGAATCCGAAGGGTTCCCGATCCCCCGCATGATCCTGTCGAGCGGGAAAGGCAGGCGTTTTGGAGAGGTGCCCAATGGCGCCCGGTCCGAGGTGGGAGCCCCTAGCCTGGTTGTCAAGCGAGGCACCTTGAGCCGGATTCTGCGTGAAGAAGCTCTGCACCAGGGCATCAAGGTTGCCTTTGGCAAGAAGCTGCACGGCATTGAGATGATAGGCCAACAAGGTGTGATCGCTACCTTCACGGACGGCACCACCGCCGAAGGCTCTTTCCTGCTCGGCTGCGATGGCATTCACTCAAGCACCCGCCAGCTCATCAACCCCGGCGCTCCCCCTCCGCAGTACACCGGTCTGATGAGTACCGGCGGGTTCACACGCAGCTTGCCCCTTCCTCCGACGTCTGACACGCTGCACCTCGTCTTTGGCAAGCGGACCTTCATCGGGTACCATATCAGCTCGTCCGGCGAGATCTCCTGGTTTGTCACTTTCCCGCAAGCCCAGGAGCCTGGGAGGGTGGAAGTAAACGAGATCGGGAGCGACGAGTGGCGACAGCGCCTGCTCGACGTACTCCGAGAGGATCAGCCCTTCCTCAGGGAGATCATTGGGGCAACGGAGCGCATTACCGGGTATCCCATCTACGATATTGCGACCCAGCCCCTCTGGCACCAGGGCTCGGTGGTCCTCGTCGGGGATGCGATCCATGCCGTCTCTCCCACCGCAGGCCAGGGCGCCTCGTTGGCGATGGAGGATGCCATTGTCCTGGCAAAAAGCCTGCGGGACATCCCGGAGTGGGAGCAAGCGTTTGCGACGTATGAACGCCTGCGACGAGAACGGGTAGAGCGGGTGGTCCACTATGCGCGCAGCCTTGGTTCGTGGAGAGTCATGACCAATCCGATCCAGGTGTGGTTCTGGGAGCTGCTGATGCCGTTGTTCCTCAAGCGCTCCGCTAACCCGACCGCGCTCGACTGGCTCTACTCCTACAAGGTGGAGTGGGACGCCCCTGTGGAGGGGACACCTGATCCCAGTGAGCAGCCTGCTCTGAACGAGACCGGACGCACTCTGTAGCTGACCAGGTACGGGTCTGCGAAAGCGGTGATATAATTTTCGCAGTAGAGCCGTTCCGCACGAATGTGCTTCTCTGTAGACGAGCTTGTGGGCAGGCAGCGAGCAAAGTAAGAAATGTGGCTGAGGAATCACCAATAGATAATCTGATACCAATGGATCGGGGTGAATCATGGGTACCTCAGAGAGAGCAGTCTCAACCTGGGCGCCACTGCGCATTGGGATCTTCCGTGCGCTATGGCTGGCGGTCCTGGTGAGCAACATCGGCACCTGGATGCAGACCGTGGGAGCCCAGTGGCTGTTAGTCAACCAGCCGCACGCCTCGATCCTGGTCGCACTGGTCCAGACGGCAGATATGCTGCCGGACGTGTTGTTCGCATACGTCGGCGGCGTGCTCGCCGATATGTTCGATCGGCGCTTGCTCCTCATCGTTGTCCAGGGGTGTCAGGTCATTACGGGGATGGTGCTCACAATCCTGACGATCATCGGCCAGATGCCGCCTGCCCTCCTGCTCACGCTCACGTTTATACTCGGAGCCGGGTCGGCATTCTCCGTACCTGCTTACCAGGCGCTGATCCCCGATCTCGTCCCGCGTCCCCAACTGCCTTCCGCGTCTGCCCTCGGCTCGATCAATGTTAACCTTGCGCGTGCTATCGGCCCGGCAATTGCCGGGGTGCTGATCACGCGGACTGGGGTTGGGGCGGTCTTCGCCATCAACACGGCCTCGTTTCTTGTCTTTGGGCTTGTGGTCGCTGCCTGGCATCCTCCCGCGGACATGACAGCACCGTTTCCCGAGCGGTTCATCCCGGCGATGCGGGCTGGGGGGCGTTACGTTCGCTACGCCCCGGTTGTCCGCCGCATCCTGGTCCGTTCCGCGCTGTTTCTTGTACCGGCCAGCGCACTTTGGGCACTGCTGCCTCTGATCGCGAGTGAGCGACTCGGACTGGGCGCGAACGGCTATGGGTTGCTGCTCGGCGCGCTTGGGGTTGGTGCCATTGCTGGAGCTTTCACACTTCCACGCATCCGCGCAAGGCTGTCGAGCAACCTCATGCTGCTCGCTGCCAGCATAATCTACGCGGCGGCACTTGTCGTGCTTGTACTGGTACCTAACGCCGTAGTGATCCTGGTTGTGCTCATACCAACGGGGGTCGCCTGGATCGCCGTTCTCTCGAGCATGAATGCCGCGATGCAACTCTTTCTCCCCGCCTGGGTGCGTGCCCGCGGCCTGTCGGTCTATCAGATGGTCCTCTTTGGCGCCCAGGCAGGAGGTGCCGTGATCTGGGGTGTCATAGCGGGTCCGGCGGGACTCGTGGCGACCTTTCTCATAGCAGCGGCTGTCATGGTTGCTGGGGTAGTGACTATTCGTCTCTGGCCCCTCCTCGATACGAGAAACGTGGATCGCAGTCTGGCGGTGTACTGGCCCGAGCCCCATCTGGTGCTCGATCCCGACTCGAAGGACGGACCTGTGCTAGTGACGTCGACCTACACCATCGCCCCGGAGAACGAGCAGTCGTTCCTCCAGGCAATGAGCCGAGTGCGAAAGTCACGGCTGCGGACCGGGGCGATGGAGTGGGGACTCTATCGGGATGGTGAGGCAGCGAACCGGTTTGTGGAATTCTTCATCGTCCCCTCCTGGGAGGAGCATCTGAGGCAACACAATGAGCGGCTGACCGGTGCCGACCGGCAGTATGAAGAGCAGGCCGATGCCCTGTCCGACCCACCACCACTGACTACGCATCTTCTTGGAGCTGACGTTTCGGACTGATGACCGCATTTCACCTGGCTGCTCTAAAATAGGTAGCAAGCTGATGGAACTCAGGTAGAAATGGTCTACAAATCGAGGAAGGCAGTGAAGTAAAGAGATCCGAATTGCCGATAGATATAGGAAAATCCACTGAAGTCGATAATGCTGATTTACAAATGAACCCGGACACTTGTAGGTGCCGATTTATCGCGCACATCGCCGATTTATCGGCCCTCTCGGTTCACATTATGATGACCGCATTTAATAATCAATCCGCATAATCAGCCTCTACGGCCGATCTAATTGATTCGTTAATGAGCCGATTTAAGGTAGCTGTAGTTGATTTCTGTTATACTAGCTGGTGACACAAATAAAAATCTGAGAACAGATTATCGTTACTTTGATTCATCCGCAACAGGAGGATGCATATGACTCGCCGCGCCAAAGATGAAGAACGTGAAGAGCGGATTGATATGGAGATCACTGTGGATGCGTATGGCCCTGAAGAACGGGCGATGGGTTGGTATAACTATCTTACTGACACCCTACAATTTCCGTTTTCTGCAAAGTGTCTCACGCAGCGCGCAATCTCGCCGTTGGAACCTGGAGAAGAAGTTGAGGTTGTGGACATCGCTCCAGCAGAGGAATGCGAGCGTGAGATGTTCGTGATGATACGGTGGAAGTCGCGTCAGCTTGCAGTTCCTTTGATGCAATTGGAGGGCATTAATGTGGATGATGAGACGCAACAGGCGATTGAGGATTGGCATTATTGGGTGGACCGTGGATATGAGATGTAGGAGGGAATTGCGTCATGTTTCAACTTCCAACCGGTGACGTCAGCTATTTTCATTGCAAGCGGTCAACTCAGCCCTGGCTATTCTTTGAAAGTAGTTTCCTACCTTCCCCAACCTCCTGTAGTCTTTGAGACGGTAAACGTATGGAAGAAATTGAAATACACATCGACCCGGCTGCAATTGAAGAACAGCTCACTCCATTGCTCGAAGGAGCAATCGCTCACTATGGTTTAGTGATTCGCATGAGAGGAACCCTGCGCACCTATCCAGGTTCAGAGCATTGGCACATATACAAACCAGGGGAGCGAGGTACTCTAGAGGTAACAATGTGGCCTGAGGGGAAACGTGTATGGTTCTCAGTACAAGCTGGGCGGCGTGCCGAGTGGATTGCGGACATCGTACCACAACTCAAGGCCTGGGTAGAAGGGCAAATTGCCTTTCGCAGGATGGAGATGAGCAAAGACATCATAAAAGGAAAATGAGAGGCTGTGTGCAAAGGCGTGAGAAGCCAGGTGAGAGAGGAAGGTACCTCGTCATATGATGATTGAAAGTGGTGTGCAGTCGAATTGAGCAAAAAAGCCCGGTGTAAAATCCGACATTCTGCGGCTCACGCGCCCGTTCTGTGCAAGCTTTAGCATATTTCCTTTGAAGAGCATGCGCGCCGGCGCAGCAACGGCGCGCGAATCCCGGTTGCATCCAACTTGCTCGCGCTGAGAAACCTCACGAAGCGCGCCAGCCCACCAGCCAATGCTTCCGCAAATGCCTCATCGAGGCCGAGAGCCTCATCCTCCAACCACAAACCCAGGACGACGAAAGTGTTGGTCGTCCGGTCGAGTTTGCTGTCGAACCGCGCGACGAGCCGGTCGCCCCAGAGGCGCTCTTTCCACAGCGAGGCTGGGCAGGCCACCAGGGCGTTTTCAAGCATATCGATGGCCGCGCCGAACTGCCGCCACACAATGGTGCGCCACGTCGTCTCCATCGGGGGTTCATCCATAACGTTTCCTCCTTTTTTCTTCTTTTCTCAACATGTTACCACCAAAAGTGGTCAGAACCAACCCTCATATCGAAAGTTTCATCTTCCAGAGTGACGTTTTTTGCCCAAATCGACTACGCACCTCTTTCAAGCATCATACGGTGAGGGGTCAGAGAGGAGAAGGTCAATAAAGTGGACTGGGGAGTGGTACGGCAAGGAAACGTCTTGCGTGGTAAAAAAGGAGAGGAGTAAAAAAGCAGAGAGAATCCCGGAACGGGAAAGAGGGAAGAGAGGTGGGAAGATGCAGCGAAGAAGCTATCCCAGTGATCTGACCGACCAACAATGGGCGATCCTCGAACCGCTCATCCCGCCTGCCAGGCTAGATGGGCGTCCTCGTACTACTGATATGCGTGAAGTGATCAACGCCGTCTTGTACCTGGACCGCACCGGCGGCCAATGGCGGGCCTTACCACATGAGTTTCCGCCCTGGTCGACCGTGTGGAGCTACTTCCGACGCTGGCGCAACGATGGCACGTGGAAGCGGATGCATACGGCCTTACGCGAACAGGTACGCACTAAAGCTGGGCGCCAGCCGACCCCCAGCGCGGCCATTATCGACAGCCAGTCGGTGAAGACCACGCAAAAAGGGGGACGCGCGGCATGATGACGTACAATGGCGAGGCAGGCCCTGTTCAAACCTACCTGGCAAGATCAGGCGTGGAGGAACCTCGTCCTGCTGTCATTGTTATTCACGAGATAGTTGGACTGACCGATCATATCAAACATGTCGCCGACCGGTTTGCTCAAGAGGGAGACTCTGCAGCGTGTGCGCTCGACGATGTTCGGAGGACTTCCAAAGGATCGCTTGACACAGGACCTGATGAATGCTGTAGACTATTTGCAAGCCCAGGATTTTGTGCAGAGCGGGAAGATCGCCAGCGTTGGTTTCTGCTTCGGCGGTGGCATGTCCATCAACCTGGCCTTTCACGCCAAACTGGCCGCCTGCGTATACTTGGCAACTATGGAGCGGAAGATATGCGCATCAACGCGCATCTCGATGAACTGGTCAAAGCTATGATCACGTACAAGAAAGACTTCGAGATGCGCATCTATCCCAACGCCGCGCATGCCTTCTTTAATGATACGAATCCTATGTACAACGAGGCCGCGGCAAGCGATGCCTGGAAGAGGGTGTTGAGGTTCTATAAGAGGGCACTGGCAGATACCTGAGCTATATTATGGGTTTTAACAAAATAACCGGAATTTCGTAGGGGCCGATTTATCGCGCCCACCGCCGATTTATCGGCCTCCCGTGGCCGTTCACGATATCCCTCTTAATTTGTAAAGGTTCATTATATAGAGAAAACGGTTCGAGTGTCTTATCGTTGATACCCGGCTTTTGTCCACATCAGGTGACATTCCATGAGTGCATATCAGACTGACCCACGCATCGACGAATACATTCAGACTCTCCCCGGTTGGCAGCAGGATCTGTGCCGCCAGGTACGAGACCAGGTGCATGCCGCTGATCCGGAGGTAACCGAGACCATCAAGCGCACCAATCGTCCCTATTTTACGCTGAATGGTAACATCTGCGCACTGCTCGGAGCGAAGGATCATCTCAACATTTTCATCTACGACCCCATCGTGCCCGATCCCGAGGGCATTATTAACCAGGGACAAGGCAATCTGACAGCGCGGGCGATTCAAGTTCGTCAGGACGAAACTCTTAACGAGCGCGCCCTTTTGAACCTCTTTAAGGCCATTATCGCCAATAACCGCGCGGGTGGGTGGCGCAAGCTCAAAGGGAGTCAGTAGCGACCTGAGGGCTCTGGCAAGAAATCCTTTAGATCCTGAGAGAACAGGAGAGTCAGGTATGTGCCCTCAGATATGCCTGCACATCTGCAATGGCCTGCTCAGTCTCGCGACAGAGGATGGCATGGATACCCAATGCACGCGCCGCGGCAATATTCAGCTGGCTATCATCCAGAAACAGCATCTGCGCAGGTTGCACACCCAGGCGCTTGCAGGTCAGTTCAAAGATGCGCGGGTCGGGCTTTGCAATACCCTCTTCATGAGTATAAATGATCAGATCGCACATCTCCTCAAAATGGTAGCGTTGCTGCTCTTCGCGCCGAGCACCCACAAAGCTATTGCTCAGAATGGCCGTCTTATAGCGTGGGCGCAAGCTGCGAAAGAAGTCAGCCATCGGCACATTCAACCGTCCACAATACCAGTCCCACATCTCACGCATATACTCCTCAACCTGCTCCTGGTTCATGCCAAGGCGTGTACCCATCTCCCGATGCACATCCTCCTCAGAGCACTCACCAAGAGAACCCACCCGCCATATCGGTTCCATGCGTCGATCCAACTCCCCAGGTTGCAGGCCCAGGCACTGCTCCCATCGAGCATCGAGGCCTATATCCACCAGTTCAATCACATCCAGCTCCAGCACACCCCCAATATCAAAAACCACGGCGCGAATAGGCATGTGTTCATCCCTTTCTAGTAGCGGCCTCAGCCTACAACTATATCCATTACAGATATATCTGCTGTGGATAGAGTAACATTCACTACGTCATGCGTCAAGATCGCTTCACAAAACACTGTGGATTCGTTTCAGTTTTCACAAGAGAGTGTAAGTGGCTATGCAGAAGTTGAAGCAGCGTCGCTCGATGAAGCTTTAGAAATTGCGAAGGGTTGCCCGAGTATACAATATGGAGGAAAGGTCGAAGTTCGAGACCTTATGAACATGCCTGGCATGTGATGTTGATCGAAGTTGTGAAAAGAGAGGGAGCGCTTCCATGGGTAACCAGGAAGCGCTCCCTCTCTTTTCACAAGTAGCAGGTTCCCTAACAATCTATTTTGCGGGGAAATTTATACCCTGCGACGATTGCTGCTATTGCTGGCGCGGACCACTGGAGGCTTCTAGTCGCTCGCGCATCTGCTCAAACGTCACAGCATCGATCTCGCCTCGTGCATACCTCTGATGGAGGATGTCTAAGGCAGAGGGCTGAGCCGCAGGCGTGCCATACTGATAGGCATACCTGTACGCGTGTCTCAAGCTGAATCGGCGTATCATGAACCCAATAAAGAGTGCCAGGATCACGATCCAGAAAAACTTGGCCAGGAACAACAGTGGGAGAAGGAACACTAATCCAAATCCCATCATGGAGATTCTCTCTTTTTCACTGATGACAACAAAGCGATATATCGTTATATTCCATATACGACATATCGCTTTGTTGGTTGCAGGAGAGGTGAAGGATTTTTCAAAGGTCTTTATTTTTTAGTTTACACGAAGATACATCATGAAAAACGATGACACAGTATTGACATAATATTGTAAACATCTGGCAGAAAAAGGATGTTACATTTGCAACAGTAAAAGTTCACATGCAGGTATTACTCATATCATTCGAATGAATTTATAGAAGGGAGTTTACAAATGTCAGTAGATGGTGCGCTTATATCAATGTTGGTTACAATGATTATCGGTCTAATAGTGGGGATCTTGCTAGCCCGTTCGCGTTAGCAACGAAGGACTGGTTCATTGAAATCAGGTGATGTTTGTATTGAGTGAGTAATGCTGCTGTTGTTAATTTTGTTGTTGTCTCTATCATAACGAAAGGATTCAAAAATGTTTGTTACTATGAATTGGGTTGTCATTGGTGATTTGATTTCACTCATTGGAGGTATTGTGATGGGAGCATCTCTGATGGTGCCCCGTCGTCACTCGGGTCGAAGATACGACTACTAGTGAGCAAACGTATGATTGGCCAGGAACTTGATTAACCACTGAAGAGGTCCTGGCCCTCTACGTGGAAATGCAGATAATAGCTTTGTAGGAGAAGATAATCACATCTGTATGTTAGTTGCAAAAAGAATCGTCACTCGAGAAGACTATCTGAATCTGCCGTTACCTCTTGTGTTCAATAAATAGCTACCCATGTTTCTTTGCATATCAAAATAATAACTGACTGATCTCCCTCTTTATTGTTCTCTTATACTCTACTATCCACTTCTATTTCAAAGAATCCACTTTTTAGTAAACATACGATAGATAACATATTCATTTCAAAAGGGTATATAATTAAGCATAGACTTATATTTTTCGAGGAGCGCAGTTATGCTATGAGAGATCGGGTATTTTTCAGCTATAGTCAACAAGATAAACAATGGTTAGACGAAATTCTAAAAAGATTGCAACCCTTTCTCCGCAAGCAGCCATTCTTGCTGTGGGATGAGTCAAAAATTCAAGCCGGGAAAGAGTGGCAGAAGGAAATTAATCAAGCGCTATCCTCGGCAAAAGTTGCTGTCTTACTTGTTAGTCCCGATTTTCTCGCATCTGACTTTATTGCTGAACAAATATTATCACCGTTGCTTGATGCCGCCATGAATGAAGGACTTACTATCCTCTGGATAGCTGTGCGCTCATGCTCCTATCAAGAAACTGAGATCGAACACTATCAGGCCGTGAACAAGCCGTCTATGCCATTAGCAGCATTGAAAGGCAGTAAGCGAGATGATGCGCTGGTCAGCATTTGCCAACAGATTGCCCTGGTAGCCAATCAAGAATCTAAAAATCCCACAGATGCAATTGTAGTACATGTACCTACGTCAGGGATTATTCTTAATGGAGAAAATATTGCCAGCCGCGCAAGAATACAGAACATTCTTGAGAATTCCTTCGATGTAGATGCTTGCTTTATCAGACAGAGAGAACTTGAGGATTTGTTCAAATCCGTTCTTCATGGCACTCGCAAGATACTGCAAGGTCCTCAAGGAGCTGGAAAGACCGCTATACTCAAGCAATTGCTGAAATTATGTCAAGAGGAAAAAATACCTGCCAGGTATGTCGATTTTAGTATCCCAGCCGAGCAACTTCAGCCAACACTGTGGCGAAATATCGTGTTGGTATTGACCCATCTCGATCGAGAGATCATTAGCCCGCATGAGGTTGAGCATATCTTAGATTCGAACCCGCTTGAACCAAAGGCACTCATCTGTTTAGATAATTTCGATGCCCTGGCAAGCAATCCACAAATTTCAATTGAGCAGGAGATGTCTCATCTCCGCTCTTTGATAGGTACCCATCATGAAGCGTCGCTCTCAGTGATTTTGACCGTTCAAGAAACTTTTGATGTTCGTAAATATAGTAACCGTTATACAAGTCCCTGGTATACCATTTTTCACACATCTCCACTCGCGGAATTATCCCAGCAACGTTCGATGAGTATGCTGCATCTTGCGGGTATCACTGATTCCACACAAGTAGCCTTTTGTATAAACAAAGCCAAACATAGGCTACCTCTCGATATACTACTACTCGCTTATCTACTAAAGGAGCATGCTACATCTATTCCTATAGATTATGAGCTTATTGAAAAAATGTATCTTCAAGTTGAGCCACTACTACGAGATTCGGAAATG
>Ga0116218_1000264_pt1 | contig 36757 bp, 33 predicted proteins | sample Sb_taG_2_FD_88966 | JGI IMG/M metagenome (GOLD analysis project Ga0116218, IMG submission 88966) | Peat soil microbial communities from Weissenstadt, Germany - Sb_50d_5_LS metaG | ecosystem: Environmental > Terrestrial > Soil > Wetlands > Peat | place: Germany: Weissenstadt | collected 2010-09-21 | reverse complement strand
CCTGGGATCTGGCATCTCCCCAGCACACCGCACGACAGCGGCCCTGTCACCACCGTACGAGCGATCTGAAACGAAACACGACTCAAGTGGTGATGGGAGAACTCAAGACCGGGACACTAGGCGGGGGGCAGCAGCCGCAGGCGCACCAGGGACCAGCAAACCGGGCCGGGGCCGACCCGGGGAGGTCCGGGCTCCCGGATCAGGAGCGGCCCAGCCGGCGTGGTCAGGTGATAGTCGGTGTGCGGGCCGCGGAACCGGACTTCGGTGACGCTGCCGGGCAGGTCGCCGTCGCCCAGGCGGGCCCAGTCGGGCCGAACCAGGATCGCGGGGCCGCCGGGGCCGCCGGGGTCGGCGGGGCCGGCGGGACGGGCGGGGCCGACTAGGCCGGCGGGCTTCGCCGCGGTGCCGGGTACGGTGGCTCGCGCCCCGGCGATGCCGATCGCGTACTGGCCGGGTCCGGCCGGGCGCACCGGGGCGTCCAGGACGGAAACCGGCCCGGTCAGCCGGGCGACGGTCAGGTCCTCCGGCGCGGAATAGACCTCGGCCGGCGGGCCGGCCTGGGCCAGCCGCCCCGAGTGGAGGACGGCCACCCGGTCGGCGATGGCTAGCGCCTCGGTCGCGTCGTGGGTGGCGTAGATGGCCGCGGCGCCGTCGGCGGCGCGGCGGCGCGCCACCTCGTCCAGGATCTGCCCGCGCAGGTTCGCGTCCAGGTGAGCGGTCGGCTCATCGAACAGGTAGAGCGCGGGCGCGGCGGCCAGGGCCCGGGCCAGCCCGACCCGCTGCTGCTCGCCGCCGGACAGCTGGCCGGGGCGCCGGCCGGCCAGCGGGCCCAGGCTCATCTGCTCGAGGATGGCCTGCGCGCCCCGGCGCGCGGCCGCCCGGGAGGCGCCGGACCGGCGCAGCGGATAGGCGACGGTGTCGAGCACCGACAGGTGCGGCCACAGCGCGTGGTCCTGGAACACCATCCCGATCCGCCGCCGTTCCGGCGGCACCAGCCGCCCGGGCCCCGAGACCAGCTCGCCGGCCAGCCAGATCCGGCCGGCCAGCGGGGCGGCGAAGCCGGCGATGGCGTTCAGCAGCGTGGTCTTGCCCGACCCGGACGACCCGAGCAGCGCGAGCGTCTCGCCCCGGGTGACGGCGAGGTCGAGGCCGGCCAGCGCCGGACGCCCGTAGCCGACGGACAGGCCCGCGCAGGCGACCGCGTCGGGCGCGCGCCGCACGGGGGCGGCGGTCAGGGGGACCACGATCCGTTGTGGATACCCGGGGAGACCGCGGTGCGGCGGGCCAGCCAGGCGGCCACCGCGGCCACCGTCACCACCGGCACGGTCAGCACCAGGGCGAGCGCCGCGGTCGCGCCGACGCCGCCGAGATCCTGCTGGTTCATGATGACCACCGCGAAGGTCTCGGTGCCCGGACCGTACAAGATGGTGGACATGGTCAGTTCGTGGAAGGCCAGGACGAACACCAGCCCGGCCGCGGTGGCGGCGGCCACGGTGAGCGGGGGCAGGACGACGGTGCGGACCGCGGTGCCGGGCCGGGCGCCGCTCAGCCGGGCGGCGCGGGTCTGGCCGGGCGGCAGCCGGTCCAGGGCCGCCTGCACCGGACGGTGCCCGAACACCCAGAACTTCGCCACGTAGGCGACGAGGATGATCAGCGCCGAGCCATCCAGCCACCGGCCGTACCCGATGATGATGCCGACCGCGAGCGCCGAACCCGGGATGGCGTAGGCCAGGGTGACCACGGTGGCCAGCGGGCCGCGCCACCGGCCGCGGGCCAGGCCCGCCACCAGGCCGCCGAGGGCGGGCGCCGCGACCGCGGCGGCCAGCGCGAGCCCGGCGCTGCGCGCCAGGGCGGCGCCGGCCCCGCCCGAGAAGCCGGACCGGAAGTTGGCCAGCGTCCAGTTCGCGGGCACCGGGGCCAGGCCCGGGCCGCGGGTCAGCGCGGTCAGGATCAGCGTGAGCATCGGGATCCCGGCGGCGAGGATGGCGTAGCCCCAGACGATCACCATGACGGTCCGGTCGCCGGCGGTCCTGGGCGCGGCGACGGCCAGGGGCGTCTCGGGCCGGGCGGCGCGCGGCAGCCGGGCCAGCCACAGGTCGAGCGGGCCGACGGCGAGCAGCACCAGCGCCACCATGGTCAGGGCCAGCACGACGAGTTCGGTGAAGGCGGCCGGTCCGGCCGACAGGGCGAGGTCGGAGTAGATCAGCGTGGGCATGGTGCCGAAGCCGGCCGGCGTGCCGAGCACCTGGGGCACGGCGAAGCTGCCCGCCGCCGTGACGAAGACCAGCGCGGCCGCGCCGAGCAGCGGGACGCGCAGCAGCGGCAGCGTGACGGTGCGCAGCGTGGCCCAGCCGCCGGCGCCCGCCGCGCGGGCCGCCCGTTCCAGCGCCGGGTCGGCGCGCGCCGCGAGCCCGGCGGTGACGGCCAGGTAGGCCAGCGGCAGGCCGTAGACGGTCAGCACGGCGATGATCCCGGCCGGCCCGAACAGCCCGGGCATGGTCAGGCCGGTCACGCGATCGGACAGCCCCGCCGGGCCGTAGGCCTGGCTCCACGCGAAGCCCAGGACGAACTCCGGTATGACCAGCGGCCCGGCCACCAGCAGCCGGGGCAGCAGCCGGGACCGGGCCGGGCGCCGCTCGACGGCCAGCGCGAGCGCGGTGCCGGCCGTGACGGCCAGCACGGTGACCGCGCCGGCCACCGCCACGGTGTGCAGGATCGCCACCCGGCTCGCCGGCGCGCTCAGCGCCCGCACGATCCCGGTCAGCCCGCCGTCCGCGGCCACCCGGCCCAGCGACTCCAGCGGCACCGCGACCAGCGCGCCGATCAGGCCGGCGGTGACGACGGCCGCGGCCGCGGCGGCGGCGCGCACCGGCGTCAGGCCCCAGAGGCTGCGGTCGCGGCGCGCACTGGGCTCAGGCTCCGAAGATGGCCTGGTACTGCCGCAGGATCTGCTGCTGCCGGCCGAACAGCGCGGACCAGCCGGGATGGACCTCGGTGGCCCCCGCCGGGCGCGGCGGGCCGGCGATGCCGGGCAGCACCGGCTGCCAGCCGGTCTTCCCGATCGTGGCCTGCCCGGCCGGGGACAGGACGTAGCTCAGGAAGGCCCGCGCGGCGGCGTCCGCCCCGCCCGTCGCCGCCACCGTCTCCGCGATCGGGCTGTACAGCGAGATCGCGCCGTCGGCCGGCCAGTCCATGACCACCGGCGAGCCCTCGGCGATCGCGGAGCGGACCTCGGAGTCCAGCGTGATGCCGAGCTGGTACCGGCCCTCGGCGACGTCGGTGACCACCTCGGGGATGGTGGCCACCTGGACCGCGCCGTTGGCCTTGAGCGCCCGGTAGAAGCCCAGGCCGAAGCCCGGCGCGGTGGCAAAGTAACCGAGCGCCGCGAACGCCGAGCCGGCCGCGGCCGGATCGGGCAGGGCCACCTTTCCCTGGTACGCGGAACTGGTGAGATCGGCCCAGTTCCGCGGCAACGGCGTCAGGCCCTTGTGGGCCACGATGACCAGGTACAGCTCGCGGGTCCCCCAGAAGTAGGTCGTCTTGTCCGCGGCCGGCACGCCCGCCAGGCCGGGCACCGGCCAGGGCCGGAACAGGTTCTGCTGCGCGTAGGACTCCATGGACAGCGGATCGGTGGCCCAGATCACGTCGGCGCGCAGGCCGCCGGAGTGCTGGTCGGCGGCGATGCGGGCGTTGAGCTGACCGGTGGTGGCGCGGAACACGCTGACCTTGACGCCGGGGTCGGCCTTGGCGAAGCCGTTCACGACCGCGGTCACCGTGTTCTGCGTGACCGACGTGTAGAGGGTGAGCTGCGACGTATTGCTCGCCGCGGACGACGAGCCAGCCGGTGCCCCGGCTGGGGAGCTGGCCGGGGAACCGCAGGCGGCCACGCCCGCCAGGAGGATCGGCACCACGGCACCGAGGGCTATCGAGAACCGCATCACTGCCTCCGCGAGGGGGTAACGGGGATGGGGCGGCCGCGTCCGGCAGGTCGGGTCCGAGAATCCAGCTGCGGCGGGGCGGGGCGGCCCGGCCGTTCGCGTCCGGTTCGGCTCGCTCGCCAGGCGGCCGGACGCTGGCGGGCGGCGGGCCGTCGGGTTCCCAGCGGTCCGGGTCCGCGGCGAGACCCAGCAGGTAGCTGACCGTGCACTCCAGCGCGGCGGCCAGGTCGGGCAGCCGGCCCACGGCCAGGCGGCGGCCGTTCTCGATCGCGCTGAGGGCCTGGCTGGACAGCCGCGGGCCGTACCCGTTGACCCGGTCGACCACCTCGGCCTGGGTCAGCCCGAGCTGCCGGCGCCGCTCCCGGATGCGGATGGCGCAGGTCAGGTTCCGCTGCGCCACGGTCTGATATCCCGCCACCGTCACCTCCGGCCCCCAGATCGGCCGTGCCTGTCCGCCTGGTTCCGAGTATTAGCCGATTCGCGGATTCACGCAATCCGTGATTCGGGGAAAATGAGCGGTCACCGTGGCTGGTGATGTTGGCCCGTTAGCTGTTCAGGCGGCGACGCGCCCGCCCTCAGGCCGCCGGCGGGCGCGGACCGGAGGCGGTCCCGGGGCCTGCCTCGGAGCCGGCCTCCTCCCAGTCGGGCATCTCGGCCAGCGGGTAGACGGTGTAGTGCGCGAAGTTGTAGACCGGCATGAGCGCGATCAGCCGCTCGAGTTCCTCATTCGAGCCGACGTCGTACACCCAGGCGCCGCCGTGCGCGCCGACGATGTGGTACCGGGCCGCGATCTGGCCCGAGCGCTCCAGCGGCTTGGCGTAGGCGGGCATCCGGGCCACCGCCGACGCCACGTGCCCGGACAGCAGCGACAGCTCGATCTTCCAGATGACCAGGAACTTCACGCGGATTCAGCGGCCGGGATGCTCACGTCGAACTCCACCCCGACCTCGTCCTTCAGCTTGAGCGCGCCGAAGAAGCCGACGTACGGCTTGATGCCGTGGGCCGACTGGACCACCGTGGCCGTGCCGCGGTACCGGCCGGGCCCGGGCTCGGACACCTGCAGCCGGACCGGCTCGCCCTTCCCGTTGAGGGTGAACGTGCCCTCGATCGCGCCGCCGCTGGCGCCGAAGCGGACGATCCGCGACGAGGTGAAGCTGGCCGTACCGTCGCCCAGGATCCCCCTGATCGTCTTCTTGATCTCACCCCGGTCCCGGTCGGAGAGCGGCTTCGCGCCGCCGGTGCCCTCGCGGACCTCCAGGGAACCAAGATCGAGTTCGGCCGAGACGGTGGCGGCGGTGACGCCGCCGGCCTCTTCGTCCGGCACCTCGACCTGCGCCGACCAGCGGGTGACCTCGATGGTCAGGTCATGACCGGCCCTCGCGGCGATGCCCTGGCGGCCGGTTTTGAGCACGACACGTCCGTGGTCCGGCCCGAGCCGGAAAGTACCCGTAATAGCAGCCACGGGCCAACCGTACGGGCTCAGCGGGGCAGCGGTCCACTAGGTGGCACCGCGGGAGCAGGCAGGCCGCCTGGTATGAGGGTCAGCGCGGTGTCATTACGGCAGGGGGAAGTCGCCGAACAGCTCGCGGATCCGCCGCAGGTCGCGCAGCCGCGGCTCGGTGGTGCCGCCGACCCAGCGGCTGACCGTCTTCACCGAGACCCCGAGCTGGCGCGCGGCCACTTCCATGGTCATGCCCTCCCGGCGCAGCGAGGCCGCCATCCAGTCGGCGAAGGCCGTCTCCTCCCCGTCCTGCGCGATCGTCCCGTCGCGGCGGGCCGGGCCGGGCTCCTGGGACTTGAGCAGCGAGGCCAGGGCGTCCAGGCCCGCGGGGGTCCCGATCTGGGCGCCGGAGCGCAGCACGTCGACCTCGACGTGGTCGGGGAAGATCCGGAAGGAGACGTTGATGGCGCCGGTCGAGCCAGCCGCCTCGAGCAGCGCCTGGGCGACGGTCTCGCCCACCTCGCGGTTGTCCTCCTCGGACAGCGGTGACTGGGCCAGGCAGCGGCGGACGAAATCGCGGATGTCAGGGATGGAGGACGGGCGCGCGGGGAAGGTCTGCGACAGGACCACGACCGGCACTACCTCAACCTTGTCGCTGATCAAGTCGGCTGCCTTGTCCATCGCCGCCCTCCAGGTCGCCCGATCACGGTGAATCGCCCCGAAGTGCCGAGGTCGCCGGGGTTATGACAATGAGAGTACGTGGAATACGTGGCCGCAGACGAGTCGGATCAGCTGGACAGTTGTGTCCAGCCAGGAAGACTGTTCTGTCTTGCCCATTTCGGCGCGAGAGGAATAGGCTGTCGTCACCGGTGATGGCGCCGTTGCCGTGAGCCGGCCCTTTGTGAGCATGTGATGAGCGGTCAGCGTGCCGGCGCGTCTCGCCGGCGAGCTACTGGGCCACGGCGAGAATGGGCTCGCGTGACCCAGCGATACCGCTCGGCTTCCATCCAGCTGCCCCACTCCGTCGATTGTTCCCGATGGGGTGGCGCCTCGGTATCCTCCACTGCCCTGAGGGCGAGGATTCCAGCCGCGACTCATGGTCGCGCTGTTGGCTCGCGGTTCGCAGGCCCGGCACTCCGGAGCCCTCCCCGCGCGGCCACGACGTGCGCCGGCGCGGTACTGCACATGTCCGGTCGGCTGTTGCGGGCGCGCTGACAGTAGCACGCTGCACTGAGATTACAGAGGGGAGGAAGCGGCGTTCCTCCCGGCTCTGCTGCCGGGGTCAGCACGCCGCGATCTCGATGACTCAGGCCGCAGAGGAACCAGTCCTGCATATTCTCTGGATGAACGGGGGGCTCGGTTGCGACGGGGACTCGGTGGCGCTGACCGCCGCGACCCAGCCGAGCATCGAGGAGATTGTGCTGGGCGCCCTGCCGGGACTGCCCAAGGTAGCGGTGCACTGGCCGCTGATCGACTTCGAGTGCGGCCCTGAGCAGGGTGCTGATAACTTCATCGAATGGTGGCACAAGGCCGACCGGGGCGAACTCGACCCGTTCGTCCTGGTCGTCGAGGGATCCATCCCGAACGAGGCGATCAAGTCCGAGGGTTACTGGTGCGGCTTCGGCAACAACCCGGAGACCGGCCAGCCGATGACCACCAACGAGTGGCTCGACCGGCTCGCCCCCAAGGCCACGGTGATCCTGGCCGTGGGCACCTGCGCCACCTACGGCGGCATCCACGCCATGGCGGGCAACCCGACCGGCGCCATGGGCGTGCCGGACTACCTCGGCTGGAGCTGGAAGTCCAAGGCCGGCCTGCCGATCGTCTGCGTGCCGGGCTGCCCGATCCACCCGGACAACCTGTCCGAGACGATCCTGTACCTGCTCTACCAGGTGGCCGGGCAGGCGCCGATGATCCCGCTGGACGAGGCGCTCCGGCCCAAGTGGCTGTTCGACGCCACCGTGCACCAGGGCTGCGACCGGGCCGGGTACTACGAGGAGGGCGAATTCGCCACCGAGTACGGTGCGCCGAGTTGCCTGGTCAAGCTGGGCTGCTGGGGCCCCGTGGTCAAGTGCAACGTGCCCAAGCGGGGCTGGATCAACGGCGTGGGCGGCTGCCCGAACGTGGGCGGCATCTGCATCGCCTGCACGATGCCCGGCTTCCCGGACAAGTTCATGCCGTTCATGGACCAGCCGCCGGGCGCGAGAGTGTCGACGACCGCCACCGGCATGTACGGCACGGTCATCCGCAGCCTCCGGAGCTTCACCGCCAAGACGGCGGACAAGGAGCCGAGGTGGCGTGTGAAGGGTTCTGAACTCCGCACCGGCTACCAGAAGACGTGGTGAACACGATGGCGGCAACCGAGATGAGCCAGACCACAGGCAGCGGCGAGGCCGAACTCACCGAGATGACCTGGGACCCCATCACGAGGATCGTGGGCAGCCTGGGCATCTACACCAAGATCGACTTCAAGGCCAAGCGGGTCGCGGAGTGCCACAGCACGTCCTCGATCTTCCGCGGCTACAGCATCTTCATGAAGGGCAAGGACCCCCGGGACGCGCACTTCATCACCAGCCGGATCTGCGGGATCTGCGGTGACAACCACGCGACCTGCTCGGTCTACAACCAGAACATGGCCTACGGCGTCCGCCCGCCGCACCTCGGCGAGTGGATCATCAACCTGGGCGAGGCCGCGGAGTACATGTTCGACCACAACATCTTCCAGGAGAACCTGGTCGGGGTGGACTTCTGCGAGAAGATGGTGGCCGAGACCAACCCCGGCGTCCTGGAGCAGGCCAACGCCACCGAGGCCCCGCACGCGGCCGACCACGGCTACCGCACCATCGGCGACATCATGCGCTCGCTCAACCCGCTCGAGGGTGAGTTCTACCGCGAGGCGCTCCAGGTCAGCCGGTCCACCAGGGAGATGTTCTGCCTGATGGAAGGCCGCCACGTGCACCCGTCCACGCTGTACCCGGGCGGCGTGGGCACGGTCGCCACGGTGCAGCTGTTCACCGACTACCTGACCCGGCTGATGCGCTACGTGGATTTCATGAAGCGGGTCGTGCCGATGCACGACGACCTGTTCGACTTCTTCTACGAGGCGCTGCCCGGGTACGAGGAAGTCGGCCGGCGGCGGGTCCTGCTCGGCTGCTGGGGCAGCCTGAACAACCCCGAGTACTGCGACTTCACCTACCGGAACATGGAGTCCTGGGGCCGGAAGATGTTCGTCACGCCCGGCGTGATAGTCGACGGGCAGCTGGTCACCAACAGCCTGGTCGACATCAACCTCGGCATCAGGATCCTGCTCGGTCACTCGTACTACGAGGACTGGGAGGACCAGGAGATGTTCGTGACCCACGACGAACTGGGCCACCCGATCGACCGCCGCCACCCGTGGAACCAGCACACGATCCCGCGGCCCGCCAAGCGCGACTTCGACGACAAGTACAGCTGGACCATGTCACCCCGCTGGTTCGACGGGAAGGATCACCTGCCGCTGGACACCGGCGGCGGCCCGATCGCCCGGCTGTGGGCCACCGCGCTGGGCAGCCTGGTCGACTTCGGTTACGTGCAGTCCACCGGTCACAGCGTCAAGATCAACCTGCCCCGCACCGTGTCCCGGCCGGAAACCACCTTCGAGTGGACGATCCCGGTGGACAAGCAGGGCCAGCCGCTGTCCAACGCGATCGAGCGGGACCGGGCCAGGACCTACTTCCAGGCCTACGCCGCCGCGTGCGCGGTGTACTTCGTCGAGCAGGCCCTGGCCGAGATCCGGGCCGGGCGGACCAAGACCTGGGAGTCGTTCAACGTCCCCCAGGACGCGTTCAGCTGCGGCTTCACCGAGGCGGTCCGCGGCGTGCTGTCGCATCACATGGTGATCAGGGACGGGAAGATCGCGAACTACCACCCGTACCCGCCCACGCCGTGGAACGGCAGCGTCCGCGACATCTACGGGACGCCGGGGCCGTACGAGGACGCGGTGCAGAACACGCCGATCTTCGAGGAGAACTCCAAGGAGAACTTCAAGGGCATCGACATCATGCGCGCCGTGCGCAGCTTCGACCCGTGCCTGCCCTGCGGCGTGCACATGTACCTCGGCGGCGGCAAGGTGCTCAAGACGGCGCACTCGCCCACGGGTGTGACACTGGCAATCTAGGCCCACGAGCACGACGGTCCCGCGAGCCAAAGGGCGCCGGCGCTGTCCTGAACTGAGGAGCGACGAAGGTGCGAGAAGGAAGGCAGCGCCAGTGAAGCGGGATGGGGAGGCGGGCGGGGCCCGGAGGCGAGCGGGACACAAAAAGGGAGCGTGATAATGGCCGCAGGCCGCGACGCGCAGAAGGCGGGCGAGCGGGTCGAAGCGCTGCTCGCCGAGCTGGGGTCGCAGGCCGGGCCGCAGGTCGCCGCCACCGCGGAACAGCTCGTGAGCTGCCTGGTCGAGCTGTACGGCGCCGGGCTGGCCGAGATCGTCAGGATCATTGGCGAGGACGCGGAGGAGAACGGGACGGGCCAGCAGCTGATGGACAAGCTGGCCGCCGATCCGCTGGTGGAGAGCCTGCTGCTGCTGCATGACCTGCACCCGCTAGGGGTCGCGGACCGGGTACGGCGCGCGATCGAGCAGGTCATGCCGCAGCTTGGCGCGCAGGCCGGCCAGGTGAGCTTCGACGGCGTCGACGAGGCGGGCGTCATCCACCTGCGGCTGGAGCGCGGCGGCCACGGCTGTCAGTCCTCCTCGGGAGCGTCCGCGGCGGCCATCGAGCAGGCGGTGGCCGAGGCGGCGCCGGAGGCCTCCGGCGTCGACGTCGATGTTGTCACCGCGGCCCCCGAACTGCCGCTGCTGCAGATCACCCGGCGCCCGGCGGCGGTCCGGGGGACCCGGTGACCGGCGCGTCCGGCGCGTCCGGGCTCCGGCGCTTCGTCAAGCGTCCGGCGGGCGCCGGGCCGGGCCCGGCACCGGGCCTCCCGCCATCGATCCAGCAGGTCCTGGCGGCGCGGGCCGCCGCCCGGGCCGGCGCCGAGGCGCTGGACGGCGCCGAACGGTGCGAGATGTGCCGCGAGATACTCGGCGGGCGCCACGGGCACGTGGTGGACCTGGAGAAGCGGTCGCTGTCCTGCACCTGCCGCGCGTGCTACCTGCTGTTCACCCACGAGGGGGCGGCGGGCGGCCGGTACCGGGCCGTCCCGGAGCACGTCTATCACGACCCCGGCCGGCCGCTCACCGACGCGGACTGGAACGAGCTGCAGATCCCGGTGGCCATGGCCTTCTTCTTCTACAACTCGGCCCTGGGACGCGTGGTGGCCGGGTACCCGAGCCCGGGCGGGGCGACCGAGTGCGAGCTGGACCTAGCGGCCTGGGACCGGCTGGCCGCCACCCACCCGCTGCTCGGGGTGCTGGCCCCCGATGTCGAGGCCATCCTGGTGAACCGTGCTGGCCCCGGGGGGAACTTCGAGGTCTTCCTCATCCCGGTCGACGAGTGCTACGGGCTGGTCGGGGAGCTGCGGATGAAATGGCAGGGCTTCGACGGCGGCGCGGAAGCCCGGGCGGCGCTGGCGGCCTTCCTGGACGGCTTGCGGCGGCGCGCGGTGCTGCTGAAGGGTAAGATAGACGGCCCGGGCGTGAGGCCCGGATCGCCCGAGCCCGAGCTGGAAGAACACTCTGGGAGAGCACCGACATGGCCGACCTGATCTTCGGCTGCACGGGCGTGACCGCGGAGCGGTACGCGGCGACCCCCACCCTGACGTTCTCGCTGACCATCACCGAGCGTTCCGGCGCGGCGGTGCACGCCATCGCGCTGCGCTGCCAGATCCGCATCGAGCCGCATCGCCGCCGGTACTCCGCGGCCGAGGCACAGCGGCTGCACGACCTGTTCGGTGACCCGTCGCGGTGGGCCGACACGGTCAAGCCGATCCAGCTCGCCACGGTCACCACCATGGTCCCCTCGTTCACCGCGGTGACCGAAACCGACCTGCAGGTGCCGTGCACCTACGACCTGGAGGTGGCATCGGCCCGCTACCTGCAGGGCCTGGACGACGGCACGATCCCGCTGCTCCTGCTGTTCAGCGGCACCGTCTTCGTGGCCAGCGGCGACAGCTTCTCGGTCGAGCTCGTGCCGTGGAGCGCCGAGGCCTCCTACCGGATGCCGGTGAGCGTGTGGCGGGACCTGGTGGACATCCACTTCCCGGGCAGCGCGTGGCTGCGCTGCAGCCGCCAGACGCTGGACGAGCTGTCCGCGTTCAAGGCCAGGCGCGCCCTGCCCACCTGGGACGCCACCCTGGCCGCTCTGCTCGCCGAAGCCGGCGACTCCGGGGATCCGGCGGAGGCGAGCCGCCATGAATGACACGGGCACGAACGGCGCGGGCGTGAACCTCGATGCCGTGCGCCGGATCGCCGACGCCGTCCTCTACGAGGGCTACATCCTGTACCCGTACCGGGCCTCGGCGCAGAAGAACCGCAGCCGGTGGCAGTTCGGCGTGCTCATGGCGCCCGGGTACGCCGCAATCGACCCCTCGGAAAGCAGCTTTACCCGGACCGAGTGTGTGCTCGAGCACTGGGGGCAGCCCGCCGCCCAGGTCATCCTCCGGTTCCTGCAGGTCCAGCGGCGCAGTACCGAGGGCGTGGCACCGGGCGCGCACGCCCCGGCCTGGGACGAGGCGACCGAGCGCGAGATCGGGTTCACCGTCGGGACGGCCGAGCTGCTCGGCCCGGGCCTGGTCACGGAGTTCTCGGTTCCCGGAGGGGAAGATCGCGAACCGTCGCCCGGCGCGGGGTGCGCGGTCCGCCGCCGGGAACCGCTGGCCGGCACGGTGTCCGTGCGCACCACCCCGGTACCGGGCCCGTGGCGGGCCGTCCGGCTTCAGGTCCGGGTCGAGAACCGGACCGCGGCCGAGCCCGCGCCCGCGCTGCGGGAGGAGGCGCTGCCGACCGCGCTGGTCGCCGCGCACGTGATCGTGACCGTCTCCGGCGGGGAGTTCATCTCGATGACCGATCCGCCGGAGTGGGCGCAACCGGCCGTGGCCGAGTGCCAGAACACCGGCGGCTGGCCCGTCCTGGCCGACCCCGGCGGCGGACGCCAGGCCGTGCTGTTCTCGCCGATCATCCTGTACGACTACCCGGAACTGGCCCCGGAGAGCCCGGGCGAGCTGTACGACGGCACCGAGATCGACGAGATCCTCACGCTGCGCACGCTCGCGCTGTCCGACGAGGAGAAGCTCGAGGCCCGGGCCACCGATCCGCGCGCGGCGGCGCTGATCGACCGGGTCGAGGCGATGGACGTGCAGAGCATGGAACGGCTGCACGGGACCATCCGCTCACCGCATCCGGGCGGCGCGGGCGTGCCGTGGTGGGACCCGGAAGCCGACGCGTCGGTGTCCCCCGATACCGACTCGGTGATGATCGGCGGCCAGGCGGTGGCCCGCGGCAGCCTGGTCCGGCTGCGGCCGGGCGCCCGGCGAGCCGACGCCCAGGACATGTTCCTGGCCGGGCGTATCGCCGAAGTCCAGGCGGTGCTGCTCGACGTCGAGGATCAGCCGTACCTGGCCGTGTCGCTGACCGATCACCCGGACCCGGACCTGAGCATCGCGCACGGGAGGTTCCTGTACTTCATGCCCGACGAGGTAGAGCCGTGGGAAGTCTCATGACCGGACGGATCCTGGTGGCGGGTGTGGGCAACGTGTTCCTGCGCGACGACGCCTTCGGCGTCGAGGTCGTGCGGCTGCTCGCTGAGCGTCCGCAGCCGCCGGGGGTGCAGATCCGTGACTACGGCATCCGCGGCGTCCACCTGGTCTACGAGCTGCTCAACGGGTATGACCTGTTCGTCCTGGTGGACGCGGCGCCCCGGGGGGAGGCCCCGGGGACGGTGGCCGTGCTCGAGGTGGACCTGCCCAGTGCGGACGCCCAGCCGGTCATCGACGCGCACAGCCTGACCCCCGACGCCATCTTCGGGCTGCTGTCCTCGCTGGGCGGTCACCCCGGGCGGAGCCTGGTGGTGGCGTGCGAGCCGGCCGACGTCGACGCGGGCATGGGCCTGTCCGAGCCGGTCCGTGCGGCCCTGCCGCACGCGGTGCGCGCCGTAGAGGAGATCCTGGCCGCGGCCGCGGCCGGGGATGGGGATGGGGACGGGGAGCAGGCAGCCGGGCAGGAGTGCATGGCGGACTTAGCACGACATCCGGACGAACCGACTCAGGAAGGAGGTGCTCAGGATGCTGAGCAGTCTGATCAAGGCGGCCCTCATCGCCGCGCTGCTGGCGGTGGTGGTCGATTCACTACCGGACATCAAGCGGTACCTGGAAATTCGTGAGATGTAGCCCGCGCACGCCAGGAAGGAGGTGAGGGGCGTGGAGGTCGTATTCGGTTTCGCGGTCGGCTACTTCATCGGCACCCGCCAGGGGCGGAAGGGCCTGCAGGAGGCGATCGAGTCGGCTCAGGCGATCATGGCGTCCCCGGAGACCCGGCGGATGCTGAGCGAGGCCATATCCGCGTTCGAGACCGTGGCTGGCCCGACCATGGAGCGCATGGGGCGCAGATCCGGCCGCGGCAGCGGGGCCGCGCTCATCGGCAGCGTGGTGGACGAGCTCATCGAGCGGCGGTCCCGCCGCGCGGCGTAAGGTCATCTGACAGACGGGAGCGGGATGCACGAATTCGGCTTGTGTGAGGGTGTCCTGGACGCGGTGCGCCAGCGGGCTCGCGGCCGCCGGGTGACCGGCGTGCGGGTCCGGTTCGGTGTCCGGCATGCCGTCGACGAGGAATCCCTGGCCCAGGCCTTCAGCATGATGGCCGAGGGAACCGAGGTGGCCGGCGCCGCCGTCGAGCTCGTGACGGTGCCGGCCACCATCGTCTGCCCGGATTGCGGACTGCGCGGGGAGACCACCGACCTGCTGGCCACCTGCCCGCGCTGCGCCAGTGCCAACGCCGAGATCAGCGGCGGGGAGGAGATGGTCCTGGAGTCGATCAGGTACGCGGCGGCGCGGCCGGCGGAGAGGGGATAGCCATGTGCCTGGGTATCCCGGCCCAGCTGGTGGGCGGCGAGACCGGCCATCCCGACCTGGCCATGGTCGACATGGGCGGCGTGCCGCGCGCGATCAACGTCGCCCTGCTCGAGGACCGGCCCCGGGCCGGGGACTGGGTGCTGGTGCACATGGGCTTCGCGCTGTCCGCCATGACCCCGGACGAGGCGCGGGACGCGCTGGCCGCGCTCGGCGCGGAGAACGAGGCGGCCGAACGGGAGGCGGAGCGACAAGCAGCCGGGGGGACCGCGTGACGGGAGTCCCGGGTACGGTGCCTGACACCGGCGGGCCGCTGATGTTCGTCCGCTACGCCTACCCGCCGAACGCCCTGGGTTACTGCGGGCCCGCGGACTTCGCCGCCTTCCGCGAGTACGCGGTGGCCGGCGTGGTCGACCGCGGCCTGATCCAGCTGGCCCAGGCGTTCGCCGGCGCCTGGCCGTACCTGGAGCTGATCGCGGCCGGCTGCGGCATCGGTGATCCGCTGGACCGGCGCGTGGTGGAGGCCTACTGGGTCGGCAACGACCTGCTGGACCAGGTTCCGGTCACCGAGATCGGCAACTCGATGCAGGACCGGTTCCGGCACCGGGTCGGCGGCAACTTCCCGTTCCTGGCCGAAGGGGTGCTGGCCGGCGGGGTGCCGCACCACAGCTTCGCCGTCTTCTGCGTGTACCCGTGGACCGGCCTGCTGAGCGACGACCGCAAGGCCAGGCACGCGCTCATGGTCCTGGACCGGTGCCGGATCCGGTGGGGCCGGGTGACGGCCATCGCGGGCGACCAGGCCACCGTCGAGTGCCGGCCGCTGCGCTGGGACGGGCGGCTGCTGACCCTGGGCGAGCCGGCGGCGGAGACGGCCCGGCTGGCCCTAGACGGTTCGGCAGTGCTCATGTCCGGCGCCCACGGCATCGGCCCGGGCGACTGGGTCTCGCTGCACTGGGACTGGATCTGCGACCGGCTCACCCAGCGCCAGCTGCGCGCCCTGCGCGGCTTCACGCTGCGCCACCTGGACCTGGTCAACCACCGCGTCGAGCATCCCGGGACCCTCGCCGTCCTCGGCTGACCGGCGGGTGAGGGCCCTGGCCCAGCCGGCCGTCCCGGACGCTCAAATATTTCTCTCCGAACGGACCCGTGGTCTCACGCGCGGGTATACGGCAGGCCGCTACGGGGAACGGGTGCTGAGGTGAGGTCAGCACGGAAGATCACGGGCTTGGCCGCGATGGCGGCGCTGGCCCTGCTGGCGGCGGGATGCACGGGCGGCGGGCACGGCACCGGCCAGGCCAGCCCCGCGGCCCAGGCCGGGGGCGCGTCCGGCGCGAGCGCCAGGGCGGCGGGCCCGCGGGTGACGATCACGCCGGCGAACGGCGCCAGGGACGCCGACCCGGCCGCGGGCATCACGGTCACGGCGGCCGGCGGCACGCTGACCCACGTCACCGTGCGCACCTCCGGCGACCCGGTGCCCGGCGCCCTGAGCCAGGACGGCGCGGTGTGGCGCAGCCAGTGGGCGCTGGACGTCTCGCAGGCCTACACGGTGACGGCCACCGCCTCCGGACACGGCGGCGGCACCGTCACCGCGACCAGCGCGTTCCGCACGCTGGCGCCCAGCCAGACGTTCACCACCGAGATCCTGGAGGGCTATCACCAGAGCTACGGCGTGGGGATGCCGATCATCTTGTACTTCAGCCAGCGGATCACCGACAAGGCCGCGGTCGAGCGCGCGCTGCAGGTCACCACGTCGACGCCGGTGGTCGGCGCGTGGTACTGGGACGATCCCTGCAACATGGCCCCCACCTGCGCCTACTTCCGGCCCAGGAATTACTGGCCGGCCGGCACCACGGTCAGCTTCACCGGGCACCTGAACGGCGTGCAGGGCGCGCCGGGCGTGTACGGCGACCACACCTTGACCCAGACCTTTGACATCGGTGCGTCGCTGATCGCGATCGGGAACACCGCGACGCATCGCACGCGGATCTACTACAACGGCAAGCTCCGCTACGACTGGCCGATCAGCTCGGGCCGGCCGGGCGACGACACCCCCGACGGGAGCTACCTGACCATCGAGAAGGCCAACCCGGTGCAGATGACCGGCCCGGGGTACAGCATCTCGGTCCCCTGGTCGGTGCGGTTCACCTTCAGCGGGGACTACTACCACGACGCCTACTGGTCGGTGGGCGAGCAGGGGTTCGAGAACGTCAGCCACGGCTGCGTCAACCTCTCGCCCGCCGACGCCGAGACGTACTACAACCTGGCCGTACCCGGCGACCCGATCACGATCGTGGGCAGCCCGAAGGGCGGAGCCTGGGACAACGGCTGGACCGAGTGGTTCCTGAGCTGGTCACAGTACTTGCAGGGCAGCGCGCTGCACGAGGCCGTGCAGGCCGGGCCGGACGGCAGCACGTTCGTCGACCCCGCCACGCTGCCGCCCTCCACCGCGTCCGCGCCGCTGCAGACCGCCCCGCCCGGCAACTCAGCCGCGAGGTAGCCGACCGGATCGCCGACCCGGCCGGGCCGGCCAGCGGGCGCCGAGCATCCGGTTCAGGCCCGCGACCTGGTAGTAGATGTTGGTGACGATCTGCAGGATCACGAAGGTCACCGGCCACAGCGCCCCGCTCAGGCCGGGCACCACCGCCACCGGCAGCGTGTAGGACATCACCACCCGGATCACGGCGTCGGCGAGCAGCCCGGTGCCCCACATCACGGTCGAGACGCGCCAGATGCGGCGGAAGGCCGGCTCCGCCTCCCAGAGCGCGTCCCAGTCCCGCACCGTGAACATCTTGCGGCCCTCCAGCAGAGGACGGGCAAAGGTGAACGCGGCCGGCCGCCGGGCCGGCACGCTGGCCAGGAACCACAGGCCCCACAGCCCGGTGATCAGCCCGTCCCTGGCCAGCAGGAACCGGGGATCGCGGGCGATGACCGAGACGAGGATGGAGGCGACGATGGTGGTCAGCACGAACAGGGCCACGCCATCGGCGCGCCGCCTGACGGCCAGCGTGTAGCCGGCGCTCAGCGCGGGAATCGCCGCCCCGGCGCCGAGTGCCACCAGGTTGCCGACCCCGAGGCTGTGCAGCAGGTAGTAAACGGCGATCGGGGCGCCGATACCGAAGACCAGCCCGGCCAGGGCCCGGGTACCGCCGGGCCGCCGGTCCTGGCCCGGTGGGCCGGACCCGGGTGAGCCGGACCCGGGTGAGCCGGGCCCCGGTGAGCCGGACCTGCGTGCCGAACCGGGCACCTGTGCCACCGCGATCACGGCTGGGCCCTGGTGGCCAGGTCGAACACGGTTACCACCTCCCGCCCGTAGGCGGCCACATCCAGGTCCGGGCGGACGTCGAGCAGGAATGGCAGCCCGTCGACCGCGCGCTGCACCAGGGTGGCCATCACGGCCGGGTCGAAAGCACGGAACTCCCCGGCGGCCTGCCCGGCGCTCATGATCTCCTCCAGCGGCGACACCGCCGCTTTCTCGCTGGCTGCGTCGTAGCCGAAGCCGCCGTTGATGAAGAGGTCGGCCAGCGCCTTCATCTGCTCCCGGTGGCTGCCGATGAAGGCCACGTTGCCCTCGATGTAGGCCCGCAGCGCCACGGCCGGGCTGGCGGCCGTCTTCATCCGCTCGGCCATGAAGGCGCCGATATCGGCCAGTACGGTCCGTACCACCTCGCCGATCAGTTCCTCTTTCCCGGCGAAGTGGTAGGAGATCAGGCCCGTGCTGGACAGCCCGGCCCGCCTGGCGATCTGCGCGAACGTGGCGTTCCGGTAGCCGAGGTCGGCGATCGTGCCGATCGCGGCGGAGACGATCTGGGCCCGGCGGGCCTGCTCGGTGAGCGTCCGGGATTGCTCAGCTGAGCTGTTTCTTGCTTGCACAGATTAAAATTAGCATGACCGAGCAAATATTGCCACTCGACGGCCGGGCGGTTCCTGGCGGCGCGGCCGGGCTGGGGACCGCTGGCCGAGTCAGAAGCCGTGGACTGGCCGGATGGACGAGGTGAGGCGCTAGGCCGTGCTGGGCTGGGGACGGTACCGGGTGAAGGCCGGCAGGGCCAGGCCGATGACGGCCGCGCCCGCGACGGTGATCAGGCCGCCGGTGAGCGCGCTGACGACCGGTGAGGTCAGCGAGCCCACGGCTCCCGCCTCGAGGTTGCCGAGCTGGCCGCCGCTCACTCCCACCACGTAGTCGGCCGCGGTGACCCGGCCGCGGAACTTATCGGGCGTGGTCTGCTGGACGATCGTGCCGCGGAAGACCACGGTGAAGGTATCCGCCGCGCCCGCTATGGCCAGCATGACCAGGGTCAGCCACAACGTGGTGGCGATCGCGAAGCCCGCGAAGGCGGCGCCCCAGACGGCGACCGCGCAGAGCATGGCCCGGCCCTGCCGCGTGATGCGCCCGACCGGTCCCGATAGCGCCGCGCTCACCAGGCCGCCGACGCCGATCGCGGTGGTGAGCAGGCCCAGCGTGCGCGGGTCCGCGCCGAACCGCTCGGCGTTGATCGCCGGGAACAGCGCGATCGGCAGGCCGAAGATGGTGGCGTTGAGGTCGGCCAGGAATGCGCCCGCGAGCACGTGACTGCGCCCGATATACCTGACTCCCCCGGCGACCGCGCGGGGCCCCGGCCGGACGGCGCCCGCCGGCCGCGGCAACGCCGGCAGCCGGGCGACGCCGTACAGGGAGCAGGCGAAGCTGGCCGCGTCGATGAGGTAGCACGCGCGCAGGCCGAGGCCCGGTGCCGCGGTTATCAGCCCGGCCAGCGCAGGCCCTGTGGTCAGCATGATCTGGAAGCTCAGCCGGTTGAGCGCGAGGCCCGCCGTCAGCTGATCGGCCGGAAGCAGACTCGGGATGAAGGTCCGCCGGGCCGGAGCGTTGATCGCGCTGACCGAGGACGACACGGCGACCAGCGCATACAGGAGCCAGACCGACTGCAGCCCGGCGAAGGCCTGCGCGGCGAGCCCGGCCGAGATGGCCGCATTGCCGCCGGTGGCCACCAGCACGAGCTTGCGCCGGTCGGCCGCGTCGGCGATGGCCCCGCCGAGCAGCCCGATCGTCACGGTGGGGATCATCTGCGCCACGGCGATGGCCCCGACCGCGAACGACGAGCGGGTGATGTCGTACACCTGCAGCGGCACCGCGAACATGGTCAGCGCCCCGCCGACGGCCGACAGCGTCGACCCGACCCATAGCCGCCGGAAGGCCGGGAACTCCCGCAGCGGCCCGATGTCGGCCAGCAGCCGTCCAGCTCGCGCCACCCTCACCTCACTCCTGGCTCGCCGCTTCACCGACCGCCACCTCGTTCCTGGCTCGCCGTGTCGTCGGCCCCGCCCGGCCGTCACTGGCCCCGAAGCCCAGCGTAACAGTACTTATATAAATACTGTTATAATTATTCCATAAGGTCTGTTACAATCGGGTCATGGCCTCGGAACGACCGGTCGACCCCACCGAGCAGGGCTCATGGCGGCCGATGCGCCTCCTGCTGGCGGCGATGGACGCCGACATCGCCCGGATCTACGCCGAGGCGCAGATCACCGGGCTCACGCCGAGCATGGTGATGGAACTGCTCCGGCTGCACGCGCGGGGGCCGATGACCATAACGGAGCTGGCCACCTCGGTGCAGCGCACGCACTCGGCCACCAGCCAGAAGGTCGCCGCCATGCGGGCCGCTGGCCTGGTACGGACCACGGCCGGCACCGACGCCCGGACCAGGAAGATCACCCTGACGGCCAAGGCCCGCCGGATCATCGGCAAGCTGGCCGCGGAGTGGCGCGCCACCGCGGCGGCGGTGGCCGACATCGAAAACGAGATCCCGTACCCGCTCGGCCGGGTCGTGACGGACATCGAGACGGTGCTGCGGCGCAAGAGCTTCCACGACCGGATCGCCGAGAAGCTGGCCAGCGACCCGGACTGGAAGTAAGGCGCCCAGGCGCTGGGAACGCCTGGACGAGTGCGGGAGCGGCGGAAGGACGTCCGGCGTGTACGGCCATCGGACACCCGCGATGGCCAGGACCAGGGTTCCGGCCGCTACCGAACTGTTACTGACCGGTATCGGCCGGTCCGGACGGGGTGACCACGAACTGGCGGAGGTACAGGTCGCGGAAGGTGACCGGGCCGCGGGGGCCGGGCACGGCGTCGATGTTGATCCCGGTCTCGGGCACGGACAGCAGCTTGAACCCGTCGAGCAGGCGGGTGGTGGCGTTCCAGAACGCGCCGGTCCCGGCGTAGGCGGCCAGGAACTCCGCCGCGGCGGCCTGGTCACCGGTGACGATCGCCGCGGCCAGCCCGGAGGTTTCCTCGTTGGCGATCAGGGCGGCGTCGCGGGGACCGTCGGCGGGGGCGATCGTCACCGTGGCCTCATGCCCGGCGTCCAGGGCCCACTCGTGGCCGAGCGGGTGGGCGTGCGGGGGCAGCGACGCCGCGATGCCCAGCCGGTCCAGCAACGCGACGGTCAGCGGCACCAGCGACTCCCAGCGGTCCGGGTGCACGAGCAGCAGGTTCAGCCGGTTGCACACGCCGAGCCGGTCCAGGCTGACCTCGATCAGCCGCTCGGACAGGACCGGGTCGGCCGCCGCGTCCAGGTACAGCACCGCGCCACCGTCGGCGTGCGCCATGGTCCGCACGCCGTGCCGGGCCGCCTCGGCGGCCAGGGCCCGGGTGCTGTCCCCGCTGCCGCGCAGGATGACCAGCGGGATCAGGCCGGGCTGGCTGACCAGCGCCCGGGCGGAGTCCTGCCCGGGCGCGCGGACCAGCTGGATCATCGCGGGGTCGAGCCCCGCCTGGCCGAGAGCGGGCGCGATGACCTCGTCCGCCAGCGTGATGGCCGAACGGATCGCGGCCGAACCAGTCCGCAGCACGCCCGCGTTCCGGGACTTGACGAACTGCGAGGCGATGTCGACCACCACGTTCGGGCGGGCCTCGAAGTTGGCCCCGATCACGCCGACCGGCCTGCGGCATTCCTCGAGGAGCAGGCCGCCCGGCAACTCCCTGATGGTCCGGCGGGACGGCTCGGCCGGGACGCCGGCCAGCGCGCGGAGCTGGCCGGCGATACCCTCCAGCCGCGCGCCGTCCAGCCGCAGCCGGTCCAGCAGCGCGTCCCGCACGCCGTCGGCCCGGGCCGCCTGTACGTCCCTGGAGTTGGCCTCCAGCACCTCCGCGGCCCGGCGGCCGAGATGGTCCGCCATGAACCGCAGCGCGTCATCGATGTGCTCGTCCGGGACGCTGGCCAGGCCGGGCACGGTGCCGCGCGCGGCCCGGGCGGCCTCCTCGACCGCTCTCATTATCTCCGGCATGGTCTCGGCTTCGGCAGTCATCATGCGGGTTCCTTCTCTTGGTCAGGCTCCGGGCTGCGCAGGGGCGTTCCCTCCAGGGCACAATACGACCCGTTCGGCAGCGCCTTCGCGCACTTCTTCCGGGCGGGGTTGCGGATGGTGAGCGCGGCCAGCACGCCCCCGGCGGCGCAGAACACCGCCGCGATCATCGCCGCCACCTTGAAGCCGTGGGCCAGCTGGGCCGGGTGCAGATAGGCCTCGCCGGTGATCCCGGCCAGCGCGGGGAGCACGGCGACCGCGATCAGCTGGGCCGCCCGGGCCACGTCGTTGTTGACCGCGGAGGCGACGCCCGCGTGATCGGCGGGAGCGGCGGCCAGGGCGGTCGCGGTCAGCGGCGCCACCATGATCGCCACGCCGAGGCCGAACACCAGCACCGCGGGCAGCACCGCGGTCAGGTAGTCGCCGGAGTCCCCGACCCTGATGAACAGCAGGAACGACGCCGCGATCACCACCGGCCCGACCGACATCTGCAGCCGGGGCCCGATCCTGGACGCCAGCGCTCCCGAACGGGACGACAGCGCGAGCATGATGAACGTCACCGGCAGCAGGGCCGCGCCCGCCGCGACCGGGCTGTAGCCGTGCACCACCTGGAGCACGACGGGCACCAGGAACAGCAGCCCGCCGAGCGCCGCGTACACGACGAACGTCACCGCGTTGGACGCGGAGAACTGCCGGGACCTGAACAAGCCGAGCGGCAGCATGGGTGCGGGCTCCTTGTCCTCGACCCAGATGAACAGGCCGAGCAGGGCCGCCCCCACGGCCAGCGGCACCAGCACCGCCGCCGAGCCCCACCCCTGCGAGGAGGCCGCGATCAGCCCGTAGGTGATCCCGGCCAGGGCGCCGCTGATGCAGGCCGCCCCCTTGATGTCCAGCCTGGGCACGGGTCCGGGCGCCTTGGTCTCGGGTACGTGCCGGGCGGCGATGGCCAGGACCACCACCGCCAGCGGCAGGTTGATGAGGAAGACCAGCCGCCACCCGGCGGACCCCGTGCCGATCAGCCACCCGCCGAGGAAGGGGCCGATCGCGGTGGCCACGCCGCCGAGCCCGGACCACGCCCCGATCGCCGCCATGCGGTCGTCCTGGGCGAAGGACGCCTGGAGGATGGCCAGGCTCCCGGGAGTCAGCAGCGCCCCGCCGACCCCCTGCAGGGCCCGGGCCGCGATCAGGAGTCCCACGTCCGGGGCCACCCCGCACAGCAGCGACGCGACGGCGAACCACACCGTGCCGATCATGAACACCCGGCGCCGGCCATAGCTGTCGCCGAGCGTCCCGCCGAGCAGCAGCAGCCCGGCCAGGGTCAGCGTGTAGGCGTCGACCACCCATTGCAGGCTGGCCAGGCTGGCGTGGAGGTTCCGGCCGATGGCCGGCAGCGCGATCCCGACGACGGTCGCGTCCAGGCCCGCCATGCCCGAGCCCAGCACGGTGGTGGCCACCACCCAGCGGCCCCGCGCGCTGGAGAGCCGCAAGGCCCCGGATTCGGCTGTCTCGCTCATGGGGGCACGCACCACGCTCCGTTCGGCATCAGAATCAAATTAGTCCGAACGGGCCGCGGTGGCACTCTCCTCAGCCACCCTCGTGTCCTCCGGGGCGGGCGCGGCCCGGCCCGAGCCCGGGCGGGTGGCCAGCACCGAACCACCGAGGATCGCCGCGAAGGAGACGCCGATCGCGGCGGTCAGGTGCTCGCCCAGGACCAGGACGCCGAGCGCGACCGCGACCGCCGGGTTGACGTAGGTGATGACGGTGGCGCGGGCCGGGCCGACCTCGGCGATCAGCCGGAAGAAGACCAGGAACGCGGCCGCGGTGCAGATCACCCCGAGCGCGGCCAGGGCCGCCAGGACCTGGACCGACGGCACCTTATGCGGCCAGGTCAACGCGGCGAACGGCGCGTAGACCAGCGCGGCCGTGCCCAGGCAGACCGCGTTGACCGCGACCGGCGGGAGGCTGGACAGCTGGCGGTTGGCGATCAGCGGGCCGATCGAGTAGCCGAGCGCGGTCAGCAGCACCTCGATGACCGGCAGCGGGCCGACCTGGCCCGCGCCCGGCCCGGCCAGCAGGGCCACGCCGCCCAGCCCGACGGCCAGCCCGGTCCAGCGGATCGGGGTGAGCCGGTCGCCGCCGCGGGTGAGCCAGGCCAGCAGCGCGGCGAAGATCGGCACCGCGGCGACCAGCAGGCCGCTGGTGGAGCTGGGCAGGTGGCGTTCGGCGTTGGACAGCAGCGCGAACGGCCCGACGATCTCCACCGCGGTGAACGCGGCCAGCCAGCGGACGTGCCCCTTCAGCGCGCGGAGGTGGCCGCCGCGGATGGCCGCGGGCAAGAGCAGCAGCGAGCCGAGCGCGACCCGGGTGCACACCAGCACCGGCACCGAGACCCCGCCGTCCGCCACCTTGATGAGCAGGTAGGGGATGCCCCAGATCACGCCCATCGCCGCGAACAGCAGCCAGCCGCGCCTGCTCATCGATTCAGCCTACGTGAGCGGGCCCCGCAGGCCGATACGGCTACAGGCAGATCCCGAGCGGGCCCACCTTCACGCACTGCCCGCTCTTACTGGCGCTCGGCGTGGCCGACGGTTTCGGCGCGGACGACGGGGCGGCCGCGGACGACGAGGCGGCAGACACCGGGTCCGTCGGGTCCCCGCCCGGCGTGGGCGTGGCCGCCGCGCCCCCGGGCGGGGCCGTTTCCCCGCCCCCCGGGTCCCCGGCTGTGCCGCCCCCGGAACCGGACACGGCAGGTGCGGGGCGACCCGGCGGCGAGCCGGATCCCGGGCGTCCTGGAGCCCCGGCCGGACCCGCCTGGCCTCCGGGATCGTTGCGGCCCGCGGCGACCGGTCCCCGCGACCCGGCCGGTCCCCGGCCCGCGCGACCCGAACCGGCCGGCCCGGCGGCCACGGTCGCGCCGAACGACGGCGGACCCAGACCGGATGGCCGATTGATGACCCGGATCGACACCGCGGACAGGGCCAGGAAGGCGATCGCCCCCGCCGACACCACCATGACCGGCACGGTGCTGCCCGCCGGGTGGGAGCGGAAGACCGCGCCCGCCCGCCCGGCCGCAGTCCGGATCCGGTCGGCCAGCAGCGCCAGCGCTAGCTGGGGCGCGGGTAGCCGGGGGCTGTAGCCCCTCCGGGCCGAGATCCGCAGCCTGCGCAGCGCCGCCCGGCGCTGCGCGACGCTCAGGCCGGAGAGCAGGTAGACGGTGGTGGCGCGGCCATGCCGTTCGGCCGCGGCGTGTAATCCGGGAGAAAGCTCATGCTGATCGCGATAGCGGATCTTGATCATGGTCATGTGCACTACCTAAGAAAAGGACGGAACGGCAGGTGCACGCCCCCCCACTGAGGCGTTCGCAATCTGTACTATAGCCCAGCGGATTGCGATCTTGGTGCGATACAGCACGCCTTGCCCGGTAGCGGATCCGTTCCGTAGGCTGCGAGCGTGATCTCCCAGGCCGTGCCCGCCTCCGGGGCGAAGACCGGACGCGCCGGGGCGTTCGGCGGGTTCCGGACGCGGTGGGCACTGCTGCTGTGCCTGGCGGGCGGGCTGGCCGTCTTCGCGTCGTTCCCGCCGCTGGGCGCCTGGCCGCTGGCGGCGGCGGGGCCGGGGCTGCTGGTGGTCGCGCTGACCGGGCGGAGCCTGCGGGGGTCGCTCGGCTGCGGGCTGGTGTTCGGCGTGGCCCTGTTCGTGCCGCTGATTTCCTGGCTGAGCAACGTGGCCTGGTACGCGTGGTTCGGGCTGGCCGGGGCCGAGGCGATCCTCTTCGCCGTGTTCTGCCTGGCCCAGCGGCTGCTGCTCGAGCTGCCCTGCTGGCCGGCCGCGGTGGCGGGCTGGTGGGTGAGCGTCGAGGCGTTCCGGGACCGGTGGCCGTACGCCTTCCCCTGGGGCCGGCTGGCCATGAGCCAGTCCGCCGCCCCGGACGTCCGCTGGGTGGCGGTCGGCGGCGCGCCGCTGCTGACCTTCCTGGTCGCGCTGACTGGCGCCATGGCGGCCCGGGCCGTGCTGTGTTGCCTTGGGGGGAGCGATCCCCCCCAGACCCCCCCTGCTCCTGGGGGGACCCATCCCCCCAGACCCCCCTTGGGAGGGGCCTTCGGCCCCCCCGGGCCCTCCGGACCCCCCTTGGGGGGGACCCATCCCCACAGATCCTCCGGGCCCCTCTGGCCGGCACTGGCCATGGTCGTGACGGCCGGCCTGGTGCTCGCGGGCGGCCTGCTGCCCGTGGACCCCACTGGCGGCGCGCCGACGGTCCCGGTGGCCGCGATCCAGGGTGATGTGCCCCACGCCAGGAACCTGCCGCAGCAGCTCAACGACACCGAGGTCACCCAGAACCAGGCCGCGGCCACGCTCAAGCTGGCCGGCGAGGTCAAGGCGGGCCGCCTGCCAGCGCCTGACCTGGTGGTCTGGCCGGAGAACTCCACCAGCATCGACCCGCGCGAGGACCCCTACATCTACGCCGACATCGCCGGGGCCATGGGCGCGATCGGCCGGCCGATGCTGGTCGGCGAGGTCCTGGACAACCCGCAGCGCAACGTCGGCCAGCTGTGGGTGCCCGGCGTCGGCCCGACCGCGATCTACGTCAAGCGCCAGCTGGTCCCGTTCGCCGAGTACATCCCGTTCCGCGGCATCATCTCGAGCTTCAGCTCGCTGCCCTCGCTGCAGCCGGTGGACTTCACCCCGGGGCACCAAGTCGTCGTGTTCGACGTCGGGCAGATCCGTCTGGGCGACGTGATCTGCTACGAGGTGGGCTTCGACAACCTGGTCCGTTCGGAGGTCACGGGCGGGGCGAACTTGCTCGCGGTGCAGTCCAACGACGCGGACTTCGAGATCGACGGGCAGGTGGGCGAGAGCGAGCAGCAGACCGCCATGGCCCGGATCCGGGCCGTCGAGAGCGACCGCGCGGTGGTGTACTCCTCGACCACCGGGGAGAGCTCGATCATCGCGCCCGACGGCGCGCTGATCAGCCATAGCGGCATCTGGCGCCAGGCCATCCTGGACGCGCGGGTGCCGCTGGTCAGCTACCGCACGCTGGCCGACCGGGTGGGAGCCTGGCCCGAGTACGTACTCGTCGCGCTGACCGTGCTGGCCCTCGGCTTTGCCGTCACCCTGCGCCGGCGGCTTTCGTCTCCAGCCCGGGTAAGCAGCACGTAATATTGCGTACCGGGCACGCAAGAGGGCCATTTGCCCTGATCCCGAACGCGCAGGAAGGATTACCGTGCGTGGCACAGCGCGGATCTACGCCGGCATCGCCGCGGCGGCTATCGGCCTGCTCGCGTCGGGGTGCAGCAGCGGGAACCCGCTCACGCCGGCCCAGGCCAGCGCGTCGGCTTCGGCGTCGGCCCGGGCGCACGCCGCCCAGGTGGCGGCGGAGCTGAAGATCGCTCCGGCGAACGGGAGCCGCGGTGTCGATCCCTCGTCCCACATCACCGTCACCGCGACCCAGGGCAACAAGGTGACCGACGTCACGGTCAAGACCTCGGGCGACCCGGTCTCCGGCACGCTGCGCGCCAACGGCAAGTCCTGGCAGAGCACCTGGACGCTGAACGCGGCGCAGAGCTACACGGTGACCGCCACCGGCACCGACAGCAGCGGCCAGCCGGTCACCACCACGAGCACCTTCCGCACCCTGACCCCCGCGCGGACGTTCAGCACCGAGATCTACGAGGGCTCGGACCAGACCTACGGCGTCGGCATGCCGGTCATGCTGATCTTCAGCCAGCCGATCACCAACCGGGCCGCGGTCGAGCGCTCGCTGCGGTTCACCACCTCCAAGCCGGTGACCGGCTCCTGGTACTGGGACGACAGCGAGCACCTGGACTTCCGGCCGCGGGACTACTGGCCGGCCAACACCACGGTCAGCTTTTACGGCCGCCTGAACGGGGTGGAAGGCGCCGCGGGCGTGTACGGCACCGCCGACCTGACCCAGACGTTCTACATCGGCAAGTCGATCATCGCGGTGGCCAGCACGACCACGCACAAGACCCAGATCTACATCGACGGCAAGCTGACCTACGACTGGCCGATCAGCACCGGCCGGCCCAGCCTGCCCACCCCGGACGGTACCTACCTGAGCGTGGAGAAGAGCAACCCGGTGCGGATGATCGGCGGCGGCCCGGCCGGCAGCCCCGGCTACTACAACGAGCTGGTCAACTGGGCGGTCCGGTTCACCTTCAGCGGCGACTACTACCACTCCGCTCCCTGGTCGGTAGTGGACCAGGGCACCACCAACGTCAGCCACGGCTGCGTGAACCTCCCGCCCGAGGACGCGATCACCTACTACAACCTGAGCATTCCCGGCGACCCGATCACCGTCACGGCCAGCACCGCGTCCGGCAAGTGGGACGACGGCTGGACCGAGTGGTTCCTCCCGTGGTCGCAGTACCTGAAGGGCAGCGCGCTGGGCGAGGCCGTGAAGGCCGGGCCGCAGGGCAGCGAGTTCGTCAGCCCCTCATCACTGCCCGCGGACACCGCGTCCGCGCCGCTGGGCACCTCCGCGGCGGGCAACTACTACGCCGGCAGCGCGAACCTCGGCTGAACCCCTGGCTAACCCCCGTAACCCGGGTTCCCCCACGGGGTCCACGGGGTCCACGGCGCCCAGGGGCTGGGTATCGGGGTGACCGTCACCGGCGGGACGCTGGGGAAGGGGGTGCTCGGCGGGCTCTGGTCTGGCGGGCTCTGTGCTGGTGCGCTGGGGACCTGCGGGACCAGGCTGAACGCGGCGGCGGTGGCCAGGCCCTGCGCGTCCTGGGTCAGGGCGACCGTGTTCTTCAGCCCGAAATTGCCGCATCCGAGGTTGGCGAACGACGCGCTCAGCCGGGCCGCCAGGAACGTGAACAGGTTGTTCCCCGTGGCCGGGACCGGCGAGGGGCTCGCGCTGAACCGCGCCTGGTTGGCCGCGATGAAGGCGGTCTGGATGTTGAGCATGCTGGCGCAGAAGTTGGCGGGCGTGTCCGCCTGCTGCCCGCCCGCGCGGACGTCACCGAACGGCTGGCCCAGGCCGCCGATGACCAGCGGCTGCCCGACTCCGAGCCGGTACAGGTTGGTCTTGGGGCGGCTGAACGCCCCGTTGACCGTGGTCATCGGGTCGTTCTCCGGGACCAGCGCAACCGGAGCCCGCTGGCTGGCCGCCGCGGACAGTTCGTCCAGCGTCTGCGAGGTGCCGGGCCGGCCGGCGTCGGACAGGTCGGGCGCGGTAAACGGCTGGCAGCCGAGCGCGGGCAGGACGAAGTTGTCGAGCAGGGCATTGTCGCTGCCGTTGACGATGGGCGTGGCGCTGGGCAGCAGGGCCGCGTTGGCCGGGCTGTCCTGGGCCGTCTGGCCGCCGGCGGTGAGCAGGTACTTCGTCGTCACGTTGTCGCTGGGATCCTGGTCGACCAGCTGGAAGCTGCGCGTGGTCGGGCACGGCTGCCCGGTCAGCGGCGACCGGCCGGCCGGCGGGATGCGCAGCTGGCCCGCGGCTACGTCCCGGCCGGCCGCGGCGTAGAAGGCCACGCTGTTGCAGTAGGAGACCTGGCCGAACAGCGAACCCTCCAGGCCGTCCACGCACTTGGCCCGGGCCAGCGTGTACGGCTGCGCCCCGGCCAGCTGGAGGGTGCGGCCGTTGAACCCGACCATCAGGTTGACCACGGCGTTCCTGGGCAGCTTGGGCCGCACCGGCGCGACAGCCGGGGCCGATCCGAGCGTGACCACCAGCGGCTCGTACACCCACAGCCGCCCGGTGGCCGGATTCAGGATGGTGGCCTGGACGAAGGCCTGGAGGTCCGGGTTGGCCTGCGTGCATCCGGCCGCAGCCGCGTCCTGGCCGCCGGGTCCGGTGAGCTGGTAGGGGGTGGCCAGGCCGCCCGCGCTCAGCGGGTTCGCGGGCACGATGAGCTCGCAGTCCATGTTGGCGTTGGCGGCGGCGGGCGCGGCGCTGGCGCTCGGCGTGGCCTGGGTGGACGCGGTCACCGCACCGGTCGCGACCGCGGTGCCGGTTGCGGTGCCGGCCGCGGTCGCCTGGGCGCCGGCCGGCGAGAGGGTTATCCGGGTGGTTCCGCCCGACACCGCCACGACCACGCCGAGGGCCAGCCCGAACGCCATCGGGACGGCCACCGGTACGATCAGCCGCGGTCCCGGCCGCGGTCCCGGCCGCGGTCCCGGCCGTGTTCTCTGGCGTGGCCGGCGCCGTGGGCGACGGTGGCGCGTGTTCCCGCTGGTTTTCCCGCTCCAGGTGAGCATTCCGTCCACCTCCGCACACACTGAGTATCTGGAGGGTGACGTTAGACCCGTCCCGGCGCGATATGGGCGAAAGCCGGGAAAATTCTTTTGCCGCCTTTAAGCACAAAAACCGGATTTATCGGTAAATCTGAGTTCTTTCACGCTCATTACGCCACAGGTGGCGACCGGGGGTTACGGAACGTGGAGTAAGTGAAGTGTCACCGATAGGATACCCAGGTGAGATGAGCCGGGCCGGGCGGCGTCAACCAGGCGCTTGCCTACGCGGCTGCCCAGAGCGAGGCGATGCCCTGGCCCACGCCGATGCACATGGTCGCGGCCCCGCGGGCGGCGCCGCGCCTGCGCATCTCGTGCAGCAGGGTGGTCACGATCCGCGCCCCGGAGCAGCCCAGCGGATGGCCGATGGCGATCGCGCCGCCGTTGACGTTGACCAGGCCGGGGTCGCACTTGAGCTCGTCGGTGACCGCCACCGACTGGGCCGCGAACGCCTCGTTGATCTCGATCAGGTCGACCTCGTCCAGCCGCCAGCCGGCCCGGCCGAGCGCCTTGTGCATGGCGGGCACCGGCCCGATCCCCATGTAGTCGGGGTGCACGCCGGCCGCTGCGGAGCCGACGTAACGGGCCAGCGGGGTCACGCCGGCCCGGCTCACCGCGTCGCCCGACATCAGCAGCAGCGCGGCGGCGCCGTCGTTCAGCGGCGAGGAGTTGCCGCCGGTCACCGTGCCGCCCTTGCGGAACACAGGCTTCTTCGCGGCCAGTTCCCCCGCGGTGAGGGCGCCGTTGATGCCCTCGTCGTGCCGGACCTCGGGGCGTTCGGTCACCGGCACGGTCTCGGCGTCGAACCGCCCGGCGTCGCGGGCGGCAGCGGCCAGCCGATGGCTGCGCAGGGCCCACTCGTCCTGGCGCTCCCGGGTGATGCCGTACCGGTCGGCCACGTTCTCCGCGGTCTCGCCGAGCGGGATCGGCGGGTACATCTCCTGCATCCGCGGGCTCACCAGCCGCCAGCCCAGCCGGGTGTCGGCCAGGTCCAAGGCGCGCGGGAACGCGTCCGCGGAGCGCGCCACCACGAACGGCGCCCGGGTCATCGACTCCGAACCGCCCGCCAGGCAGATATCCGCCTCGCCGGCCGCGATCGCCCGCGCCGCGTCGCCGACGGCCTCCATCCCGGACCCGCAGAGCCGGTTGACCGTCGCGCCGGGGATCTCCACCGGCAGCCCGGCCAGCAGCACGGCCATCCGGGCCACGTTCCGGTTGTCCTCGCCCGCCTGGTTGGCCGCGCCCCAGTAGACGTCGTCGATGGCCGCGACGTCCAGGCCGGGGTTACGCCCGACCAGGGCCGTGATCACGTCGGCGGCCAGGTGATCGGGGCGCACCCCGGCCAGCACGCCCTTGACCTTCCCGATGGGCGTCCGGCAGGCATCGACCACGAAAACTGAGCTCACGCCGGCCTCCACGGGTCCTCGGGGTTGCCTACCACAATATCCGCATAGCGAGGCGGTCCCAGGCCAACCTGGGACCGCCTCGTCATGGGGTGTTGAGTGCTGAGCGGGCTGGCCCGTCCAGCGCGGTTGCTACATGCCGGTTCCGTTCTGGTGGTGGCGGTGGCGGCGAGGCGGCGCGCCGAACCACGGCAGCCCGGACCCGGGCTGGGTGCTCGGCGAGGCCGTCGGCGTGGCGGTGGCGCCGGCTGCGGCCGCGATGACCGCCTTCTGCTGGGCCACGTTGTAGGTGGCCGCGGTGGCGACGCCCCCGCCGTTCACGGTGGCGCTGACCGGGTCGGTCAGGCCGAACTTGGCGCAGCCCAGGACCCCGAACGACGCGGCCAGCCTGGCCCCCATGAACGCCGCCAGGTTGCTGCCCGTAGCCGGGACCGGGGAGGTGAAGCCCACTTCGTTGACCGCGTCCAGCTGGTTGTGCGCCGGGGCGATGTTGACCAGGTTCTGGCAGTAGTCCGCGGCGACCGTGGTGGCGTCCGTGTTGGCGGGCAGCAGCGGCTGGTCGACCAGCGACCGGTAGACGTTGGTCTTGGCGATGCTGAAGGCGCTGTTGACGAGCGTCATCTCGTCGTTCGGCGGGACGACCGCGATGGTCCCGGTCTGGTTAGCCCGCGCGCTCAGCTCGTTGAGCGCCTGCGAACCGGAGGTCCCGGCCGCGTCGGTAGTGTCGGGCGCGCTGAACGCGGTGCACCCGTTGGCCGGGTCGACGAAGTCGGCCAGCAGCCGGTCGTCGCTGCCGTTCCCGATGGGCGTGGCGCCGGTCAGCCCATTCGCGTTGGCCGCGGTGTCCTGGGCGGTCTGGCCGCTCGCGTTGATCAGGTACGTGGTGATCACGTTGTCGCTCTGGTCCTGGTCGACCAGGGCGAAGTTACGCACCGTCTCGCACAGCTGGCCGTCCTTCGAGGTACCGATGGCCGGGACCGTGAGCGTGCCGTTCGCGATGTCCGCGTTGGCCGCGCGGTAGAAATTGACCGCATTGCAGGCCGAGACCTGGCCGATGACCGACTGGCCGAGGGCGTCGACGCAGTTGCCCTGCCGTGCGCCGCGGCCTTCGAGCACCAGGTTGTTGCCGTTGAAGCCGACGTCGATGATCACCGCGGACCCCCGCGTGATCGTCGGCGGGGTGGGTGTGGCGGCCGGCATGGTCCCGGCCGTGATGACGAGCGGGTTGTAGATCTGCACCGAGCCGTTCGGCTCGAGGATCGTGGCCTCGACGAAGGCCCCCACGTTCGCGGCGTTCGCCATCGTGCAGCCGTCGCCGAGCTGCCACGGCGTGGCGAGGCCCCGGGCGCTCAGTGGGTTGTTCGGCACTTTGAGCGTGCAGTTCATTGACGTGGCCGCCTCGGCCGCGGTCTGGTTCAGGTTGATGGCCGCGCCGGTGCCGTCGACCGGGTTGTTGGCCAGGTCGCCGAGCGGGAAGAACGCGGTCGGCCCGTTGGCGAAGGTCGCCGCGGGCGGTACCACCGCGGCGGCCGCCGGGTCGCCGCTCGCGCTGGCGCTGGCCGACGGGCAGGGTGTGGCCGAGGCGCTGGCCGCCGCCGCAGGGCTCCCGGACGCCGCAGGGCTCCCGGACGCCGCGGGGCTGCCGGATATGGCGGGGCTTGCCGACGGCGAGGCGCACGCGTTCGTGGCCGACTGGTTGATAGTAGTGACGGGACCTCCCGAGACCGCGAGGATGATCCCGAGGGTCAGCCCCAACGCCATCGGAATGGCGAGAGGGACCGCGATGCGCGCCGCACGACTATTCCTACCGCGACGGCGCCATGCGGACCGATGCCCGCTGAGCATTCAATCCACCTCCATGGATGTCCGCTGTGACGCTCCCGGTGGATCACGGTAGACCCGCCGCGAAGGCGAAAACAGGTAATCGAGCAGATTCGCGTTTTGTCCGGTTCTAAGCCGAAAGCGAGGGTGAAACCTTGGTAATTCATTGCCAAGTTATTACGTCGCAGGTGATGGCGTGCCGGCCGGATCGAGATTGTCCCGTGATAGGAAGGCCCGTGCCGCGCGCGGCAGCGGCAGACTGCCGGCGGCGACGGAAAGTAATTCTTACGACGCTCTCAGTGAAGAGGAGATATTTCGGTGGAGTTACGGCCGGGTGGGCCGGAAGCCCGCCCGGGCAGGTCATGAGCCTGCCGGGCGGCGGCGGCAAGCCCTGCAGCGGGACGGCCGCCGGGCCGGCCCGGGCCCCGCCAGCAGCCGGATGCCTCGAGCGGGAATGCAGCAAGGTGATCATTTGGCCGGCCGGCCTGCGACGGCCGCCGCGGTACGGCAATTGGGACCCCGGCCCCCCGCGGCATATTAATTGGCTTGGCCGTGGGTTTTAAGAGCTTTACGGGGCTGGTCGGCCGACCCGGTCCCGATGCAATGCCAGGCCATTCCATGCCGTCCGTTAATCGTTGGCTGCGTGATTATGCGAGTGTTTTGCCGGATTGCCGCCAGGGGCTGGCCAGCCCGGTCCGCCCGGCCGGGGTCCCGGGCCGCTCTGGGCGGCCCGGCCGGGCTTCTCGGCCGCGCCGCGAGGCGACCCCGTCGGTCGGTGAGCCGACCACAGCGGCTATTCTCGTGTCCAGCCCGGCCTCCTGCCGCGGGCGCCACCACGAACGGATATCTGTCCAGGCCACAGCGATGCCGCACAAGTATTCTCCTGATCACGTAGGGCAGTCTGGGCTCGGTTCGGCCGAGCCGCTCTTTGGCCGGACCGGGGACAGCTGCCGGCCGGCAACCTTTTGGCGTGGATGGGCGTCTGTGTGTTGGAGGAGTTGTTATCCGATCTTGCTTGCTCCGAAAGTTTGCGTTTCTACAGTTGCCCGGTTGTTAAATCTCGTGGAGGGGACGACGCCGTGTCGCGATCCGGATGGTTCCGCAAACAGCAGCCAATGCTGGGCACCGACGGGACCACCGAAGCAAAACCGAGCGGGTCACGATTGAAGGGACGACGGGGCGCGGCCCTGACGGCCGGCGGCGCGGCGATGGTCCTGGTGGCCGGCGTTGCGATCGTCACCGTCGCGTCACCGGGCAGTCACGCCGCCCCGGTCTCGGCCGCCCAGGCCGCGGCCGCGACCCATCGGGATCAGCCGGCCGACGCGCTGCAGGTGCTGTCGGTCACCCCCGCGGGCGGCGCGAAGGGCGTCGACGGCGCGGCCCCGATCCGGGTGCAGTTCTCCGCGCCGCTGGCCGCCAGCACCCCGATGCCGACCCTCTCACCGCAGGTCACGGGCAGCTGGCAGGCCGAGGGGGATACGGCGGTCTTCACTCCGACGATCGGGTACTTCCAGGACAGCAAGGTGAAGCTGACGATCCCGGGCGGCCCGAACGGGATGCTCTCGGTCGGCGGAGCCAGCGCGGGCGCCGGCGGGCTGCTGGCCTCCACCGTGACCGAGAGCTTCACCACCGGCTCGTTCAGTACCCTGCGCCTGCAGGAGCTGCTCAGCCAGCTGGGTTACCTGCCGCTGACCTGTACCCAGAAGGCCAAGACCGCCGCCGTCAACCCCGCGAACGCCAACGCCGAGCTGGCTGCCGCGTACCAGGCACCCGCGGGGACATTCAGCTGGCACTCCGGCTACCCGTCGACCCTGACCGACCAGTGGAAGGCCGGCTCGGCCAACATCCTCGATGTCGGCGCGATCCGGGCCTTCGAGTCCGTGGCGGGGCTGACCATGGACGGGTATGCCGGCCACACGGTGTGGTCCGACCTGTTCAAAGCGCTGGCGGCGGGCAAGGGCAACCCGAACGGCTACACGTACGCGCTGGCCAGCCAGAACTCCCCGGAGACGATAACCATCTGGCACAACGGTCACGTGGTGCTCAAGAGCCTGGTCAACACCGGCATCCCGGCCTCCCCGACCGTGGACGGCACCTTCCCCGTCTACCTGAAGTTCTACTTCAGCTACATGAAGGGAACCAACCCGGACGGTTCGAAATACGACGACCCGGTGTACTACGCGAACTACTTCAACGGCGGCGACGCGGTGCACCAGTTCGACCGGTACAGCTACGGGTGGTACCAGAGCCTGGGCTGCGTCGAGCTGCCCTGGGACGCGGCCAAGACCGCGTACGGCTACCTCAGCTACGGCAGCCTGGTCACGGTCACCGGCCCGGTGGCCTGAGCGAACTGAAAGGGGCGGTCCCGGTTCCCGGGACCGCCCCTTTCATGCGCGTGTCGTGACGTGTTTGCCCTGCCCCCTTTTACAGGGGGTGGACTTCCTCCGCCTGCGGGCCCTTCGGGCCACGACCAGCGGTGTACTCCACCCGCTGGTTCTCCTGAAGAGCGCGGAATCCATCCATCTTGATGGTGGAGTGGTGGACGAAGACGTCGGCCGAGCCGTCGTCCGGGGCGATGAAACCATAGCCCTTGTCCGAGTTGAACCACTTCACGGTGCCCTGAGGCATGCACTTCTCCTACTGAGACGACTTCGGGAGCGCACGGTCGTGTGCTCCCGGGTTGCTGTGACCACTGCCCATGTGGACTGCCCGTTTAAACGGGCGGGCGTCCGGGAACCCGGGACATCCCGCGGCCAGAACTTCGCAGGCGCTGTGACACGTTCACGAACTTCGGACAACCAGTTATATCTAACCACTCTCAGCAACTACCGGCGTACTAACCAGCGGAAAATGCCTGTCCCGCGTGGCTCATCGCGCGGCGGCCAGCGGCCGGACGGCCTGGTGACCCAGCGTCTTCACGCAGGCCGCGAACCGGGAACCCGGCGTCGCCGCCGCGATGCGCTCGGCCTCAGCGGCCGTGTCGACGTCGGCCAGTTCGGGCAGCAGCCGGACCCGGAGCCCGGCCTCGTGCAGCCTGGCCAGTTGCCGCGACCCGGTATCCGGGCGCGACATCGGCACGCCGAGCACCAGCGCCGGATCGATCTCGCGCAAGCCGAGCAGCCAGAAGCCGCCGTCCTCGGCCATGCCGAAGGTGGCATCCGCGGCGCCGGATGCCAGCGGCTCGGCGGCCTGCGCCAGCAGGGCCGGCGTCACCTGCGGGGTATCCATCCCGATCAGCACCAGGGGGTCCGGGCAGGTCGCCCGCGCGTCCGCCAGGGCCCAGGCGATGCGCTCATCGAGGCCGCCGCCCCGCTGACCGATGACGTCGAAACCGGCCGGCAGCCACCGGCCGGGCGTGCCGGCCAGCGCGAGCACGCGGCGGGTGACGCCGGCCGACGCGACCGCCGCCAGCGTGTCGGCCAGCGCCGCCTCGGCCAGTTCGGCCGCCTCGGCCGGGGTGTACGGCGGCGTGAGCCGCGTCTTGACCCGGCCGGGCACGGGCTCCTTGGCGATCACCATGATCTGGGCCGCCAGCGTGCTGCCCGGAACCGGGTTGTGCGATATCGGCTTATACGGCATTGGCTTATACGGCACTGGATTATACGGCACTGGATTAT
>Ga0116218_1000263_pt1 | contig 37011 bp, 41 predicted proteins | sample Sb_taG_2_FD_88966 | JGI IMG/M metagenome (GOLD analysis project Ga0116218, IMG submission 88966) | Peat soil microbial communities from Weissenstadt, Germany - Sb_50d_5_LS metaG | ecosystem: Environmental > Terrestrial > Soil > Wetlands > Peat | place: Germany: Weissenstadt | collected 2010-09-21 | reverse complement strand
GGTCAACCTGATCCGGCTGGACGCCTGGTGGACCGGCAGGCCCCTCGACCGGACCCGGACCACCCACCTCCAGCGGCTTGACCTGTCCCTCGTCGCCTAAGTCCGGAATTAACCAACAGGGTCTGCGGAGGGCAGCGTCACGGAGCAGTGCGATGAGTCACGCAGCCCGCGGAACATCCTGATCACGTTGGCCGGATCTGCTCGATGCTGGCGGTTCAGGCGGCATGACCTTCGGCGATGCGGCACCCGGCCAGCGGTTCAAGCGCGACCGGGTCCGGCGCGCAGGCACTCTCCAGACAGCGAAACCGTCCGGTGATCAGGGACACGAGCTCCACTTCTCCGGTATGGCTCCGCATCCCGGGGCGGCCCGGTCAAGATCGTTGACCGCGATCACTCCTTCAATATCCGTCATCCGACCGATGTCTCGCGCTGAAAGTTTCACCAGTATTTGTACTGCGAGCACGGCACGATCAACCGTTGACAGTTTGAGCGAATCTGCCCGGACTAGCTGCGCAGGCCGTGACCTGCGCTGTTCAGACCGGCTCGACCAGCCCGGCAAGGAATCAGATGGACACGATGGCGCCAACCCGCCCAGCCGTGCGGAACCTGCGCCGCACCTCGCTGGCCGCAACACCGGCCGCCGCGGCCGAAGCCCGCGGCCAGGTAAGGGAGGCCATATGTGCCTGGGAGGTGCCCGTCGATCAGCCCGTCGCTGCCCTTCTCACCAGCGAACTGGTGACCAACGCGATAATGCACGGACCGAATCAGACGATCACGCTGGTCATCACCAGCGGCTGCGACGAATTACGCGTCGATGTCCACGACACGTCGCGATCCGCGCCGGCGCCGGTGGATGCTCCGGTCGACGCCGAGGCCGGGCGGGGCCTGATGCTTGTCGCGAGCCTGTCGACCGACTGGGGCTTCTACCGGACCCCTGCGGGCAAGGCCGTGTACTTCACTCTCGCGTTCTCCGACGATCCAGACGAGGGCTGCGACCGCAGCCCTAAGGACCGCCGCGGCCATGTCCGGTAGTCATGAGCCCGCGGCTGGTCCACCCAGACAGGCCCTGCGCACCATTGAACTCAACTCCCTTGCCAGGTCACTTCGAGGCGATGGTGCGCAGGGCCGCTTCACGAGCGATGTCTATCCGCGAATGCACGTCGAGTTTCTTCAGAATGTGGGAGACGTGGGTCGCGACGGTACGCGGCGACAGGAACAGCCTGGCGGCGATCTCCGGGTTGGACAAGCCCAGTTCAACGAACGCGGCGACCTTCATCTCGGTCGGCGTGAGGCTGTCCCAGCCGCTCCGTGCCCGCCGGTGCTTCGCGTGCGGCCCGCGGCGGATGCCATGAGCCCGGAACCTGGCTTGTAGCCTGGCCACATCCGCGGCGGCACCGAGCGAGGTATAGATCTCCGCAGCACGGGCGAACGCAGCACGCGCCGGGCCCCGGTCATCGGTGCCGACGAAGTCTCCGGCGGCTGCCTCCAGTGCCTTCGCGCTCGGCAGTGGCCGACCGGCTTCGCCATAGCAATCGGCGGCCCGTAGCAGTCGGGTTGCGTCATGATCAATCAGGCCGCGGCAGTAGAGCGCGTTCGCCTGCCGATGGGGGATCGCGGAGTCGGCGGCGAGCGCCGTGGCATGCTCGGCGATGGCCTTCGCGGTGCCTATGTCGCCGATCGTCGTGGCCAGGCGGACAGCGTCGGCAAGGAGGTCCTCGATCTCAAGGAGCTCCTCGGTGTTGTCGGCGAACCCGGCTGTCAGCTCAGCAAGCGCCTCAGGTAGCGCGTCGGACTGCTCACGATCCAGGCTGCGGGCGAGCGCCAGCGGGCCGACCACCCGGTTGCCGAGTTGCGTGGCATGCGGGACGGCGGCTGCGATGTGGCGGCGCGCCGCATCGATCTCGCCGCGGTGGAAGCAGATCACGGCCGCGATGCCGAGGTCGCAGCAGGCCGCAGCGGGCTCCTTCAGGTCCTGGTGCAGGACCTCCACCTCGGCGATCGCCTCGTCCCATTGCCCGGTGTCGAACAGCAGCTGGCCCAGTGCGCTGTGCGCCTGAGCCAGCCGGACCATGGTCCCGACCTGATGCGCGAGCTGGCGTGCCTCCCTGGCCGCGGCCAGGGCATCCTCGTGCTGGTCGAGCGTTCCGAGGATGACGGCCTTGTTGATCTGGAGCAGCAGCCGCAGGTCGGTCAGGGCCGGGTCGGCCTGGGTCACCGTCAGCGCCCGGTCGAACAGCGGCAGCGCGTCGGCCATCTGCCCCTGCACCGCGGTCACGATGGTCAGCACGTGCAATGCCCACCCCATCGCCCAGTTGTCGCCGGCCTGCGATGCCGCGGCGAGCGCGGTGGCGGCGACCCGGCCGGCCTTCTCGAGCTCGCCAAGGTTGCTGTGCGTCCGCGCCGCGAGGACCAGCAGCCGCGCGCGGTGCTTGTCCGAGATTCCCGGGAAGGCGAGCGCCCGGTTCAGCGTTTCCAGGGACTCGGCCGACCGGCCGAGCCTTATCCGGCACTGTGCGAGCGTCCAGTGCAGGTCAACGAGGAGGTCAGGCTCGACTACCCGCGCCAGTGCACCGTTCGCCACCTGCTCGGCCGCGGCCGCGTCGCCGACACGGTAAAGCGCGTCGGCGAGCCGACTGACAAGGCAGTCGTGCTGGGCCGAACCCGCCGGGGAGCTCGCGACTGCCTGGCCGAGGAGCTCAGCCGCGAGCCCCGGCGCCTGGCCGACGAGCAGTTCCGCGGCATCAGCCAGCCAGCCCAGTATCCACTCGTCCATCGGCTCGGCCGTGCCGCCAGATCCGCCAACTGCCCAGAGCAGCTGCCTGGCCACCCGGTCCGTCGGCGCGCCGGCCTCGGCGAGGGCACGCGCGGCGTCGCGGTGCAAGGCGGCGCGCACCGGCACCGGCATGTCGTCGTACAGCGCCGCGCGGATCATCGGATGCCGGAACCCGAGACCAGTGCCGGATTCGGCAAGCACTCCGGCGGCGCGCGCCTCATCAACGGCAGGGATCAGGTCCGCTACGCCACGACCCAGCACAATCGCCAGATCCGGCACGGCGAAGTCCACGCCAAGCAGGGCCGCCGCCCTGAGCACCGCGCGCACCGACCCGGAAACGAATCCAAGGCGGTCCGCTATCGCTGCCGACAGCGAACTCGGTGCCTGACCGCTCGTCAGCACGGCGGCGCCCGCGTCGGTAACGCTAAGGCCGGAACTGCGAGCCAGCGCAGCGACCAGCTCGCAAAGGTAGAGCGGGTTGCCCGCCGCGCCGTCGGCGAGCCGCAGCAGCTTCTCGTCGGGCTCGCCGCCGACCAGAGTGGCTACCAGCTCGGCCACCGCCGCCTCGGTGAGTCCGGTGAGCTGAAGCCGCCCGGCATCACCCACCGCGCGCCGCAGCGCCAGCAGGTCATCGCGCTGCGGCACCGGGCGCATCATCCCGACCAGCAGCAGCGGCACCTGCCGCACCGATCGTGCCAGCCGCGCCCACAGCGCGACGCTGGCCTGGTCTGCCCACTGGAGATCGTCGATGACCAGGATCGTCGGCAGCTCGGCACACTGCTCGGCGATGAGTGCCAGCAGCTGCTCGGCCAGCGCAGCCGACACGTCCGTGCCGCGATCGGCACTATCCTCGCCACGCAAGAGCCGGACGATCGTGTTCCGCCGCGGATCTGTCGAGGGTTCGCGCACGCGCAATCCCTCTAGCAGGGGCAGCAGCGGTAACGCCTGCCCCAGCTCGTCACCAGCACCCCAGAAGACCTGAAGGCCGGCTTCCGCCACGTCGGCCAGAGCTGCACGTACCAGTGCCGACTTGCCGATTCCCGGTTCACCCTCGATCAGCACCGCGTTGCCACGTCCGGCGGCAGCCGTCGTCATGAGCCTGACCAGCATCGTCATCTCATTGTCACGGCCGATGAGCGCACCGGCCAGGGCCTCGGCGGGCACGGAGCGAACTTTACTACTAGAACATTAGTAATACAAGTGGTGCTTTTCGGTCTAAGTCCATCATTCTAATATCCGGGTCGGCAGCAATGGCAGTGCCAGCGCCACTGCACCGCGTGATGCAAGTTGTCCGTGACCTTGCAGCGCACGAGCAGTGAACATTCCTCGGCATGAAGACGTGAATATTTCCGCACTAAGTCGCGGCTAATTGTCGCCGCAGATTTCAGTATTTCCAAATAGCCGTCTGAGGTGCATAAAATTGTCGGAAGGTGGGGAATTCTCCACCTGACATAGATGCGCCGTGCAGGCCAGCCAGACCGGGCGACCTGGCTGCTGGCCTCGGGGAATCGCGATGGAGGAGTCATGCGCATCGGACGAGCAATTGTCATTCCTGTTATCCTAGCGCTCGGCGCGGGCGGACCTATCCTGGCGGGCTCGGCAATGCCAACTGCAGCTGGGCACGCAGCCAGTCTGCACGTGCAGGCAGCTGACCCATCGGCAAAACCTGGTCTTCTTTACCACGCCTGACCCACCAATGCTTACGAGTAAAGGCCGCGCGGGACCAGGCAATCCGCGGTGCGGTGATCGCACGGCAATTGCCGTTCGCCGCCGACCTCGCGCCAGCGCGCCCGGCCGTCGACGCCGGTTCCGAGCAGCGCCATGCCGAGCAGCGCCATGCCGCGCAGCTCCATGCACACCGCCACATCACGCCCAGCCAACCTTGGGCCGCTGACAGCACGGCCCGTGCGGCGTGACAGCGGCCACATGCACGCCGGCCACATCACGCCCAGGCGAGCTAGGGCCGCTGACAGCACGGCCCGTGCGGCGTGACAGCGGCGCGGGTCAATCCGCACTCGGCAGCATTGGGAGCGGACACCGCGCGTGGCGACGAGACGGCCTGATCCCTGGACGACGGGTGCCGCCCACCACCACTTGCTGACGTCATTGCCTCCTCCCGCGCGTCCTCGACATTGGCACCGAGGGCCCAGGATTGGCTACGCTGGTTCTCACTGTGCGGTGCTATGAGATTTTTATGTGACCTTCGGCTGAAGCCGATCACGTGGTTGGCGGCGACGGTCACGCCGGTACCGCTCAGGGGCGCCGACGAGGAGGATGCTGGAAAATGGCCATGCCAGGAAGTCCTATGGTGCGGCGCCGCCGGCTTGCGGCGGAGCTGCGCACCATCAGGGAAAGCAAAGGCAAGAGCGGGGACGCCGTTGCGGCGGCGTTGAGATGGTCACCGTCCAAGATCAGCAGGTATGAGCTGGCCAGAACCGGCATGAAGTTACGGGACGTCGAAAGACTGCTTGACTACTACGAGGTCAGCGGATCTCGTCGCGCGCTTCTTCTCAACCTCGCCCGAGATGCGGCGCAGAAGGGATGGTGGGAAGAATTTGCCGATAGCATTTCGGCCGATTATCAGCAGTTCATCGGCCTTGAGCATGAGGCAAGTTCGATCGCTATCTGGCACGTTGAGGTCGTACCCGGTATTTTGCAGGCGGAAGCCTACGCGAGGCACATAATCAGCGGCTACAATCGGGTCGAGCCGATAGCACCAGGCTTGATCGAGCGGCTGGTCAAGGTCAGGATGCAGCGCCAGCAGATGCTGACTCGCGAGCCGTGGCGGCAGTTGGCAGTCGTACTCGACGAGTCGATCCTGAAGCGCCGCGTGGGCGATGACCTGGTGATGTATGAGCAGCTCCAGCGGCTTGCGCAGGAGGCTGACCGGCCAAACGTAACGTTGCAGATCCTGCCGCTTGACGCACAGCACCCGGTCTTCGGAGAATCATTTGTCATATTTGGCTTCGGGCCAGATAATGATGCTATTTTGCACGATGTAGTATGCACTGAGCATTTGAGGAACGACTTCTCAGTAGAAGGCGAAAGGGAAACTTACCTCCATAGGCTCGCATTTCAAATGCTCGTGGGTGCGTCGCTCGACCAGGCGTCGTCCAAGGCGCTCATACTCGAAACAGCTGAATCGTATTGGCAAGATTCCTAGCGGAAACGCTAAGTGGCTGATAGAGTACCTTGCGTATTCGCCCGCTTTTCGGATAAAGCCACACGACATTCAGCGAGGTAATAATATGAGCGGATTACGCCTGGCGGGTACCCGGAAGGGCCGAGTCCAGGTTCGTACCGCTACGGGCGGAGCGCGCCAGCCTGCTGCCCAGGTAAGCCAACGGCGATATCAGGGGCGGGAGTCCGCGCCAAGCGGTGGGGGGTCATTGCCTCCCCGTACGGCGCTGGACCTAGCGGCGAGTCCTGGGCCGCCCTAGCATTCGGCGTTGCAGCCAGACCGAGCGCGATCATCGCCACCGCTCGACGCGGCCAGCATCAGCCGGATCGTCGACTGAAGAGCCATGCCCGCTGATCGCGGTCCAGCTGCTATCGAGCACCACCCCTCGAACATCGCTAGCCGGGCACAGTCCCGCCGCTGCGTCGCGGGCCCGGCAGCAGCGCGGACTCCGGCGATTCAAGCGGCCAGACCCGGCCCGTGCCCGCAACGGTTCCCGTCCCGCCCATGTGGACCGTGCGCGGACACAGATGAAGCTCAAGAGACATGAGTGACAATCGAGGCCACTGCTGCTTAGATAGCACCCATCACAAGGTGCCTCATACGACACCTACATGTTCATTGATCGCTCTAAGTCACTAATCATTAGATTAAGGGAGGTAAGAACGTGAGTACACTCACGCCTGGCGGCGGCCTGGGAAGACAGGATTCAGGCTGGATCAAGAGCTCTCTGAGCTTTGCCAACAGCAACTGCGTCGAGGTGGCGAGCCTGCCTGGCGGCCAGATCGGCGTTCGCGACAGCAAGGACTCCGACGGCCCGGTGCTCCGGTTCACATCCGGCGAATGGGATGCCTTTCTCGGAGGAGTGCGAAACGGAGAATTCGACAGTTTCAGTTAGATATGATCCTTACCGGCAGAACTCCGTAAAATAGGAGGCCTAGCCCGCCAGCCGTAGTTCGTGATCTTGGGCGGGCTGGCGCTTGATGTGAAGCGGCCACCGTTTGATCATCGTGACGACACGTGATGATCATGCGGTGGCCGCTGGCCTTAGCCAGGGTGACTACTTGGGATGTTCGATGACCTGATGGGTCGTCGCGGCCCGGTTCTGCGCTGGGCCTCCTAGCGTCGGTAGACCACCCCGGCCAAGTTGGCCTGTGCATTCCAGCAGATCGGCCAGCTTGGTACGGCGACGCCCTGAGCCGCACCGGCTTGCGTCTGTGACCTGGGGTGCAAGGTAGGCGTCAACACGAATGCAAGATGGACGTCCGGATCGGCCGCGCACGCTTGTCCTGCGGTTCCTGCCTGGGAAGCCGCTGGAGCAAGCTACCGGAGGACGATATGGCATGCGGGAGTGGGGTGCGCCAGAGGTTCGGTCTGCGTGCGGCAAGGGGTCAGGCCGTCAAATGTCAGCGGACTGTACCGGTAACGCAGACCGTCATCGAGGGCCTGCGCCTGGCGGCCATCAGGCCGCCGCTGGAGTGCGACCGGCGGGTGCAGGAGGTTAGCGCAACGGCCCAGGGGAGGTCTCCGTGGGCCTGAACCAGGGTCGAACCCCGCTGGACTCTCGCTGGCGTATTCCTGGTCGCGGCCGGTCGGTTGGCCGTTCCCGCAGCCAGGAGCCGGGCGAGGAGTCATCCGCGTTCTCGTCTTTCCATTCCTGCCCGGTGGCGGCGGACGACATTTCCTGCCCGGTGGCGGCGAACGACATTGAGGCCGGCTTCGCCGCTGACCTGGCCGCGCTTGCGGGCGGCTGGTCCATCGCTGGCGATGGCTCGTTCACCCTAGACCGCCTATTCGTCAGCGCCGAGCGGTTCATCACGCTATTCCACACCGAGAATCGCGCGGGGCCGCCCGACCGGCGGCTCCGGCAGGTCCACCGCGAGATCGAAACCACGGGCACCTACTGGCACACCCCGGCTGAGCTGGCGTTCGGCGCACGGGTTGCCTGGCGGAACAGCTTGCGATGTATCGGGCGGCTGTACTGGCACAGCCTGCAGGTGCGCGACCGCCGCGAGATCACTGCGGCATCTGACATCGCCGCCGAGTCGATCCTGCACCTGAGTCAGGCTACGAATGGCGGCCGAATCCGGCCGATGATCACCGTATTCGCGCCGGACGCGCCGGACCGGCCAGGTCCGCGGATCCTCAACCCACAGCTGATCCGGTATGCGGGCTACCAGACCGCCGACGGTGCCGTGATCGGCGACCCCGCGAACGCGGATATCACCCGCCTTGCCCTCGCTCTCGGTTGGCCAGGCGGCCGGTCGGCCGGCCGCTTCGACATACTACCGCTGCTCGTGCAGCCGGCCGACGCGCCAGTCACGCTGCACGAACTGCCTGCCGACGCGGTACTCGAGATACTCATCGGACATCCAGAGTTTGACTGGTTCACCGACCTCGGGCTGCGGTGGTATGCCGTGCCGGTGATCAGCGACATGTACCTGGAAATCGGCGGCGTCTGCTACCCGGCCGCGCCATTCAACGGCTGGTACATGTGCACGGAGATCGGATCGCGGGACCTCGGTGACAGTGGTCGCTATGACCAGCTGCCGGTGATCGCAAGGCACATGGGCCTTTCCACGACCAGCGACCGGAACTTGTGGAAAGACAAGGCAATGACCGAGCTCAACCTCGCGGTCCTGGATTCGTTCAGCGCCGCCGGTGTGACGATCTCCGATCATCACACCGAGTCGGTCCGCTTTCTCCAGCATCTAGCGCGGGAAGAGCGGCAGGGCCGGGTGTGTCCGGCGGACTGGACCTGGATCGTGCCGCCAGCCGCATCTTCTGCGACCCCGGTCTTCCACCGGTATTACCAGAATTTCGACCAGACGCCGAATTTCTACCGCCACCCGCCACTCGCCAGCCGCCAGGCTAGACCCGGTCAGGCTGAAGCCGGTCAGGCTGAAGCCGGTCAGGCTGAAGCCGGTCAGGCTGAACTCGACCAGGCTGAACTCGACCAGGCTGAACTCGACCAGCTTCCTCGATGGCAAGCCAGCAGCGACCGCAGATAGCCAATCCGCTGGCGCACACGAGAAAGGCACGTGCGCCGAACCTTAGTACCGTATGTCAAGAGCGTCGGTATGCCTTGCCATCCTTGGCCGGTGGCCCGGCGATGGGCACGCGCTCTGCTGCTTCCTGGAGTGAGGCCGCGTCCTTGCGCTCCCACTCCTCGATACCTCGCAGGACGCCTTCGGTGTAGGCGCGCAGGTGCGCCCGGTAGACATCACTGTAGGTGCGCAGATACGCGAGTTCGGCTTGGGCGGCCCGTCGTTCCTGGTCGGTCTGCGGCCCAGGCGCGGCGTTTAGCGCGGAGACCGCTGCATCGCGAGCCTTGGAGTGAGCCTCTTCCATGAGCATGTCCGAATACTGCTCGGCCTCTCGCATGATGTCATCGCGGCGCAGCCTGGCCTCCTCGGTTACCCGGCTGCTGTAAGCCTGGGCGTCGGCCACGTACCGGTCGGCAGTGAGTTGGGCGGTTGACAGTATCCGCACCGCATGCACGTGCGCGTCTGCCTCACCGAACAGCACAGACTGCTGATCACCATTGGACTGTCCGGCGATGATCCTCCGGCGGAGCCGCTGAACGTCCTGCCACAAGGATGCCCGCTCGTTCACCAGGCGCACGAACTCGGCGTGTACCACGCCCAGGAACTCCTGAACGGCCTCCTCCTCGTAGCCACGCCGCCCCAGCCGCGACAGTGGAAACGCCACGGTCTGCAACTCGTCGGGAGTCAGTCTGTTGTTTTCGTCGAACCATGCTGTTGTCAAGGCTCGCTCCAGCCGAAGTCCTCGATATGTATGTGATCCTGTGCCATGCCCGCTGCGGCCAGCCGAGCGACCGTCGTCTGGACCATCTCAGTCGGGCCGGCCAGATATGCCTCGTGCCCTGACCAATCGCCGTGCCGGGCCACCACATCAGGGAGGCTGCCGGTCTCGCCGGCGAACTTAGAGTTGCCAGATACGACGGGCGTAACGGTCAGCCATGAGTGCTGGGCGGCCATCTTCTCCAAGCTGTCCAGGTCATAGAGTCCGTCGGCAGTCCGGGCGCCGAAGAACAGGTGCACCTTCGGCGGCTGCGGCAGAGCCGTCAGCTGATCGAGCATGGCTTTCAGCGGGGCAAGCCCGGTACTTCCCGCGACTAGCAAGAGGTGCCGGCCGGAGAGGGGCTGTGCCAGCGTAAGTACCCCGATGGGCGATCCTAGCCTGAGCTCGGTGTCGACGATCGCGGCGCTGGTAAGCGCCATGCTCACCGCACCGCCGTCGATCAGCCGGATATGGAACTCAAGGAGCCCGTCGCTACGCGGCGCGTTCGCCATGGAGTAGTAGCGCCATAGCTTCGGGCGGGTCGGGCATTCGAGTGCCACAGACTGGCCCGGCAGGTAGTCAATTCGCGGCTCTGGCCGGACAAACAGCACGGAGACATCGAACGCCCTCCGCTCACAGGCGACGACCGTGCCCCGCCACCAAGGCGGATGCACTTGCTCATCCGCCCGCGCCGCCGCGGTCATGACGGAGCCGATGAGCCCGTAGGCTGCCTTCCAGTCTGATGCCAACCCCGGTGACCAGGCCGGTCCGGAGAAGTGCTCTAGGGTGGCTAGCAGACTGTCGCCAACGGCGTCGTAGTGGTCGGCGATAACGCCGAACTTCCGATGATCACGGCCCAACCCCTCAAGGAACGTGGTCAGCTCGTCAACGCTGTCTACCTGCGCAACGATCTTCACCAGTGCATCGACGAGGTGGCCGCGCTGCGCCGCCATCGAGACCGGAAACAGATCCCGCACCTCAGGATGCTTGATGAATAGGTCCGAGTAGAAGAACAGCGGTAACTCGTCACCGTGCATCGCGACATGGGCGAAGCTTTCCCGCAGCCGGGCAACATCCAACGGTCCTGCCTCTCTCGTCCGTCGCCGCCAGTGGACCCATCTCGGCACGCTGACCTCCGCCCTGAGAGATCCGGTCAACTATTGCACGCTGGATCGCGGCGGCACTTGCACGTCAAATGTTCTGCAAGCTGCACGGCAAAGACATCCGTCAGGTGACGGATCTTTTGGCGGGCGAGCGGGCGGGCCGGGCCGGAGGGGCGACCTCGTTGCCGGTCAGGGGGACCTGCCCGTCCGGTTCGGGGTCGGGCGGGCGCGGCGCTGGTGGCGATGGTGATGACGCCGCTGGCCCGAGGCGAACCGCCGGCTCGCGTTCGCTCGGCTGCGGGCGATTGTCAGAACGGCTCGGGGACGATTAGGACTGCACGAGACCAACCGCATCGGTATCAGCGTGCCTGTCCAGCCGAGTGATCGGCGACCTTGGCCCCAGCGCGGAGGCCTTGGACAACATGACCAGGTCGGCCATCGGGTTCAGTTTCTGCCACTGCGGGCGTGGGCAGCACCCGGGCGGACTACGAGATGCGGCGGCCGAGGGCTGGTTTCGTGGTCTCTATGCGGATTCGCACCGACTCGGCCTCTGGTACGCCGAGCCGTTCGAAAATGTCCAGCGCCTGCCTAAATACGATCCTGGCCTCGTAGGGCCCTCGCGTGCTAAGCGTCGTTTCCGCGATTCCTTCGAGGATTTTGGCCTCCTCGTATGGGTCACCGATCTCCCTGGCTAGCTTGAGAGCGGCGTGATAATGATCAGACGCCTCGCCGTGCTGGCCAGATCTACGATGTACGTCGGCTATCCCGCGAAATGCGGTGACCTGCGCGGACAGGTTTCCGATCTCCTCGGCGATCAGTCGCGCCTTCTGGTAATGAATCAGTGCCTCATCATAGCATTCTGCGCTTTGATAGATTGCGCCGATGTCACAGAGTACGTCAGCTTCATTCGGAAGGTCGCCGATATCACGGTATATCTTGAGTGCCCGCCGGCAAGCAGCAAGCCCCATCTCATAACTGCCCTTGTAACGGTGGACGCTGCCTATATTGTGATACAGGATCGCCTGGTTCTGTGCGCCGCCCATCTCGCCAAAGATTTCTAGTGATGCCTCGAAGCTTTCGAGCGCATCCCTGTGGTAGCCACAATGCAGCTGCATCTTTCCCAGATTGTTGAGGGTTTTCGCCTCGCCGCGTCTGTCTCCGACGTCACGGTAGAGCGAAAGCGCGTTGCGCAGGTTACCCATTGCTTCCGGGTAGCGCCCCAGATGCCAGCAGGCGATGCCGGAGTGACTCAGAGTATTGGCCACGCCATGGCAGTCCCCGGCGTCGCTGTATAGCGTCCTTGCCTCGTGAAAATAGGCGAGGGCCTCGCGGGAACGGGTTGCTCGCTGGTTGACCAGGCCTATTTGATCAAGGGCTTCGGCTAGGCCGTGCCGGTCGGCCAGCGACTGGTAGATCCCCGCAGCGTCTTCAGCTAGAACGCGCGTGGCCTCGTGGCGGCCGGTCTGCTGGCTCACCACGCTGAGCTCCAGCGACGCCCGCGCGATCCTGGCCGGGTCAGCGAGATCGCGGCACGCTTGCAGCGCCAGCGTGTGGGCAGCCAATGCTTCGTCCCAGTACCCTTTGATCTCCACGAAGCCGGCCAGCACGTGAATGAGATCGGCGCAATGCCGCTTCCGTTCGTGCCTGCCTGCATGCTGCGCGGCCTGCAGGATGTTGCGCCACTCCAACTCCAGCCATCCCGCTGCGTCTTCCTGCGTTCCTAGCGCCGGGCTGGCGACCGGTCGATAGATGACCGGCACGGGCATCCGGTGCCGGAACGGATGAAGTACCCGGTCAGCCTGATCGGCTGTATACAGGTAGTAGTCAAGGAGCCTGCCGACTGCCTGTCGCTGTTCGGGCGCTGGGTCATCCTGGGCAGCGCGGACGGCCGCGTATCCGCGGATGAGGTCGTGAAAACGGAACTGCCCGGCTGGGGCTCGAACCAGCAAGTGATGGTCGAGCAGGGCGGTCAAGGCTTTTTCCGCTTCGGCGAGGGTGCCGCCGCCCAAGGCGGCCGCGCCCTCCAGGCTGACGTCCGGACATGGGCTCACGCCCAGCCGGCGGAAGAACCGCTGGTGGTCGGGTTCCAGCGCACCGTAGGAGAAATCGAAGGCGCTCGTCACCTCCGGACTCGCCGGGCCTGTGCCGCCTAGGCGGGCCGGAGAGTGGGACAGTTCCTCGACCAAGTCGGCAAGCCCGAGCGAGTAGCCTTGCGCGAGCCTGCCGGCAGTCAGCTGGATCGCCAGTGGCAAGCGTCCGCACAGCCCCACGGCCGTGGCGACCTCATCTGGGTCACCGACCCTGCCCGGCCCGGCGATCCGCGTGAACAGCGCGACCGCGTCGTCGACAGACAGGACGTCGAGGGTGAGCACTCGGGCGCCCTCAAGGTCGGGAAGTCTGCGCCGGGCGGTGATCAAGATCAGGCACCCGCCCCGCACGGGCAGAAGCGGGCGGATCTGATCATGCCTTGCGGCGTCATCGAGAATCACCACCGCGCGCCGCCGGCTGAGCTGCGCTCGCCATAGCGCGGCACGCTCGCCGACAGTGTCAGGTATCTGTGCGGCCGGCACATTCAGCATCCGGAGCAGGCGGTGCAGCGCCTCGGCGGAGTCGAGCGAAGGGGTCCCTGGGTCGTGGGTATGAAAGTTGAGGTAGAACATCCCGTCCGGGTACTGCTCGGCCACCATGCGGGCAGCGTGGACCGCGAGCGTTGTCTTTCCCACCCCGGGCATGCCCTCGATCAGGCTGATCGCAGGGGCGTCGCCGTGCTCCCCGGCCAGCAGCGCGAGTTCCTCGCTGCGGCCAACGAACTCCACCGTCTCGGGCGGAAGCGTCTGCGGAGGTGACACCCGGCCGGGATGCCGGCTGGCCAGCCTGACGGCCAGCTGGGGGTCTCGGCGCAGGATGCGCTGATGGAGCTCAGATAGCACAGGCCCAGGTTCCGTGCCCTGCTCGTCGATCAGGCGGCTGCGGGTTTCCCGGTACAGGCTGAGCGCGTCACCTGGTCTGCCGCTCCAGTAAAGGGCCGCCATCTGGTGGGCGATGAATGTCTCATCGAGCGGATACCGGGCCAGCAGGCCGCGAAGCTCACCTACCAGGTCGGCGTGCCGACCAAGTTCCAGCTCACACTCGACGCGCTCCAGGATGGCTGCCCGGCGCTCCTCTTCGAGGCTGTCACGCATCCGCGCCACCCAGTCGCCGCGGACACCTGCCAGCGCCTGGCCGCGCCAGAGCCCGTCCGCATCGCGCAGCGCAATGGCCGCGCGATCGTAGTCGCCACTCGCGATCAGGGCATCCGCCTGCCGGCGCAGCCGACGGAACTGATGCAGGTCGACCGCCTCGGGATCGACGTCGAGCACGTAGCCATTGGCGCGCCCGGCCAGCCGAACGCTGTCACCGACGGCCTGCCGGAGCGAGGCTCGAAGCCTGGCAACGTAGACCGAGAGGCTCTCGCGGGCCTTTGGCGGCGGCCGGTCGTCCCACAACCGGTCAATGAGGGCCTCAGCCGGAACTATCGTGCGCGGCATCAACAGGAGGATCGCCAGAACACTGCGCTCCTTGGCTGGCCCAAGGTCACATGGCTGTCCAGCCGACCACAGCTCAGTCGGCCCCAGGACCCGGAATTCCATGATCGTCCTGCATTCTCCCACCACCGCGGGCAGACTCAGAGCCTGTGCCAGAAAGGGACCTACAGAAACATCCTGGCCCCTCAATACCCCATTATGAGCTACGCTCACATGAATCCTGCAAGAACTAGCAAGAATAGAAAAATGACCACATACTTTCGGTGCTTCAAGTAGTGAAACTTTCATTATGAATTTCGCGTTGTCACCGCGCGCAAGCTTCCAAAGCCATATACCAGGAAGTATTCGAGTGGCAACTGGGACTGACGATGTCAGATAACGGCGAGGAGTTAGCCGGTACGGTGGTGCTGGTGGGTATGAGATGCCCAGCGGGATGCTTGTGGTTAAAAGGAGCTTGTGAGCTCTCTGGTAGCAGAAGAGGCGTTAGCATTTCAGCCGACTGTTCGGGGCAGGTGCGGGAATTGATGGCTCAACGGCCGCTGGCGAGCCAGAGCGAGCGGGCTTCGCTGACGTATCCGGGCCGCGCCGGTGAGGTCGCGAGGACCGCGTCCCGCCCCGCACGCGGGCTCGGCTGCACCGGCTGACCCGCTGGAGCGACACTCGGCTGCCATCACCATGCTCGCCAGCTTGCCATCACTCTCCGTATAGCACTCCTGATGTCTACCCGCACGCGTGCCTAGCCGAGGACACCAATCATCCATTTCTGCATGGCTTAGCGACGGCACTCCTGCCGCCGAGACACGACAGTGGTCAGTGTGGCGTGTGCGGCACCAGTTCCCTGTGCGCCGGAGCGGATCCCGACCAGGCCTGCCCGTACGTCGCCCGGATCGATCCAAATTTCATATCCCGAGACGGATCGTGGTGTAGTTTATCGCTCTTGGAGGACCTGGCATTCATTGTCGCCAATGAGGGGACCTTCTCCATGAAGACTCACAAACCGTTACGGTATGTGGTCATGCGGACCGTCGGATCGGTGCGCAACGCTCGCCGTGTACCCTCGGCGCGAACGGTTCGCGCCCAGGCAACGCGCGGGATTCTCATTCCAGCTCTCATGCTCGTCAGTCTCGGTACCGGAGCAGCGGCATCGGCGGGTCACGGCGTCGGTGGCCACGTTCATGTGAGCGCGCATCAGCCAGCGCACAGCCTTGCCCATCGGGCGAACACTGACTCGATTGGATCCTGCAAGATCTGGTTGTACGCCATCGACAACATGCCCTGGATGTACGCGCCCACCGCCAGCATGCCCTGGATGTACGCCATCACCAGCATGCCCTGGATGTACAAGCCCGTCGCGGGCATGCCGTGGATGTACGCACCCACCGCCAGCATGCCCTGGATGTACGCCATCACCAGCATGCCCTGGATGTACAAGCCCGTCGCCGGCCCGCCCCGGATGTACGCCATCACCAGCATGCCCTGGATGTACAAGCCCATCGGCAACATGCTCAGGATGTACGCACCCCAGGCGCGTCACGCGTCAAGGGCGCGCATCTGTCTGATGGCAATCCCGCTGGACAGGGGAGCGTAGTCGACGGTCATGACCTTCGGGCACGATCGCCGTCCTTCCGCTGGTCAAGTGTTGCCTAGCGCCGTGCGGCGATATTCCCGGCAACGCGACCGGTGCTGTCGTGACAGCACCGGTCGGCTGCCAGCGGTGGATCTGCGCCTCCAACGCGACATGGAGGGCAGCTACATCTCACCGAAGGCACCCCTCGGTGTCAGAACCCATGCCGACCCGCCTGAGTGCGGGTAGCCGGGCTGGATGGATCCGGGCTCGTCAGCCGCTTGGGTACCAGGCCCGTCGCAGGGCAGAGGTGCGGACGACCCGGATGATGAACACGATCAGGCCGCCGATGAACGCAAGCACCATCAGCGGCACCGCCGGCCAGACGATGCCAACGATTCCCCGCGCGATGCTCCCGCCGATCGCCAGGTCGGCGCCCGCGGCACCGGCTGCACTGACCGCGAACGTGCCAGGCCGGGCAATGTCCAGCGTGAGGACAGCCCGGCCCTGATGCGAGCCCACGCTGTAGGTGACGGACGACTGGTAACGGCTCAGGCCGGCCACGGCTGCGCCAGGCGACGCGGGCGTGACGTGGACGTCAAAGGACGGGATGGTCCCGCTCTGGCCGCCCGGGCCCTCGTAGTAGACGATGTAACCGCCGCTGTGTCCCAGGGTCACCGTGCCGCCGGCCGGCAGCGGCACCCGCTGCAACCCGTTGACCGTGCCGGCGAACGAGAAGACGCTGTGAACCAGCCACCCGGCCGCGACGGCGAAGACGACCACCGCTACCAGGTACCAGATCCGGCCCGGCCGCAGCTTGCGCTGCTGGACCGCAGCATAACTCCCGGCCGGCGGCTGGTATCCGCGTCCTGACATGTAACCGGTCATGACCGCGGTACTCCCTCGCCGGCCGGCTCTTCAACCTGCGCCGCGGCCGCAGCGGCCGCTCTGAGCGTCTCGGCGTTGTTCGTGCTGCCTGCTCTCGACATCGTGACACCGATCGCTTCGCTGGCCATGCGGGCTGGCCGGCCCGCGGCACCGGCACGACCCGGGCGTGCCGTGAGAAAGGCGGCCCGGCGCGCCCGCAACGCCACCGGCAGCAGGCCTGCGGCGATGCCGGTCATGCGCCGTTCGCTGCGCCGACTCGGCAGCTCAGTCCCGTTCGGTTCGCTGCCGCGCCCGGTCGGCCTGGCGTTCGCCGCGACATTCTGCTCCAGCGTGCTTGTCTTTGGCTGGCTGACGTTCTGGACCGTCCCACGCGGCGGCTTTTCAGGCGCAGCCGCCGGAACGACGGCTGGCGGCCAGCAACTCGCCGCCGCAGCCTGGATGATGCACCTCATCATCTGGTGCGGCGTTGCCTGCAGGTGGCTGAGCCGCAACCGCGCCGCAGCGAGCATGTGGCCGTAGGCCACCCGAACACCAGCCGCGGCCGACCCGGTCGTCGAGCTGATGCGCGGCGCCGTTTCGAAAGATGCGCTTGCCGCGAAGACATTACCTTCGGCCCTGGCGGCAGATGACGCCCGAGAATCAACATCGTCAAAAAGGGTCATAGCTGTAAATCTTGATGTTGCGAGGTTCTGATGAAGACGCTCATAGTCGGCGCGGGCGTGATCGGAACCGTGTACGGAGCCCACCTGGCGGCCGCGGGGCACAAGGTCTGCGTGCTGAGCCATCGGCCGCGGACCGATGAAGTGGCTGCAGGAGGCCTGTCCGCCCGTGATGTCCTCGGTGAGGGGCAGGTCGACGCTGAAGCCGCCGTCGTGCCGGACGCCAGCGGGAAATACGACATCGTCCTTGTCGCGGTCCGGCGTGATCAGCTGGCGTCGGCCTGCGCCGGGCTCGCGGCCCTGGCCGGGAAGCCAGCCATAATCTTCTTCGGCAACAACTCTGCAGGCAGGCTGGGCATCACCGGCGACATTCCCGGCGATGTCTACCTCGGGTTCCCCGGCGTCGGCGGCGTCATGACCGGCGAGACCGCCGCCTTCGTCCGCGTCCGACAGCAGCCCACGGCCCTGCAGCAGGCAGCGGACCCGCGGCTGGCAGAGCTGGAATCGGCGCTGGTGAGCCAAGGGTTCGCGGTCCAGCGCGTAGCTGACATGGACGGATGGCTTGCCTACCACGCCGCGTTCATCGCGTGCATAGCAGCGGCGCTGTACCGGTGCGGGACCGATCCCGTCCGGCTAGCCGTAGACCGCGCGACGCTCACGCTGATGTGCCAGGCCATCACCCAGGCATTCGCTGCCCTGCGCGCTGACGGCACGGCAGGACTCCCGCGCAACCTCGCCGTCCTGCATAGCCCCATGCTCAGAGCGGTCGCCGTCCACTACTAGGCCCGTACCATGCGCTCCCCGATGGGGGAACTATGCTTTGCCGCGCATTCGCGGCACGCCGAGGCCGAGATGCGAGCCCTGGGATACGACATGGCAGCCAGGATCACCAACTCACCCGCCCTGGCCGAGTTGCTGAACGATCGATCCGCACCTTCGGGGGACCGCCCGTGACGATGGCTGGGGGCGCCTGCGCGTGCCACGATGAGGGCTATGCGCGTGCAGCGGTTCCGTGCCCTCGTCGCTGCTGGTCCTCGCGGCCACGCGGTGATCGTGGTTCCGTTCGACCCAGACGCGATGTGGGGCGCCAAGGCTGTGCATCCGGTCGGCGGCACGATCGACGGCAGGCAGGTCCGCAGGACGATTGCGCCGACGGCAGCCGGTGGGCGTTCACGGTGACCCCGATGTGGTTGCGCGATGTGGGCGTGGCGGCCGGCGACGACGTGATCGTTGAGCTGGCGCCGGAAGGCCCGCAGCGCGCCGATCTTGCCGATGACATCGCCGCCGCCCTTGCGGCCAGTCCGGCCGCAGCCGCGTTCTTCGACACGCTGGCGCAGTTCTACCGCAAGGCGTACCTGCGCTGGATCGATGCGACCGCCCGCCGGCCAGATCTGCGGGCGGCGCGCATCGCTGAGGTCGTCGATCTCCTCGCCGCCGGGATCAAACAGCGGCCGCGATCGTGAGCGCACCCGAGCCGCCGAGGACGAGCAGCTGCTGCACGGCTGCTGGCAGGTCGGCATGAGGAGCGCATCTAGTGGATGGCCCTTCGGCGCACGCGGAGTGCTGCTCCCGCGAGCGCAGCTGCTAGCAGCGCAATGATCAAACCTGGCCGGCCGTCGGGGCGTCGCTAAGCCGGGGCGCGATCGCGAAGCTGCGCAGCACGTAAATGATCTCGAAGTACATGCCGAACGCGATCGCCGGCCGTGCGTCTACGACGAGCCAGAGCAGGGCGAAGCCGAGAATGCCAAGAACTACGGCTGGCTCAAGTGCGAGGACAAGTTGCCCTCAAGCGGCATATCCGGATTCGCCGCGCCCAGGGGCTGGGCTTATGGGGAGAACCCGGCGCGACCCGCGCGCCTGCGCCGACTGCACCTAGGCCGATGCGGCACGCTCATGAGCCGTTGCCGCGCGCCGGGCCACGCCGCCGACCAGGCCGGGGTGCGACCTGGTGCCTGTGGTTACCTGCGGATGACCGTGGCGGGGAGTGGTTGGACGGTCTGCTGACAGACCGTTCCCGGCCGGGGCAGGGCACCGCTGATCAGGTAGCGGAACTCAAAGTTGCTCGCGCAGATGCTCGGGTTGAAGAACTCGGTGTGCCCGAATCCGTCGACGGTGAGGAGCCGGGCGCGGCCAAGGTCTGCGGCCATCGCGACCGAACTCCGATAGGCGGTGACCGGGTCGCCGGTGTTGCCGATGACCAGGATGGTGTTCGCGGTCCGCCGGTTCCATGGGCCCGCGTAGCCCATTGACTCACGTCTTCTGGTGGCACGATCAGGAACACGTCGGCGTAAGTCACCGTCGTGCTGCCAGCGCGTACCGGGTGGGCGCGCAGCCGCCTGAGCAAGGACGTGAACTTGGCCCGGGTTGCCGCCGCGGATCCGGCCGATAACGCGCGGCGTGCTGCGGGCTGCCTGCCGCACTGGCTGAGGAAGGCCCGCATCTCGCCGGCTGCGGCCGGGCCATCGCCCATCCGAAGGAAGCTGGGCAGCTTGCCGCCGCTGGTCCAGGCGACTGGATTGAGGTTCCCGTCAAGCACCATCCGGCCCACCTGCGCGGGGAACAGGTTGGCGTACACGGCGCCCAGAGCGGTGCCGTAGGACAACCCGCGACCGGCCACCGACGACAGCCCTGGCGATGGTCACCCGCTGCTGCTCACCTCCCGATAGCCCGGCGGGGAAACGGTCGGCGACGGCGAGCAGCCCGACAGATTCGAGCAGGCTCCTGGCCTTCGACATCGCGGCCTTCGCCCGGACACCGTCAAGCTCAAGCGGAAGTGCCACATTCTCGGCGGCCGTCAGCGAAGCCAGCAGGTTCAGGCTCTGGAAGACGAAGCCGATCTGGTGCCGCAGCACCTGCGCTAGCTCGGCGGTGCCCATCTGGGTGCGAAGATGGCTGACCGCCAAGCCTGAAGGGTGAGTCCACCTCGGCCCGGGGCCAGGCCAGGAAACAGCAGCAGAGAAGGCCCAGGAGCTCACGTCCCATAGTGCCGCCAACCGCCGCGCATGCGCCGGACTCGCCGCTGATGCCGGGTCTCACGGCGCAGCGCAGTGGTGCATGCGGCGACTGGGGGGCCGTAGCGCCCAGGACAGTACGGTCAGCACGGTCAGGACGGCCAGCAGCCCCACCTCGGCGACGGCATAGCCCGTGGTCAGGTGGGAGACGATTGCCCCGGTGTAGGTGAAGAAGGCGCCCGCATAGGCCCATTCTTTGAGCAGCGCGTGACGGGGGACGAGCAGGGCGGCCGCGCCCAGCACCTTCCAGGTCCCCAGCATGACCAGGAAATAGGACGGATAACCCAGGTGCGTCACCAGGTCGCGGACGAATGGAAGTCGCGCAATGTCCCAGATGCCACCGAGTCCCAGTTCGCCCGCCACCGCTGCAGTGGCCAGCCAGTAGCCAGCCGACCGGAAGCGCAGGGATCGGTGGCGGCTGGCGACGGCCGGCGGTTCGGTCAAGGTGTCCATGCCTGCGTCCTCTTCTCGTCGGCTGGTGCCAGGGGTACAACGTGCTTGCCGGGCTGGGGGGTCGGGTGCGAGCTGCTGATCAGCCAGGCACCGTTCCCGGACGCCGGGCAGGTCCCGGGTGCCGACGGTCCTGGCTCCCCAGGCAAAGCCGGGCATGATGGCCATCCTTCTTATCCCCTAGCACCGTTTTCCGGGTCAAGCGAAGCGACGGCGGGTGCGGCGATTCGCGACCCTGGTCATCGGCGCGATGCCGGCGGCGAGGACGCCCTTGATTCGTGCCATGGGATGCTCCTTGTCACATTCGGGCGGGTTGCCGGTTCATCGCTATGAACCGCCAGGACAGGAGAATGTGACCGATGGACGAGGCTGACTGGCTGGCAGTGCGCTTCGAGGAGCAGCGCGCCCAGCTGCGGGCGGTCGCCTACCGGATGCTCGGCTCGCTCGCAGAAGCAGACGACGCCGTGCAGAACTCGTGGCTGCGTCTCAGCCGCGCCGACACCGCCGACGTCGACAACCTCGCCGGCTGGCTGACCACCGTCGTCGCCCGGGAGTGCCTCAAGATGCTGCGCGCCCGCCGCAGCCGCCGAGAGGAGCTCCGGGCCGACACCACGGTCGAAGCGCCGGTGGGCGACCACGACGCCAGCGACCCTGAGGCTGAAGCCCTGCTGGCCGACTCGGTCGGTCCAGCACTGATGGTGGTGCTCGACACCCTGGCCCCCGCCGAGCGGCTCGCCTTCGTCCTCCACGACATCTTCGCCGTACCCTTCGGCGAGATCGCCCCCATCCTGGAACGCTCCCCGGCCGCCACCCGCCAGCTCGCCAGCCGCGCCCGCAGACGGGTCCAAGGCGCAACCCCACCCCAGCATGTCGATCTCGCCCGCCAGCGACAGGTCGTCGACGCCTTCCTCACCGCCCTGCGAGAAGGTGACTTCGACGCGCTCCTCGCCGTGCTCGACCCTGATGTCCTGCTCCGAGACGACAGCGCGGCGCTACCTCCCAGCGCCGCAGACCTGATGCGAGGTGCCCGCGCGGTGGCCGCTCACGCGCTCACCTTCTCGAAGAGCGCCCGGTTCGTACAACCCGCGCTGGTGAACGGAGCCGCGGGTCTCGCCATCGTCCCGCCAGGACAACTCATCGGGGCACTCGGCTTCACCTTCAAACACGACAAGATCGCCGAGATCGAGATGATCTCCGACCCCGAACGCCTTCGGCATGTCGACCTGGCAGCTCTCGGCGGCTGACGGCCCACGACCCTGCGACGGTAAGTGGCAAGATCCCATATAGCCCTGTGTGCGGGCGCCGGCTGCGCGCGAGCCGGCCGGCGGCGCCGTCTTCTGCGGGATCGCGGGAAGAGGGGGTCGTCGGTCCAGATTCGGGCACGCGGGGCGTATGGCTGGCCGGATGTCGCTGAGGCTGGACCCGCTTGGCTGACTTCAGTGACGGCAGTCTGATCGGGTCTGGCTGTGCTGGCGGCCGATGCTGGCCAGGTGCTGGTCGACCGCTGCGGTGGTGCGGTCGACGTCGCCGGTGGCGAGCAGGTCGAGCAGCGCGCCGCGCAGGACTGACAGGGCCAGGCTGCGCTCCGCGGCGCCGATGGTACTGGGCCGGCGTTCCGGGGGCTGGGCGGCGGCCAGGACGGCAAGCCAGTCCTCGACGGTCTGGGCGGCGAAGCCCGACCATGGCCCGTCGGGTTCGGTGAGGGAGCGCGCGTAGGCCTCGGCCCACAAGGTCAGCAGCGGACGATGCTCTTGGGCGGCCAGCCAGTTCCAGGTGGTGCGGACTGCTGCGGCGAGGTCACCGCGGGTTCCGTCCTGGCCGGCCCGGTCCAGTAGCGCCAGCTCGTCGGCGCGGGCGCGGGCGAGTAGTGCCCGGACGAGGCCGTCCTTGGAGCCGAACAGGAACAGCAGCACGCGCGGGCTCGACCCGATGGCAGCGGCCAGCGGCCGCAGTGACAGGTCGGCCAGGCCGTGCTCGAGGGCGTAGCGGTAGGCCCGTTCGAGCAGTTCTTCCTGGCGCGGAGAGGGGGCTCGCGCTGGCTCGGTCACAGCGTTAGTCTGTCACTGAAACGACCGTGTCAGTGAGGAGGCGTCGTGCGCGAGCCGGGAATCGTGATCCGGCCGCTGGGCCGGCCCGGAGACCTGGGCTGGGTGGTGATGGCACACGGGGAGCTGTACGCCGCAGAGTTCGGCTGGGACGCGACGTTCGAGGCACTGGTGGCCCGGATCGTCGCCGACTACGCAGCCAGCCACGACATGGTCCGTGAGGCAGCCTGGATCGCGGAGGCGGATGGGCGCCGGGTCGGCTGCGTGTTCTGCGTCGCCGCAGACGAGGCCACCGCGCAGCTGCGGATCCTGCTCGTCGACCCGTCGGCGCGCGGGCATCACCTCGGCGGGCGGCTGGTCGACGAATGCGTGGTCTTCGCCCGCCAGGCCGGCTACGCGCGGATGAAGCTGTGGACCAACGATCCCCTCGCCGCCGCGCGCCGTGTCTACCTCTCACGCGGGTTCGTCCTCGTAACGCAGGAACCGCACCGCAGCTTTGGCGCGGATCTCATCGGCCAGATCTACGAGCTGGACCTGCGGCCAGGCGACGGATGCGGCGCCGGCACCCAAGGCTGACCAGCCCCTGCAGGCGTCTGGGAGCCGGCCGGGCATGGCGAGATCAGGGCGCTCTCAGCGATGTTGCTGCTCATGATGCGGGCGGAGGTCCAGCGGCCTGGCACTGCGGCGACTGCGCTGCGACCTGTCGGCGGGCTGGCGTTCGGGTGATGGATCCGCGGCCGGTCACGGGGCTGTCGTTCGCCGCCATTCGGTGAAGGATCTGGCGTCCTGAAACGGGGCATCCATGACCGAGCAGACGACTCGCACCCTGGACGTGCCGGGCGCCGTGCTGCACTACGACGTCCGGAGCTACACCCACTACAGCCTGCTGCGCACGATCGAGACCGCCTGGGGCCTGGCCCCGCTGACCGCCAGCGACGGTGCCGTCACCCCGATGACCGGCTTCTTCCCGGTCGGCTAGCCATTCGGATCAGCCGCCGCTGGTACGGAGTTCCGCGGCCGGCCAGTAGCCGGCGAACGCCGAGTAGTCGCCGCCGTTCAGCCTCGGATCGAGCGCCGTGGCCTGCGACTGCACGGTCGACTGGTCTGATGTGTACCAGGTCGGGGAGCAGGGCATGTCGAGCGCTTGCCAGTTGATGACGTCGCCCGGCTTGGCCTGGCGCCCCGAATAGGTTCCGTTGTCGTCCTGCATGATGATCCAGCAGTCCTGTCCGCCGTTGGCCGGGTCGGCGCCGGGCGTAGACGGCACGTAGAGGTACGCGGTCAGGTCCCCGCAGGGACAGCCGCCCAGCGAGTAGGACCCGTCGGCGGGGAGCGGTCGCACCTCGTACTCGCCGTCGGACCAGCCGCTAGCGGTGAACCCCGGATCGTAGTTGTAGAAGTAGACCGACGCGTTCGCCGCCGGATTCCCGTCCGGCCAGGTGACGGTCCCGGTGACCGCACCCTCCGGCGGGGAGCTTACCGGCGGGCCCGATGAGGTTGTGGTCTGTGCCGCTGAGGAACCGCAGGCAGCCAGCGCCAAGATTGTCACTGCTGACCCGGCCAGCGCTGTCAGGTAGCGCATTGAGACCTCCAGGGTGGGAGAAGTGGCGGCAGCCGCAATCGCGCACGGAACGGCTGCTCTAACGGCACTGAGCGCGTTTCGTCCGCTGTGATACGCAGCACACCAGCGCGCTCACCGCCAGTGTGGAAGGCAGGCGCCGCGGCCGCTATCCGACGTTCTACGGATGGCCGGACCGCTGTGGCCGGGCACGAACTTGCTGATCGGGTGGGTGAGCGGTGGCGGTGCGGAGGTTGCTGACGCGTCCGGAAAGTTCGCCGCCCGGGTCCCATCCAGCCGTCACGGCAAGGTTCCGGCGCGGCGGCCGGCTGGAGCGGCCCTGGAATATGGCCAGGCCGCTGCGACCGGGGTAGCGTGGATGCAGCCGGGGAGAGGCGGGCGTGATGACGGCTCCGGTAACGGTCAGCGAACGGGATCTGCGTACCTTGCTGGGGCTCGTCGGTGACGACCGCAGCGACCTCTCCGCGGAGGGAGGACTGCCGGAGTCCCTGCTGATCGAGCTGACGGGCCTGGTTCGCTGCGATTCGGTGTCCTTCTTCGGCGCAAGCCCTGGCCTGCAGGAGTTCTCGTTCATGCAGGAAGTCCCGCCCGTCGACGTCGGCGACGTCGATGAGCAGGCGGTCGTCCTGCACTACTGGGACTGCCAGCAGTGCAGTTACCCTGAGCGCAGCGGTGATCTGCGCAGCGTGACCAAGCCCTCGGATTTCTACTCGGTCCGGCAGTGGCACAGCACCGGTATGTACTGCGATTACTTCAGGCCGGGAGGAGTCGAGCACCTGATCATGCTGTGCCTGCCCGAGGGCACGGGATCGGCCACCCGCCCCGGCTCGCTCGTCAGGCTGATCTTCTTCCGCGGGGACGGCCGGGAATTCTCCGAGCGCGACCGGGCGCTGCTCGCGCTGTTGCGCCCGCACCTGCACCAGGCCTACCTCGACGCCGAACGACGCCGCTGCGGCGTGCCTCAGCTCACCCCCCGCCACTGGGAGCTGCTGCGCCTGGTCGCCGCCGGACACACCAACGCCCAGATCGCCCGCAGGCTCGGCATCAGCGAGGGAACCGTGCGCACCCATCTGGAGAACATCTACACCCGGCTGCACGTGTCCAGTCGCACCGCAGCGGTAACCCGCGCGTTCCCCGACCGGGCGGCGGTATAGCGGCCTGGCCAGCCCCCTGGATGCAGGCCGGCTGGTGCCGGATGCCTGGTTTCTGCCAGGACTCCCCTCCAGCACGGTCGCTTGCTCACAACCCCCGCTCCAGCGATCGGAATTGTGGCCATCGCGGCCGGCCTTCCCCTTGCGGCTGCATCCCTCCGCCGGATAAGGGCAACCAGGCCAGAGCTGGGCGAGCATCCCTGTGTTCTTCCGAGCGCCGTTGCGGACAGGCCCCTGCTCGGGTGGACGCTTGCGGCGAGGTCCTCATTGAGGCTTGGCGGTGCAGTTGGAGCGGAGCGCGGAGGGAACCTGGGCCTGGAGCCACTACGGGGGGCAGTATGCCGTCAACGCCAATGGCTATCACAACTGCACGCTGTACGCTGGCTGGAGGCTTGAGCAGAACGGCATGGCTGATCCGGGAAACTGGGGGAACGCTGCCACGTGGATAGATCACACCAGCTCGAACCACAGCCCGGCCGTTGGGTCTATCGCCTAGTGGGGTTCTGAAGTCGGCGGTGCGTTCGGCCACGTTGCGTACGTAGACCAGGTAAGCGGCAGCCAGGTCCACGTGGTAGCCGATAACTTCGCCGGGCCGACCAAGGACGGGTACACCGACGCCGGCTGGTTTTCCGCAGGTTCGGTGGACGCGTTCCTACACCCGCATGACGTGGGGCCCGGTGTCCTTGACTTCATCAAGACGACGAACACCGGATCAGGCAAGGTCGAGCTGTTCGAGATCCCCGGCCCGAACTACCAGAGCGCCCCGACCGTGGCCACCCCCACCTCGTTCTCCCCCGGCGACGCGAACAACGGCTGGTTCCAGCTCGACGGGAAATGGCCGCCCGGCCATTGAGTGTCGAGCGCGGCCAAGGTCCGAATGCTGATGCGGCCGACTGACCACCGCTTCCTAGCCAACGCCGTTCCCGGGCGAGCCGACCACGACCAGCGTGATTGGCCGATGACGGTCGTTCGGTGACCGGTCCCGTGCCGCGCAGCAGCCTTACTTCTCGGCGGCCCAACCGGCACCTGACGCACTGCCCGGTACCAGGACTTCGCTGACGCCTGCTGATCCCGCGGCCAGCGCCTCGTTCCCCGAACCCAGCCCGGGCCGGATCGGAAGATCACGATCATGTCAGACGTCAGGCTGTCCGGCCTTAGCCTCAGCCGCCGGCGTTCGCTCGCGTCTGCCGGCCTCCGTCGCTGACGTCAATTCCAGGCCACGGACCCGCGGCCGTGCGGGCCCTGATCCGCAGACCCGGAACTCGCATCCCGCCCGTCTGCCGAGCTGGCCTGGGGATACTGGCCATCAGGCCGCCTGATCTGCACAATGAGTACCGGCTACCACGACTGGCTCACCGTGGGGAGATCATCGATGAAACTCACTCCCAACCAGCGATCTGTGCTGGTCGCACTCGCCGATGGGGAATGCCTCAGCGCGGCCGAGATCGCCCGGCGGTCTGGCCGGCAGTACCTGCCCGGCGTGATCCGCGTGCTGGAGTCGCTGCGCGACTGCGGCCTGATCTGGCGGTTAGACGGCCCGGTCACCCCGCGCTGGCAGGCCGCCGGAGCTGCTGGCCGGGGCCAGACAGTCCCGCGCCGGTAGTCGGCGCCGGTACTGCCGGGCCCTGCTGCCAGGGCCAGACCCGCCGCGCGGCGGGACAGCCTGATCGGGCCGGGTACCGTTCGTCCGATCAGGACAGTTGCGGCGCCGCCGGCCTCAGGCCGGCCGATCACCCGCTTCACCGTCTTGTGCGTGGTCCCCGCGATCTCCGCGACCCCGCGCCTACCTCACGGTAGGCAGCGATGATGTCCATACGTTCCCTCGCAGACTTCACTAGGGCTCCCCGGGCGGTCCGGTGACTGGATGGCACCGCCACCGTCACCGCCCGAGGGTTCAAACTCCCGGACGACACGACGAACGAGGGATGGGGACCTTTAACTGGCCACCAGCGGGGACTCAGACCTGGCCACATACGGGGACTTTTCTCATGGCCACGGACATGCCGAGGTACCAGCGCAGGCAAGCAGTTGTTCGCCAGGATGTTTGGCGTTCGTCGCTCAGCAACTCTGTTGCCGCCGACACACGTGGTACGGGCCGTGTGGGGTAGCTGTCCTGTGCCCTGCTGAATGAGCCTGTCGTGGAGAATCGGGTGATCGGCTGCGCCCGTGGCCCGGAGCCGCCGTTTCGGTTGCCAGCCCGCTGTGACCGGAGTAGTAAACCAATCATGCGACTTGAGCCTCTGTGCCGGATCACGATGCGATACACCGGAGGCTCCAGCTGGCACCGGCCTTATGCCCGGCCGGACGGGACAAGCGAGGAAGAGTTCGGGTACGGGACGGGCGAGGGTACCGTCACGGGCGATCTCATTAACGGGACGCTGACCTGGGTCAACGTCCCGCGCCGACGCGAGGACGGGGTGTGGACCCCGGATCTGCGCGGGTTCATCAAGGCCGATGACGGCGGTGAGCTTCTGGTCTTCATTCAGGGTCTGAGCATCGACGGCGACTAGCCTGAACCACGGCGCTCCATTGTCGGGCAGGTGAACCTGATCACCGGGCATGATCCGCTGCGCTGGCTGAATACCTGCTGCTGCGTCGGTGAGGGCGAGATCGACGCGCGGATCCTGCAATGGTGGGTGGACGTCTACGTGTGCGTTAACCACACCGTCGAATTCCCGCCGGCCATCGGCGCGCAGCCGCCGAAGCGGTTCCGGCAGGGCACACGCACCTGACCGGCCCGTTCATCTCGCGGCAGGCACTCATAGCGAAGAACTACGGGCCGCCGGCGCCCTTGCAGCACGCAATCCCGGCGGCTTCGCCGACTACAGGCCTGAAGTCGTCGTCCTCATCTGCCAGCGTCACAGTCCGCCATACGGGAGCCCTCAGGTCAGAGACCTCGCAGGGCCATTCTGCATTTCGGGCACATGGACCAAGCGGGCATCAGGCCCCACGGCCCTGCATTGGCTATGGCGGTGTGGTCGTACTCATAGCCGCAGACCGCCGAGGGCCGGGGCACTTTCTCGTCGCGGCCAACCGCATGCATGCAGATGAGCCGGCGCTCCTCGGGTTCCTCGGGGATCGGTCCGCCGAGCTCCGGCACAGCGACACAATCGATAGCCCGCAGGGGTGGTCCGGCGGGGACGCTCGCAGGGCCAGGTTCAGCACCGGTGCGGCGGGTTGACTCAGCGCCGGCCGGGATCGGTTCCGTAACGCGCGGCGGAGCCGGGCGCAACGGCGCTGGGCTTGTGTGGATGCTGCGGACCGTGATCAGCAGCAGCCCCGCGAAGCACAGGCCCGCGATCTCCCAGGCAACGACCGCCCATCGATGGGTGTATACAACCATTGCAGCCGCCAGCATCACGAGTGCCAGTTCGGCTGCCACGATGATCCTCAAGCGCGGTCTGGTTCGCACCGACTGGAGCACCTGCAGGACTCCGGCCGTCCTGAGCTGCTTGAACAGGCCGGCGGCGGCGGCGGCGATCGCGACGACTACGAGGAGGGTCCAGACAGTCACCGTACGAGGATAGGCAGGGTCGGAGGACAACCGGGCATCATTGCTCACCGCTCCTCCCCGGCACTTGGAAACAACGAGCGTTCCGGTACGCGGCCATTTCCGCCAGGACCTTAGAGCATCCGCCCGTGGCTCGCTGAATCCTCATCTGATGCCGAAGAGCGAGTGTCGCCGCGCGGCCTGGCCGGGATGGGGTGTCCGGTTGCCCGGCGTGACCGGCGGCGTTGCGGGGGGCGGGTTCGCGCGGTCTGCGGCCCGGGCGGGTATCAGGTCCCCGGGTCCTGGTGACCGTGAGCACCGGCCCGCAACCTGTGACCGCGCCGAGCGTCGTAAGGAATGGCCGCGGCGCCGCGAGGCGCGGCACGCGCTGCCTGGCCCGGCGGATCCGGGCGTGACCGGCAGGCAGCGGAACCCGGTGAGGGTGCCAAGCCCTCAGGCCGGCCGCGCCATCACAAGGAGGGTCTAGAGATGAGACTGTCATCCCGCAGGGGCCGTCGCCTCGCCGCCGGCCTCGCCGCGGCCAGCGCCGCCATCGTGATCCCCGCGGCTGCCATGGCCGCGTCGGGCGCGGCGGCCCATCCCGCCGCAGTGCCGCGCTGCCAGAGTTACCTGCTCAGCAGCCCGGGTCGTCATGGCGCCTATGTGTGGCTCGCCGAGCCGGGAAGCGCCGGCACGGCCACCGTCGTCTACGACCTGGAGATCACCAATACCGGCCGGCACGCCTGCATCCTGCGCGGCGCTCCCCGAGTCGCCGCCGTCCGCAACGGCCACCTGGTCGGCACGCCCGCACCAGGGGCCATCTCGCACCTGGTGCTCCGGGCCGGCCAGACCGCGCACGTAGCCCTCAGTGTCCTCAGCGCGGGGATCAAGGTGTGCGCTCACCCGGTGACGGCAAGCGTCGTCGTCTACCTGCCCGGCCAGGCCACCGCTCAGCCAGCGTGGATGAACGTGCGGGCCTGCCCTCACAAGCCAGGCGGCGGGGTTGTGGTCCTCGCCGGGATCATGCCCGGCATAGGGATCCCCAGCCCGTAACGACCAGGCCGGCCAGGGCCGCGCCCATCTGGCCGGCCCCGGCCACCCGGCACCGGCACGACCAACGCCGGACCGGCGGCACCCCGCGAGCGCACGGAGCACCCCGGACAGCAGCCACCGGCAGGCCATCCGCCATGCCGCTGGGCGAGCGTGCGGCAGATGGCCGCGGAGCGCTCGGGAAGCGCGGCGGCCCAGGTGATGTCTTGCGCAGCGCGGTAATCCGGGTTGCGCATAGTGTCTGATCATGGAAGTGGCCGAGCACATCGCGGCGATCCGGCGAGACGCGCCGCTGCTGAGCGCGGCAGCCGCGGTGGCCGGCCTGGAGGCACCCGTGCCCAGCTGCCCGGAATGGGTGGTCCGCGACCTCCTCCGCCACCAAGGTGGCGTGCACCGCTGGGCCACGGCCATCGTGGCGACCCCCAGGACCGAGCCGTGGCGGGTGGACCTCGACGAGGTGGCGGGGACCTGGCCGGACGACACCGGCCTGCTCGACTGGCTTGAGGCCGGCTATCGGGGTCTCATCGCCGCCCTCGAGAACGCCAGCCCGGACCTGCAGTGCTGGACGTTCCTGAGGGCGCCGTCGCCACTGGCCATGTGGGCCCGGCGGCAGGCGCATGAGACCGCGATGCACCGGGCCGACGCCGAGCTCGCGGCCGGCCGGCAGGCGCCCGCCTATCCGGCGCGATTCGCGGCCGATGGCATCGATGAGCTGCTGTCCTGCTTCATCACCAGGCGTTCCAGCCCGCTGCGGGCCGATCCGGCCCGCACGTTCGGCGTGCGGTGCCACGACGTCGCCGCGGACTGGCTGGTCAGGATCGGCCCGGACGCCGTGCGCACAACCGCGATCGGGGATGAGGTGCCCGACTGCACGCTGCGCGGCCGCGCCGACGAGCTCTACCTCGCGCTGTGGTCCCGGCCGGAGTGGGGCGCGCTGAGCGTCCAGGGCGACCGGGCAGTTCTTGACCTGTTCCTGGACAAGGTGCATATCCGCTGGACCTGACCACAGGGACGCGCGCCTTCACGCCGATCCGATACCTCAGCCACGAGGAGCACCAGACTCGCGGCGGTAAGCGCGCGCCGGTGCTCACTCTCACGCTGCGTGACAGGAGCGGAACCAGGGCGAGCACTCAGCGCCGCCTAATCAAAGTCGGTGGAAGCGGCTGCCCGCGGGCGTGGCCGGGGCTCGAAGAGAGTCCCGGAGCTGAGGCAGACTTGCGGGATGGCTAGCTGGGCGCAGTTCGAGACTCAGGCGCCGGATCTGGCAAGCGTCGCGGCGCGGCTGTGGCCAGGAGTCGTTGCCCTGCATCGCGGCGTCGCCGTGCCGCGGGATGTGCCGTGCTTTGCTGTCAGCTACCTGGCGACCGTGCGGCCTGACGGGGGCCCGCGTCTGCATCCGTTCTGCCCGGTCCTGGCCGGCGGCCGGCTCTTCGCTGCGATCCCGCGCCCGTCGCCGAAAGGATGGGACCTGCGCAGGGACCCGCGTTGCGTGATCCACGCGCTCCCCGGCCCCGAGGATAACGAATTCTGCGTTCGCGCGACCGCGTCCGAGGTGACAGGCGATCTGGTGGCCAGGGCGCTGGTCCGCACGGTCGTGACGGCCAGCGGTGTCGGCGGCATGATCGAGTCCGTCTCGCATGACCCGCTCTTCGAGTTCGGCCTCGACCAGGTCGACGTCGCGCGGTGGCTCGACATCGGCCAGCCTGGCACCTGCCCCACGCTGACGCTCGGTCATGCCTGTTGAGCGCACATCTCCGGGGAGAGTTTCAGCGTGTGAAGTCGTCGACAAGGCGTACCCGGTCGTGCAGGCCCCGCCGGGCGCTGACAGCGCGCTGAAGCGAAAGGGGTGGCACGTGGATGTGCCCAGTCCTGCCATCGGACCGTCTCCACGCGGGCTGCGGCGATGAGGCCGAAGTCGGTTGGTTCGGGCTGGTCGGAGGCAGGCCCGACACCGCCGACCCATTCCACCCGGGCGCCGAGCATGGCCCGTCCCCACCAGTCACAGAACCAGGCAGCAGGGGCTACAGGTTCGACCAGCCCGTCGATCAGCAGGTCGCCGACGCGGCGTGCGTCTGCCGCGGACACCACCAGGTCCAGGTCGCCGGGCGTGACGGACACGCCGCGCGCGGCCAGGGCGGCGCTGCCCGTCAGCCACCAGTCCACTGCAGCGCTGGTCAGCCGTTCGCACACTTCGGCCAGGGTCTCCCGCCAGGGAACCGGGTCGGATTTGGGCCAGTCGGCGTCCAGAGCATCGGCGGATCTCGCACTAACGTGACGTGGCGGCCGGTGCCATGGCGAGGAAGGTTTCCTGGACCAGGTCGATGTGGGAGCTGGGCTCCAGGAGCGTCGTTAGGTCTGCGGTGAAGTTTGCCCGGTCCTGCTTGCTGTAGCTGAGGAACGTGGCGCGGGTCCGTTCAACTCCCATGACTGTCTGTGCGGGAAGCCGAAGGGCCCTGGTGTGACTTGCCTCCACTATCCCGCCGAACAGGGTGGTTTGCCGCAGTGCTGTCACCCAGGCCGGCTGGTCGGTCCATTTCCCGGTCTGGCGGCTGTATCTCATCCAGAGATCCCGCAGCCGCGTCCGGAGCGGCTCGGGATAGCGCTCCCCGGTGGTCAGCAGCGCCAGCCAGCCTCCGGGCCGCAGGAGCCGGGCAGCTTTGGCCAAGCCGATGCTGGGATCGACCCAGTGGAAAGCAGTGGCCGACACGATGAGATCGAAGGGCCCGCTTTCCGCGAAGTCCTCGAAGGAGGATGTCTGGAACCGGGCCATCGGGTCCGCGACGTTGCGCCGGGCAGTCTCGACCATCGCGGCGCCGATGTCGATGGCAGTCAGGCTGAGCGCCCGGCCGGCCAACTCCCGGGTGAGCTGGCCTGTGCCGCAGCCGATCTCGAGCACGGCGGCGGTCCCCGTGCCGATCGCGGCAGTCGTGAAAATAGAGTCGACGATCTCGGCGGGATAACCCTGGCGGGTGGCGTCATACAGCTCAGCGACGCCGTCGAAAAGACCCCGCTGCCGCTCCCGCGTCCTGCGCTGCTCGTCAGTCTCGGCGGTCACGACCACAGTCTGCCCCGGACTTCAGCCTCCAGCGAGGCCGCCGGGACGCAATGGCCGCCACCGGCGCCGTCGGGAAGTTCACTCTTCTGCCGCGCCGAGCGTGGGTGCCGGGTACTGGTGATCAGACCCCAGCATCATCGGCCGACCGCAGGCTACTGCAGGCCGCCTTCCAGGGACTCGGCGGGCCGGGCCGGGTGGCGGCGGACCGGTTCACTGGTGTCGTAGGACACGGGCAGGTTCCACAGCCAGGAGACATCTGACTCGGCGCGCAGCTCTTGCGGTCCGGTGCCGCCTCTGGCGGGTCTCGACTGCCCCGGGACCGGCTGCCTCACGGTCCGGATAGTGCGCGTCGATCTGGAACGGGATCAGGCCCAGTGCCGATGTCGTTCGTGGTGCGAATCGTCGGGCAGGCCACAAGTGCGCCAGCGCTGGCACCCAGATAAGGAATCCCGCCGATGATCCGCGCGCGGAGCGCACCAGCCAGGTCAAGCGCGAACAGCCGATCCAGCAGCCTGAAGGTGCATGCCACTCCCATTGACCGAACGAATACCACAACCGCGCCCGGCTCACAGTCATCGTACAAACGTCCGCTCCTGCCGCGATGATGAGCGTGCTCCATGTGAAGAATTCGCCGTGTTCACAGTGAGTGCGCACCCCCGGCCGGTTCAGGGCTGATGCTGCTATTCACCCCTCCGGGATTCCTTCGGCCAGGATCTTGCGGTACAGCCAGTGCGGGCCGCCCGGGAGGTCCAGGCGGGCTTCTGCGAGGAATCCGAGCCGTCCCATCACGGCCAGGGACCGCTGATGGGACATGAGGGCGAACGCGACGACCTCGGTCAACGCAGCCACGTCCCTGGCGAAGGACAGGGCGCCCGCGCCCGCCTCGGTGCCATAACCATGGCCCCAGGCTCCCGGCAGCAGCGCATATCCCAGCTCGACCTCGGCGCGGGCGAGCACGTCGCAGTGCGCGAGCTTCACGGTTCCGACTGCGGCTCCGTCGCGGCGCAGGATCCACCGCCCGAAGCCATAGCTGTGCCAGTGCCAGATCGCCTCGCCGAGCGCACGCTCGACCTGCTCAGCGCTGCGCGGGCCGCCGAGCGTCCGGGCAACCCGGCTATCGGACCACAGCGCGAGCAGGAACGGCAGGTCGGCCCGGGTAACTGGGTCTGCCGACAACCGCGCCGTCGCAAAACCCCTCATGCACCAGACCATAAGAGACGACGACGCGAGGGACCGGCCAGGATGCGATATTCGGGACTCGACTCACTCCGCACATCTTTCTATGCCGCTCCTCGAGCCTGCCTGCCGAGCATGCGCTGCTTGTTGATGGTGTCTTTGGCGCGACTGAATGGCACAGTACGGCCAGTTCTGGCGTGGTATCTCAGAGGCGAGGAGCGCTTCTGATAGTCATGTTTAGGGTCAGTTCTGCATCTTTGTCGTTGGCGGGCGTATGTCGACGTCGATGCGGCGAAGGCGCGTGCGGGCTCAGGTGGGTACCTGCCGGAAGGGGCCGATGAAGGTAGAGCGGTAAAGAAGGTGTTCTGGCTCGACGCAGCGGCGGGCGTGCTCTCTGGTGGCGGCTATGCGGCCGACAGGACGACGGTGTCGATTCCTAGGGAGCGCAGCCGGGTGCCGAACCTTTGCTGCCATGACCTGACCACGGCGGCGCCGCCAGCCGTCCCGCCGGGCGGGGAAAGCCGCCCGCAGCCGCGATGGCGGCCGGGCCGTCGGCGGCCGGGACCAGGCCCTGGTAGAGCGGATCGCCGCTGCCGGTGAGCTTGCCTCCGCCTGGCGCTGTGGCCAGGCTCGCGGCATGGGTCAGCGCCCCGCGTCCCGGCTCATCCGGCCTTGATTGTCGGCGATCGGAGCGATCACGGCGTCCCCGGGGCGTGATGGCTCACCCGTTTTTGGCTGTTCGGGCAGCATCAGCCGCCGCGATAGCGCAAGGTAGTCCTCACAGCGCCCAGCGTGCGCGTAAATGAACGACTCAGTGACTGCCGTTGCCGTGACCCCGCGCGGCGCCCGCACGCCGCTGGCCGCAGGACCTGTCGGCGGCCAGTTAACGGGTGATCGCTCTGCGCCTGTCGCGCCTGACCGAAGGTCCATTCGTGTCACGATCGGCCAAGCACCGCAAGACATCGCGGCGCGCACTCGCCTGGTCTGGCGGAGCCCGGCATAGAAGACCGTCACCGGTAGCTGCCGCACTGCAGAACACTCCGGGTCAGGTAGCCGCCGTGGCGGCAGGTGCGGTGCTTATCGGCGCCGCCGTCACGCCAGCGGCCGCCAGTTTGACCGGTCAGCCGGGTCCGGCACCCGCGCCTGCTGCGGCCCTGCACCCGCCCAGCGTGAGCAACGGGCACAGCATGGTCGCCAGAGCGAGCGCCGGCAGTACGTTCCCGCTGAACTACTACATCGCTGCTGTCCAGCGGCAAGCGCAGCGCGCTGCGATGGAGCGCGCGGCACGGCGCCACAGGCGCAAGAATCACGCCACCGTGACAGTCGTCTACGAAAATCCGCTCCGCGACATAAGCGGCCTGATACCCCAGCGTGTCGATATGGGCGCCGACTTCGTCGGGTCGGGGCCGATCTACGCCATCGGCGACGGCGTCGTCACGGCGGCGACGGGTGCCAGTGCAGGCTGGCCGGGCGGCGGCTGGATCACCTACCAGCTCACGGACGGCCCGGCCGCCGGGGAGGTGGTCTACGTGGCCGAGGACGTCACGCCGACTGTGACGGCCGGGGAGAAGGTAACGCCGTCGACCGTTATCGGCAACATGCTGGCCGGCGGTCTCGGCATCGAGACCGGCTGGGCGATGCCCGATAGCGCTTCGGCCGAGTCGCAGCTAGCGGAGGCCGGCGGCATCAGTGGCGGCGGCCCGTTCCCCACCCTCGTGGGCCTCAACTTCGATGAGCTGATGCAGGCTCTCGGCGTGCCCGCCGCACCCAACTTCGCCCCGACCGGGTATGGAACTCTGCCATCACGGTATCGGACCGACTGGGCTGCCGCGCTCGGGAAGTAGCGCCGCGCCGCGCCGCCCGATGTCGACCTGGAGGAGATCGACGTCGGCCGCCGGGCTCGCGCGGCGATGGCTGCGGCTGACTGGAGTACAGTGCAGGCCCTGCTGCACCCATACCTGCATTGGACGGAGTCGGCTTTGCTGGCGGACGATCCCGGGATGAGCTTCGGCGGGGGACTCAAGCCGCCTTTCGCGCGCCCGCGATGACGCTCGTCCTCGGAGGCGCGATCGTGCCGAAAACGAGCGTTGCGGATGCGCATAGCGGGTGTCAGCGGCGGAGGATGTCGCGAAGGTGCTGCACGGGCCATCGCCGGTCGAACAGTGTCGGGTCGTCCCGGTCCTCGGCGCGAAGGTGCTCGATCAAGGTCACATAGTCGTCGAGGTCGAGCGTCCTGATCAGGGTGAGCAGGTCGGCCGCCTCGCCAGTGACGGGGGCGATCGGTGCGACGAGCCGGTCGTAGAGTTCCACGATCTGGTGAACCATCGCCAGGTGGCGCGGCCCGGGTTTGACGGAGGGGAAGTTCGTCGCGGCGAAGTCCTCGGTGAAGACGATCGGCTCGACTGCCAGGGCCCGTGGTCCGTAGTGCTGGGCGAGATGAATGAGCAGCTCGACGTCGAAGGTCTCGTTGAAGGACGTCATCTGCCGGATGGCCGGGCCGAGCGCAGCCCC
>Ga0116218_1000261_pt1 | contig 37125 bp, 36 predicted proteins | sample Sb_taG_2_FD_88966 | JGI IMG/M metagenome (GOLD analysis project Ga0116218, IMG submission 88966) | Peat soil microbial communities from Weissenstadt, Germany - Sb_50d_5_LS metaG | ecosystem: Environmental > Terrestrial > Soil > Wetlands > Peat | place: Germany: Weissenstadt | collected 2010-09-21 | reverse complement strand
GGTTCCGGGGACTTTGGGGGTTCCGGGGACTTTGGGGGTTCCGGGGGTCCCGTCCCGGTGCAGCCAGGCCCCCTGGCCGGCCACCGCGGTGAACGTCTCACCGAACCTGGGTACCTCCACTACCCCGGCCAAGATCGTGCCGTCGACCTCGGCGGCGATCGAGACGGCCCAGTCGGGCAAGCCGTAGAGATAGTTGACGGTCCCGTCGAGAGGGTCAACCACCCAGCGCACCCGGGCCCGGTCCCCCGCGGCGTCTGGGTCGGGCCGGCCGCCCGCGGTCTGACCGCCTTCTTCGCCGAGGACCGCGTCGCCGGGACGGATGGCCCGGATCCATTCGGTGATCAGCGCCTCGGACCGCCGGTCCATCTCCGTCACCACGTCGGTCGGGCTCGATTTGGTGTCGATGACCTCGGGACGCTCGTCGCCGCGCCACGAGGCCAGCAGCCGGCCCGCTTCGCCCGCCGCGTCCACCGCGATCCGCAGCAGCGCCTGAGGATCGGTCACCGCGTCCCGCCGCAGCAGTCGGCTGGGCACGTCTGGCTCGGCACGCCCAGGCGCCCCAGCGCGGCCACCGCGACCGCACCCCCCGGGCTCGTATTATCCGAAACCGTACTATCCGAAAGCGCAGTGCGTTCCCTGACCAGTTCGGTGATCATCGACGCGAACCGCGGGCTGGTGCCGGGGGTGGCGGCGCGCGCGAACGCCAGGCCGAGGGAATCGGCGGTCTCGGCGGCCTCGACGTCCAGGTCGTGCCGGACCTCCATGTGGTCGGACACGAATCCGACCGGGATCACCACCACGGCCGTGGTCCCCGACTTGGCCAGCTCACCGAGATGGTCGCGCACATCAGGTCCCAGCCAGGGCTGTGACGGCGGGCCGCTACGGCTCTGGTAGGCGAGCGACCATGGGTGAGCACGAGCAGCGGTTCGTTCGGCAATTAGCCGGGCGGCCTCGGTCAGCTCGGTCACATACCGTCCCTTTTCCCAGGCCGGCCCGCTCGCCTCGGCCATCGCGCACGGGACGCTGTGGGCCGTGAACACCAGGTGAGCTTCCCCGCGCACCTCGGCGGGGAGCGTGGCCAGCGCCGCGCGCACGTTGTCGGCAAACGGCTCGATGAAGCCCGGATGGTTGTAGAAGCGCCTGATCTTGTCGATCCGCGGAGCGTCGGGACCGACGGCCGCGCGGGCACCCTCGATGTCGTCCAGGTATTGCCGGCAGCTCGAGTAGGAGCTGTAGGCCGACGTAACGAACGCGACGGCCCGCCGCACGCCGTCCTCGGCCATCTGCCGCACCGCGTCCGTCAGGTAGGGCGTCCAGTTCCGGTTCCCCCAGTACAGCGGAAGCGGCAGTCCGGCGGCCGCGAAGTCGGCGCGCACCGCGGCCAGCAGGTCCCGGCACTGCTGGTTGATCGGGCTCACCCCGCCGAACGCGTAGTAGTGCTCGGCCACGCTGGCGAGCCGTTCCGGAGGAACGTTCCGGCCACGGGTGACGTTGGCCAGGAACGGCATCACGTCATCCCCGCCTTCCGGGCCACCGAACGAGACGAGCAGGAACGCGTCGTAGGACGGCATGCCTTCCATCCAACCAGGGCGCCGGACTGCTATCGCCGCCGGCGCCGGACCCGGGATCGGCGCCCGGAAACCGGTTGAAACGGTCCGATATCGTGATGATCATGGAGCGCGGCGGCCGATGACGGGAGTTGAGGACACCGAACAGACCATCGGCCGTTCCCAGGCCAGCGGGTTGCCTGGCCCGCTGCGGCCCTACGCGGATATCTTCCGGACTCCCGGGGCCTGGCGCTTCTCAGTGGCGGGTGTCATCGGGCGGATGCCGATGTCGATGTTCGGGCTCGGCACCGTCTTGCTCATCTCGGCGGCCACCGGCAAGTACGGCGTGGCCGGCGCCGTGGCCGCGATCGGTTCGCTCGGGTACGCCTTCTCCTCGCCACAGGTGGCCCGGCTGGTCGATTCCCGCGGTCAGCGGCGCGTGCTGCTGCCGCTGCTCACGGTGTTCTCCGTCGCGACCGCGGCGCTGATCGTGGTCGTGGAACTGCGGCTGCCGGCCTGGGTGTTCTTCGTGCCGGGTGCGATCGCGGGCGCGACCATGCCGTCGCTGGGCACCATGGTCCGGGCCCGGTGGAGCGCCGTGCTGGCGGGCTCGCCCCGGCTGCACGCCGCGTTCTCCTTCGAGTCGGTGGCCGACGAGCTGTGCTTCATCATCGGGCCCGCCGCGGTGACGCTGCTGGCCACCGAGGTATTCCCGGCGGCCGGCGTCGGTGTCGCCGCGCTGCTGTGCATCGGCGGGACTCTCTGGTTCGCCGCGGAGCGCACTACGGAGCCCGTGGTTACGCCCGCTGCCGGGCCTGCCGCACGAAACCGGCGGGTCCAAGGCGCCGCCGCGCCCGGGCTGTCCGTGCTGGCTCCGGTGTACTTCCTGCTGGGAGCGATGTTCGTGTCAATCGACCTGAGCACGGTCTCGTTCGCCCAGCACTTCGGGCACAAGCCGCTGGCTGGGCTCATCCTCGGCACGTACGCGCTCGGCAGCGCCACGGGCGGGCTCTGGTACGGGGTCAGGCAGTGGCGGGCGCCGGTCGAGACCCGGTTCGCCCTGACGCTCACCTTGACCGTGCTCGGCGTGGCCACGTTCTGGGCCCAGCCGAACCTGGTGACGCTGACCTGCGGGATCTACCTGTGCGGGCTGACCATCGCACCGACGCTGATCGCCGGGTTCAGCCTGCTCGAGGCGCAGGCCAAGCCGGGCCGGCGCACCGAGGCGATGTCCTGGCTCAGCAGCGGAATCGGCGTCGGCGTGGCCGCGGGCGCGTCCGTGGTCGGCTTCATCCTGGATGCGCACGGCCCGCGGGTGGGATACGCATTCGCCGCCGCCTGCGGCGCGGCGAGCGCGGTAACCTGCCTGCTCGGCCTGCGCCGCCTGCGATCGCCGAAGACCCCAGCCTGACGAACCCACCCCGCTTTCCCCCGAACCCACCCCGCTTTCCCCCGAACCCACCCTACGGGGTGTTACGGGCGTATTCGCTGGCCAGAGCGAGCACCTCGTTGACGTACCAGGCCGCGTGGTTGTAGGCGAAGATCGCCCCGGCCAGCGTGGCGCTGTTGCCGCCGCCGGAGGCGCACAGCAAGCGCGCGGCCGACGGCACGGCGTCCAGGGGGTTCATGATGTCCGGCGCACCGGGCGGGCCGAACCCGTCGGTTCCCCACATCGCCCACGTGGACGGCAGGAACTGCATCGGCCCCTCGGCTCCCGCGCTCGACGGCCCGTCGTTGGCGCCGTCACCGCTCTCGATCTCGCCGATCGCGGCCAGCACGGTCCAGGGCAGGCCCGGGCAGTAGGTCGCCGCCGACTTCTGGAACAGCTGTATCCAGTTGGCCGGCACGCCCGCCGGGGCGTTCACCTCAACCGGTTGCTGACCCTCCGTGACCAGGGTGTACTCCACCAGGTTCACCACCTGGCCACGCTGGCCGACGACCGACTGGACCTGGGAGATCAGGGTCTTCAGGTTGGCCGTCGGCGCGCTGATCAGGACGGCGAAGTTCTTCGCCAGCCCAAGCTGCGCGGATCGGGTCAGATTCACGACTGCGTCCGCGCCGTTCACGCTCAGCGCCGTCGTCCCGCCGAACGGGATCCGCTCGAGGATCGCAGCCGAGACCGGGTACGACTTCCTGGCGTTCAGGTGAAGCCGACGGGCCGCGGCGGCGGTGCTGATGAGCTGGCCCTGGCTCAGATCCGACCAGACCGTCGCGGAGGCCGCCGTGGCCAGCGGCGTCCAGGGCCGGAAGGCCTGGGGCGAGACGCCGAGCACGTCGGCGCTCTTCCCGTTGACCGTGACCTTCCCGCCGTCGACGGGGAGGACCGCCACCACGCCGCCCAGCTTCCTGATCTTGGTCACCTGGGCGGAGGTGATCCCGCCCGGGACCGCGGCGATAAGGTCTGGGACCAGTTCCTGCCGGAGGGCGGCCCCGGCCGGTCCGGGAGACGCCGAGGGCCGAGGCGACGCGGAGCCCGGCGTGAGATCCGACGAGACGTGTGACGAAGGGGGGCCGCCGGCCGGAGCCGCCACCGCCGCATCGGCCGCCTGAACTGCGGATCCGGCTACGCTCAAGGAGACCGCGGCCGCGGCAACGGCCATCAGGGCAGCTCGGCGCAGGGGAAACAACAGCACAATGTATAAGACGATATAGGGCCGCCTACGCCAACAGAAACCCTCGGAGTGAGTTCTTAAAGAGATCTTCAGTTTTGCTAGACGGATCAGGGTCGCCGAGATCAGGGTGGGCTAGCGGGAACGACAGCGTGGGTTCGCGGGGAAGCGAGGGAGAGGGCCATGCCGGGCAGCCCGGAACACGTACCGGTCATCGCGGTCGCGAGCGGGAAGGGCGGTGTCGGGAAGACGACGGTCGCGGTGAACCTCGCCTTGGCCCTGACCGCGCAGGGGCAGCGCACCGGCCTGGTCGACGCCGATCTGTATGGTCCCGACGTGCCCCGGATGATGGGCCTGCGGCGGCGCGCCGAAGCGGGTCACGTCACCCTGTTCGCCCGGGCGGGCGCGCCCAGTTCCGGCTGCAGACGGTAAGCCAGCACGGGGTCCAGCTCGCCTCGGCGGCGTTCCTGCTCGGTGAGAACCAGGGCCTGGGCATCACCGGCGGAATCGCTCAGCTGCTCGCCCGGCGACTGCTGGCCGACACGGAGTGGGACGGGCTGGACTACCTGGTGGTTGACCTCCCGCCGGGGACGTCGGACATCCAGCAGTTCGTGTTCGCGCTATCCGGCCGGCCGCTGTACGTGCTGGTCGTGGTCACGCCGCAGGTCATCGCGCACCAGGATGCGCGCAGGCTGATCGCGCACCTTGCCCCACGCCGCAAAGCGGCCTCGGCCAGGACCGACGTGGCCGGGGTGGAGAATATGAGCGGCCAGGTCTGCCCCGGCTGCGGCCAGACCACCGCGCTGTTCCCCTCGGCTCCCGAGGAGGACAGCGTCTGGGCCCTGATCCCGAAGCTGGCCAGCATCCCGTTCAGCTATCAGGCCGCGCAGGACGCCGACGACGGGCGGCCGGCCATGGTCACCGGAGCCGTTCCTGAGCAGGTCGCCGCCTATCAGCTCATCGCCGAGCGGGTGCGGGAGCGGCTCGCGGACCTCCGCGGCCCGGACGGATCAGGCGATGGGACCGAAACGGATGTCGTGTGACGCCCCAGCCGCGCAGAACTCGAGCATGCGCTCGGCCTCCCGAACCACCTGATCCCGTTCCCGGGTGGGCCCGAACAGCTCGACGGTGACCGTGGCCGCGCTCTTGGCCCTGGCCAGCCGCCACATTCCCGCCACGAACCCATCGACCAGGACCGATCCGGGGAAGATGCCGTTGATCGTGTAGAACCGCTTCAGGTCGCCGGGGTGCACGACACGAGACCGGTCGGCGTGCGAGAGCAGCAGGTTGTCGAACTCGGCCGCCAGCCGGACCGGCGCGGGTGTCTCCTCGCCCGGCCTGGGAGCCAACGGCAGGTCGAACAGCTCGGCGCCCTCCTCATCGCGGAAGGTGACCAGGGACGGCCGGAGCTGGTCCATCACCGCGCGCAGCCCGGTCAGCCCGGACCAGGCCGTTACGTCGCGGGCCGTCGCCGGGCCGAACGCACCCAGGTACCGCGTCACCAGCCCGGCCAGCGACTGCCGCTCGGGGTGCGCCAGCTCCGCCGAGCCCGGCTGCGCTGCCTGACCGAGCCAGTGCTCGGCGGACGTGTGCAGCGGCTGCCCGGCCCGGCCCCAGACGGCGCGCGGCGGCACCTGCACCAGCGGGACCTGCGCGCGCACCGCCTGCGCGAGCGCAGCCGGCGGGTGGTCCGGCCAGTGCCCGGCAAGCGCCGCGCCGAGCTGGCTGAACGTCATCGGTTCCGACTCGACCAGCTCCCGCCCGGCCGCGGCCACGGCCGTCGGGTCCACCCCGGACAGCTGTTTGCCAAACGAGCCGCGCAGGCCGCGGTCGAGCACCGGCTGGACCAGCCGGCGCAGCGGCAGGCAGTCCCGCGCCGAGACCAGGTGGATGGTGCCGCGCAGGAGTGCGATCCGGACCACGCTCCGGTCGGTGAGCAGCGCGGACAGGTCCTCGGGCCGGAATCCGCCGAGCCGTGACCATAGGCCGTAGTAGGGCGGAAACGGCGCCTGGGCCTGCAGCCCCACCAGGTGCTCGATGGCCTGGATCACCCCGGCCCGCCGACGGTCCGCCTCGTCCGGCAGGTCAGCGCGGTCGAGCAGCAGCTGCCGGCTGAGCAGCGCCCGGTTGAGCGCCCGCCGGCTCAGCACGTTAGCCGCTTGACTGCTCACCGGTGGAAGCGTAGCAGCGGCGAAAACCCGTGATGCGAGACGAAGGGTGCCGCCGCGTTGAGGTGAAAGTGCGGCAGTTATGACGCGGAAGGCTACTCTCTTGCTATGAACCAGGAGGCAAGCCGCGGCCCCGCAAGCGCCGCGCCCCGCGGGACCGGGCGGCCGCCGAGAAAGCAGCCCGCCAGACCGTCGCTAGGCGGCGGCGCTCCCGCCCAGGACCGCGAGCTGCGGGCGCAGGGCCGCGAGACCGTCCGCCGCCTGCTCGAGGCAGGCATGATCGAATTCGAGAACCGGGGCTTCCACGGCGTGCGCGTCGACGACGTAGTGCGCCGGGCCGGGATCTCCCACGGCACGTTCTACCTGTACTTCTCCAACAAGGAAGACCTGTTCAAGGCCCTCCTCAAGGACGCGCTGCACGACATGGAGATCGTGGCGGGCGACTTTCCCGTGGTCACCAGCGACGAGACCGGACTGTCCGTGCTGCGCCAGTGGGTCAGGAAGTTCTTCCGGGCCTACGCGGCGCACGCCACCGTGATCCGCATCCTCAGCCAGGCCGACCTGGTGCCGGAAGAGGTGTTCGGCGACGGTCTGCAGCTGTTCTTCAGCATCGCGGAGTCCATGACCACCGGCATGACCGCCGCCGCCGAGGCCGCCGGGCGGCGCCAGGATCGAGCCGAGCTCACCGCGGTGGCCTGCCTGATGATGCTCGAGCGGGTGAACTACCTGATCAGCGCCGAGGTCCAGCTGCCGGAGGACGACATGGCCGACCGGATAGCCGACATCATGTTCGCCGCGTTCGGGCTGAGCGCCTGAGCAGTTTCATGATCGTGGCCAGAAATGGTCGCTATTTGGCCCGAACTGGCCATGATCATGGAGTGTGTTACGGGAGGGAGTGTGACGGGGCCGGGCGCGGCTTAGGTCACGGATTGCAACTCGGTAACGGCGGTGAGCGCCGCGCGGGTGGCGGGGACGTTGTGGACGCGGAAGACCCGCGCGCCGAGCCACGCGCAGATGGCCAGGGCGGCGATGGTGCCCTCGGCGCGCTGGCCGACCGGCAGGGCCAGGGTCTCGCCGATGAAGTCCTTATCCGCGACGGCGACGAGGACCGGCCAGCCGGCGCCGGCCAGCTCGCCCAGGCGCCGGGTGATCTCGAGCGATTGCCAGGTGTTCTTGCCGAAGTCGTGGGCGGGATCCACGAGGATGGCGGAGGGACTGACCCCTGTCACCACGGCCCGTTCGGCATAATGCGTGACGTAGGTGGTCGCCTCGGCCACGACGTCGCGGTACGCGGGCCGGTGCGGGCGGGTGCGGGGCGCCAGGCCGCCTGCGTGTGAGCATACGAGCCCGATGCGGTGCCGGGCTGCCACCTCGGCGAGCCGGGCATCGACGCCGCCCCAGGCGTCGTTGAGCAGGTCAGCGCCGGCCTGGGCCACCACCTCGCCGACCTCGCCACGCCAGGTGTCGACGCTGATCACGACGTCTGGATGGCGCTCGCGCATCGCCGCGACCAGGCCCGCCACCCGGTCGATCTCCGCGGCGGGGGTCACCTCGTCGCCGGGGCCGGCCTTCACCCCGCCGATGTCGATGATCTCGGCCCCGTCGGCCACCGCCTGGCTGGCCGCGTCCAGGGCGGCGCCGAACTCCCGGGTCGACCCGCGGTCGAAGAACGAATCGGGCGTCCGGTTGATCACGGCCATGATGCCGAACGAGCCGTGGTGCCACTCCCGGGCGCCCAGGCGCAGAGTCCGGGGGTATCCCACCGTCAGGAGGCTATAGCACCCGCGCGGTTCGGGGAGAATCTCTACGTGCGCTTTCTCAACGGGAGAACTCCCGAGCATGAACTGACTTACAGCGACGTCTTCATGGTGCCGAGCCGGTCGGGCGTCGGCTCGCGGCTGGATGTGGACCTGGCCACCACGGACGGCAGCGGGGCCACCATCCCCCTCGTGACGGCCAACATGACCGCGGTCTCGGGACGGCGGATGGCAGAGACCATCGCACGGCGGGGCGGGCTGGCGATCTTGCCGCAGGACATCCCCGCCGACGTGGTGGCGGACGTGATCGCCTGGGTGAAATCCCGGGATCTGGTGGTCGAGACCGCGCTCACGCTCGCGCCGACCGATACCGCGGGCGACGCGCTGAGCCTGCTGCCCAAGCGGGCGCACAACGCTGTGGTGGTGGTCGAGGACGGCCTGCCGGTGGGCGTGGCCACCGAGGCCGACTGCGTGGGCGTGGACCGGTTCACCCAGCTGAGCCACGTGATGTCGGCCGACCCGTTCACGCTGCCGGCCGGGACGCCGCCCGAGCGGGCGTTCGCGCTGCTGCACGAGGGACGGCACCGGCTGGCGCCGGTAGTGGACGGCTCCGGCCGCTGCCTGGGCATCATGACGCGGACCGGGGCGCTGCGCGCCACGCTGTACTCCCCCGCCGTCGACGCCTCAGGACGGCTGCGGGCCGGCGCGGCGCTCGGCGTGAACGGGGACGTGGCGGCCAAGGCCAAGCTGCTGCTCGACGCGGGGGCCGACGTGCTGGTGGTGGACACCGCGCACGGGCACCAGGAGAAGATGATCTGCGCGCTGAAGGCGGTGCGCGACCTGGCGCCCCCGGTCCCGGTGGTGGCGGGCAACGTGGTCACCGCGGCCGGGGTCGCCGACCTGGTCGCGGCGGGGGCGGACATCGTCAAGGTCGGCGTGGGCCCGGGCGCGATGTGCACGACCCGGATGATGACCGGGGTGGGGCGGCCGCAGTTCTCCGCGGTGCTGGAGTGCGCCGAGCAGGCGCGGCGGCTCGGCGCGTCCGTCTGGGCCGACGGCGGGGTCCGCCATCCGCGGGATGTGGCGCTGGCGCTGGCCGCGGGCGCCTCGAACGTGATGATCGGATCCTGGTTCGCGGGCACTTACGAATCCCCGGGTGACACCTTCCGGTCCCCCGACGGGCGGCTGTACAAGGAGAGCTTCGGGATGGCGTCGGCGCGGGCGGTCCGGCTGCGCTCGGCCAGCGACTCGCCGTTCGAGCGGGCGCGCAAGGAGCTGTTCGAGGAAGGCATCTCCTCGGCCCGGATGTACCTGGATGCCGTGCGGCCCGGTGTAGAGGACCTGATCGACATGATCGTGGCCGGGCTGCGCTCCTCGTGCACCTACGCCGGGGCGCGCGATCTGGCCGAGTTCGCCGACCGGGCGGTCGTGGGCGTGCAGAGCGCGTCTGGCTACAGCGAGGGCATGCCCGTCCCGACGAGCTGGTTACATCGCACTGAGCCAGCGGACGGGGGCGCCGTCGGCGGCGCGGCGGAACGGCTCGAGCTCGTTGTCCCACGCCGTGCCGAGAAGCCGGGCGAGCTCGTCCTCCAGCGACGCGAGGCCCGCCTGAAGGGTCAGCGTCATCGCGGCGCGGAGCCGGTTCTCCGGCACCACGATGTCGCCGTTGGCCGCCGTGATGCCGGTGAAGATGCCGAGGTCGGGCGTGTAGCAGTACCGCACGCCGTCACAGCCGGGTGAGCTGTCCTCGGTGACCTCGAACCTGAGCCGGTTCCAGCCGGCCAGTTCGGACGCGACCGCTCCCGCCGTACCTGGCCGCGCGTGCCAGGTGAGCTCAGCCCGCAGCGAGCCCGGGGAGGCCGACTGGCCAACCCAGGGCATGCTGACAGGCGCCCCCACTGTTCGCGCAACTGCCCACTCGATGTGCGAGCAGAGCGCCGGGGGCGCGGAATGAACGTACAGAACACCTTGTGCGGACACCGTGCCTCCTAAGACGAGGTTCGCCTTCCCCAGCGGCCTCGTCAGCGTGGCACGGACTGCCCTATGTATTCTGCCTCATGCCCGCCGCCAACACCAGCTCTCCGGCCAGTAAGGCCGCGTGAATTCGCAAACATGACCAGCGCCGCGGCCACGGCGATGGCTAGCGCGGCCCACGGGACGTAGTCGCCGAGCTGGTCGTAAATGGTCCGGGCCGAGGCCGCGGGCAGCCCCAGCCGGACGGTGACGACGCCGTGGCCCGACTGGCCCATCCAGGCCAGCAGCCGCCCTCGGGCGTCGTAGGCCACCGTGTCACCGGTCAGCGCGGCCTGGACCACCGGCCGGCCGGTCTCGGCCGCTCGCACCGCCCCGAGCGAGGCGTGCTGGTCCGGCCCCCAGGTGCCCTGGAAGGTGGACGTCGCGGACTGGTACACGATCAGCTGTGCGCCCTTGTCGGTGTCCACCCGGGCCATGTCCGGGAACGCGGACTCGAAGCAGATCAGCACGCCGAGCGGCAGCGGGCGGCCCTGCCGGTCCGTCGCGTACAGCAGGTGCGCGCCGGGGCCGGGGACCATGTTCGACGACGCCGCCTTGCTGATCATGGTCAGCCAGCCGAGTTGCTGGCGGAACGGTATGTACTCACCGAACGGGACCAGCCGGGTCTTGATGTAGATGCCCTGGATCCCGGTGGGACTGACCAGGACCGACCACTTCTCATGGCCCTTGCCGGGGACCGTCGTGTCCTGGTTGACCAGGAGGTCGGCCCCGTCGGCCGCGGACAGCGCCTCGAACTGGCGCAGCGTGGCGGCGTACTTGGGCTGGGTGAGGTCGACCCCGATGCTGCTCTCGCCCCAGATGATCAGGTCGGGCTTGACCCCGGCAAGTCGGCCGGACCGGCTGAACTCGGCGGTCAGTGTCTCCGACGCGTGCGCGGCCAGGCTCGCGTTGCTGATCATGCCCGGCTGCACCATGGCGATCGTGACCTGGCGGACGGCGGGACTGGGCGGGGTCAGCGCGAAGGCCAGCGGCCCGGCGACGACGCTGGCCAGCGCAACGCCCACGCCCAGGACGACCAGGCCCGGACGCCAGGAGGCGCCAGGCAGGACGTCCGCGCCGACCCGCGGCAAGGACTCCAGTACCAGCACGATGGCCACGTTGGCCAGCACAAGCACGAAGCTGATCAGCCAGACACCGCCCACCGCGGCCAGCGCCAGCACGGCGGGGTGCTGCCACTGGCTGACACCGAACACCGCCCATGGGCCGCCCAGTGCCTGCCAGGAGCGCAGCCATTCGGTGAGCAGCCAGCAGCTTGGCACGACCACCAGGGCGGCCAGCGCCCGCGGCCAGCTGAGCGGGGGCCGCAGCAGCTTCTGCGCGGCCACGCCGAACGGCACCCACAGCACCCCGAACGCCGCCCCGACGAGCAGCACGGCGGGGCCGATCTCCGGCGCCATCCAGTACAGCGCCGCGATCAGGTAGCCGGCCCCCAGCCACCAGGCCCGTACCCCGCCCTCGCGCGCGGTCGGCGACCTGACGATGAGCACCAGCCCCGGGACCAGCCCGAACCAGGCCAGGTACTCGAAGTTGACGGCAGGAAAGGTAAGGACCAGCAGCGCGCCGCACGGCAGCATCGCTCCCCGGACCGACCAGATCCACCTCACCGGCTTCACTAGTGCGCTGCGCAGTCCCACCCTTATATTGTCGCTTATATCCGGCCGGTCCGGCCGGTCCGGCCGCCCCGGTTCACGGGCTGCCGCCCATCTCGCTGATGATGTCGTCCCGGTTCACACCGTGCGAATTGGCAAAGGCCTCCAGCTGGCCGACGTCGACCGGATCGGGCAGAACACGCTCGGCCTCGTCGGCCAGCTCCGTGTAGCCCGTTCGCCGCAGGAGCGTCACGACCTCCTGCTTCGAATATTGCATCTCGGCCACCAGGCTCTCCCGTCGTCGCGAGTCACTGATCCGTAACCATCCTTCGCCGCCCGCTCCCGCAGGAGCAACCGGCAGGCGGTCAGTTCTCGCCGCGCGAGAAGATGCGCAGGAAGAACAGGAAGACGTTCAGCGCGTCCAGGAAGATGGAGGCGGCCAGCAGCGGTGCGGAGTCCAGGTCGGTGTTGCGCCGCAGCCGCTGGAAGTCGACCATGGTCAGCCCGGCGAAGATGACCAGGCCCAGGACCGAGTAGAGCAGGTCGGCGTGCGGGATGTGCACGAAGATCAGCACGATGCCGAACAGGATGAGCGCGACCAGGGCCCAGAAGCTCACCCGGGCCAGCCCGGACAGGTCCCGGCGGGTGGCGTAGCCGGCCGCGCCGAAGCCGGCGATGAACAGCGCGGTCGCCCCGCCGGCCTGCCAGAGAGCCTGCGGGCTGGTGGAGGCGTAGTAGACCAGGACCGGGGACATGGCCAGTCCCAGCGCCGTGCCGACCACCAGGAGCAGGCCGACGGACAGGGACGCTGACCCGGCGCGCCGGGCCGTGAAGTTCATCCCGATCAGGCACCCGAAGGCGACGATGAACCAGACGAAGGCCCAGCCCTGCGACAGGTGCCGCCCCAGGTAGGCGCCCAGCGCGAAGAAGCCGGCCGTGAGCGCCACGTACCCCATCGTCTGCCCGAACAGGGTGCGTGTCCGGTCCCGGCTGGCCGCTCCGTAGGAGCCATACGTCAGTGAATCGTTCATGTCCCTCTCCTGGACGTGGCGCGTGATTCGAGGCTAGGTGCAGCGGGGGCCTCACGTATCAGTCACCGGCCCGGCCGGGGTCCGCGGCCATAGGCTTGTCCGGGTACCGGCCGGTTTCTGCCCGGAGAAGGAGCGAGCGGTGAAAGCTGCGGGAGTACGGCGCTTCGGCGATCCGATCGAGATCCTCGACCTGCCCGGGCCGGGGCCGCTGCGACCGGATGAGGTACTGATCGACGTGCGGGCAGCTGGGGTGGGCAACTGGGATGAGTTCGCCCGGACCGGGAGCTGGGATCTGGGCGCCCGCCCGCCGATGGCGCTGGGGGTCGAGGCGGCCGGCCTGGTCACCGCCGTGGGCGGGCAGGTGAGCGGGGTCGGGGCGGGCGACCGGGTGTGCGTGCATTCGGCTCCGCTGCGCGGGCCGGGCGCCTGGGCGCAGCAGCACGTCGCCGCGGCCGGGCACGTGGCCCTGGTGCCGGCCGGCGTGCCGTTCGACGTCGCGGCGGCGCTGCCGGTCCCGGCGCTCACCGCAGACCAGGCGATCGGTGACGCGCTCGGGGTCCGCTCCGGGGAGACCGTCCTCGTGCACGGCGCCGGCGGGGTCACCGCGGGGATGCTCGTCCAGCTGGTCGCGCACCGCGGCGCCACGGTCATTGCCACGGCGGGTCCGGACAGCGCGGACCGGGTGACCGCGCTGGGGGCCGCCACCGTCCTGGACTACCACCGCCCGGACTGGCCCAAGCAGGTACGCGCGCTCACCCAGGGCGGCGTCGACGCGGCCGCCAACGCCGTGCCCGCCGGGGCCGGCCAGGTGATGAAGGCGGTCCGGGACCGAGGCCGGCTCGCCACCATCACGTCGGATCCGCCGCCGGCCGAGCGGGACATCACCGTGCGGGCGGTGCTCGTCGCCCCGGACGGCAGGCGGCTCAGCGGCCTGGTACGGCTGCTGGCCGAGGGGGTGCTCACGGTGTCCGTGGGCGCGCGGTTCCCGCTCGAGCAGGCCGCCGCGGCGCTGGCCCGGGCCCGGCACGGTGCTCACGGGTCGGCCATCGTGCTGCAGCCTTAAGCCAGCGCCGCGACGGCGCCGGTGCTCAGTTCGGCCAGGTTCGGCAGTACCAGGCTGGCCTGGGTGAGCGCGTCCGGGTCCGGCGGGTACCGGGGCTGCGGGATCGCGATGACCCGCAGCCCCGCGGCGGCGGCCGAGCGGAGCCCGTTGGAGGAGTCCTCCACCGCGGCGCAGTCCGGTGGCGGGCAGCCCAGCTCCGCGGTCACGGCCAGGTAGACATCCGGGGCGGGCTTGCCGTGGGCCACCTGCTCGGTCGACATCACCACCCGGAAACACGAGCGGAGGCCGGCCGACTGGAGCACAGTCTCGATCAGCCGCGGCGGGGAGGAACTGGCCAGGCCGAGCGGCCAGCGCGCGGCACACCGGTGCACCGCGTCCACGGCGCCGTCCATGAACGGCACCTGCTCCCGGTAGCGGGCCACCATCCGGTCGATGACCAGCGCCGCCACCTCATCAGGCGGGAGGCCGACGCCGAGGTCCCCGCTCAGGTAGCGCGCCCATTCCGGCGTGCTCATGCCCATGATCCTGCGCTGGGCGTCCGGGGCCCAGTGCCCGCCCCGTTCGGCCACCAGGCCCCGCCGGACCTGTTCCCAGACCGGCTCGGAGTCGACCAGCACGCCGTCCAGGTCGAACACGACCGCCTTGATCATGATGTCTCAGGCGCGGGAGCTGGCCTCCGTAAGGGCGCGGGAGACCAGGACCCGGGCCAGGTGCTCGCGGTACTCGCGGCTGGCGCGGATGTCGGAGGCGGCGCTGGTGCCGTCGGCGGCGTGCGCGGCGGCGTCGGCGGGCGAAGCTCCGCCGGCCAGGGCGGCCTCGACCGCGGCGGCGCGCAGCGAGGTCCCGCCCATGTTGACCAGCGCGACCTGGCTGCCCTGGACGGCCACGCCGACAATGGCCCAGTCGATGGCCCGCTGGGTGAACTTCTGGAACGACCAGCCCGCGGCGGCGGGCTTGGGCACCCGGATCTCGGTGAGCAGCTCACCCGGCTCGAGGACGGTCTCGAACAGGCTCTGGAAGAACTCGCCGATCGGGATCTCCCGTGAGCCGTCGGGACCGCGGGCCACCAGCGTGGCCTCCAGCGCGAGCAGCACGGCGGGCAGGTCCGAGGCGGGGTCGGCGTGCGCGACCGAGCCGCCGATCGTGCCCCGGTGCCGGATCTGCGGGTCGCCGACCTGGCCTGCCGCGTGCGCGAGCAATGGCAGCTCACGGGCCAGCAGGTCCGAATGCTCGACGTCGTGGTGCCTGGTCAGTGCGCCGATCGCGACGTGCGAGCCCTGGTCGGTGATGTAGGACAGGTCCCGCAGGCCGCCCAGGTCGATGATCACCTCGGGGGCGGCCAGCCGCAGCTTCATCAGCGGCAGCAGCGAATGCCCTCCGGCCAGGTACTTCGCGTCCTCGCCGTATTCGGCGGCGAGGTCGCAGGCCTCCTCGGCCGAGCCGGCCCGCATGTAGCTGAACGACGACGGGATCACTGTGCAACCTCCGCTGCCGCCAGCGCGGCCCTGACGATGTTGTGATAACCGGTGCACCGGCACAGGTTGCCTTCCAGCCCGGTCCGTACCTGCTCCTCGGTGGGATGCGGGTTCTCCTTGAGCAGCGACACGATGGCCATCACCATGCCCGGCGTGCAGAAGCCGCACTGCAGCCCGTGCTGCTCGTGGAAGGCCTGCTGCACCGGGTGCATCGTCCCGTTGCTGGCCAGGCCCTCCACGGTGACGATCTCGTGCCCGCTGGCCTGGGCGGCGAGCACCGTGCACGATTTCACGGACTCTCCGTCGAGCAGCACGGTGCACGCTCCGCAGGAGGTGGTGTCGCAGCCGATGTTCGTCGCGGTGAGGTCGGCCACGTCGCGCAGGAAGTGCACGAGCAGCATGCGGTCCTCGACGTCCGCGGTGATTTCCTGGCCGTTGACCGTCAGGTCGACCTTCACTGGTTACTCGCTTTCTGCGCCTCGGTGATCGCTGTCCATATTCGCTGCGGGGTAGCCGGCATGTCGATGTGCCTGATCCCGAGGTGGGATACGGCGTCGATGACCGCGTTCTGGACCGCGGGGGTCGAGCCGATCGTTCCGGCCTCGCCGATGCCCTTCACGCCCAGCGGGTTCAGGTCGGTCGGCGTCTCGCTGGAGGCCAGCTCGAAGCTGGGCAGGTCGGGCGCGGAGATGGCCGCGTAGTCGGCGAGCGTGGAGGTCAGCGGGTTGCCGTCCGCGTCGTAGAGCACCTCTTCGAGCAGGGCCTGGGCCGCGCCCTGGGCGATCCCGCCGTGCCGCTGGCCCTCGGTGAGCACCGGGTTCAGCACCGTCCCGGCATCGTCGACGGTCACGTGCCGCAACAGCCTGGCCTGGCCGGTCTCGGTGTCGACTTCCACCACGGACACATGGGTTCCGAACGGGAACGTGGGCCGCTCCTGAACGAAGCTCACGTCGGCGATCAGGCTGCCGCCGCTGGTGTGCCCGGCGACCTGGGCCCACGACAGGGCGGTGTCCGGGTCGCCACGCACCTGCCACAGCCCGGTGGCGGTGTCGAGCACCACGTCGGCTTCGGCGGCCTCGAGCATGTCCGCGGCATGGTGCCGCGCCTCATCCTTGACCTCGATGGCGGCCTTGTGTACGGCCGAGCCCCCGAGCTGCAGCGACCGCGAGCCGTAGGTGCCGACGCCGACCGGGATCAGGTCGGTGTCGCCGTGGATGACCGTGATCTGGTCCATCGGGATGCCGAGCTCGTCCTGCACGAGCATGGCCCACGCGGTGTGGTGCCCCTGGCCGTGCGCCGAGCTGCCGGTGTAGACGGTGGCCGAGCCGCTGTCCGTCACCTCGATCTTCGCGGTCTCGCCGGCGTCCGGATCCGGCGCGGTGATCTCGACGTAGGAGGACACGCCGATGCCGAGCTGCCTGGGGTCACCGCTGGCCCGCCTGCGCTGCTGCTCCCGGCGAAGCCCGTCATAGCCAGCCGCCGCCAGGGCCTTGTCCAGCGCCTCCTCGTAGCGGCCGGTGTCGTACAAGGCGCCGGTCTTGGTCTGGAAGGGGAACTTGTCCGGGGCGATGAAGTTGCGCCGCCTGACCTCCGCCGGGTCCATCGCGATCTCGGCGGCGAACAGGTCGACGGAGCGCTCGATGGCCGCCGTGGCCTCCGGCCGGCCGGCTCCCCGGTAGGCGCTGATCGGCGTGGTGTTGGTGACTGCCTGCCGGAACCCGGCTTGCACGTCCGGGATGTCGTACACGCCGGGTGCCATCAGGCAGGTGAGGAAGGGCAGGAGCCCGCCGATGCGCGCGTAGGCGCCGATATCCTGGATGACGTCGACGCGGTAGGCGAGGATGCGGCCGTCCCGGCTGCCGCCGATCTTGATGTGCTGCAGCTGGGCGCGGCCCTGCGACATCGCGACCAGGTTCTCGCTGCGGGTCTCGGCCCAGCGCAGCGCCCGGCCGGTTTTCCTGGCCGCCCAGGCGATGGTGATCGTGTCCCGGTCGATGCCGATCTTGGCGCCGAAGCCGCCGCCTACGTCGGGCACCACCACGCGGATCTGGTCGGGCGCCATGCCCAGGGCGCCTGCCAGGATCAGCCGGCTCACCTGCGCGTTCTGCGAGCTGACCCAGACGGTTAGCTTACCGTTCTCGAAGCTGGCGGCCGTGGCCCGCCCCTCCATCGGGAGGCAGGCGACCCGCTGGTTAACGATCTCCTGCTCGACGACCACGTCGCAGGCCTCGAACGGGGCGTCGTCGGCGGACATGGCCTGCGAGACGCAGACGTTGGTGTCGGCGGCAGGGAACAGCAGGGTCTCGTCGGCGACGGCGGCCGTGGGCCCCAGCACCACCGGCAGCGGGTCGTAGTCCACGGCGACCAGGTCGGCGGCGTCCTCACCCTGGTAGCGGCCATCGGTAATAACCACCGCTACCGGCTCGCCGACGAACCGCACCGTGTCGATCGCCAGCAGGGGCTCGGCCCACGGGCCGCCGAGCGGCGCCGGGCTGCCGTCCCACTCGCCTGAGCTCGGCGGTGGCGGAGCCAGATCGTCCATGTCGCGGACGGTCAGCACGGCGACCACGCCCGGCTCGCTCAGCGCCTCGCTGGCATCGATGCCGGTGATGCGCGCGTGGGCCAGCGGACTGCGCACGAAGGTCAGGCGCGCCGCGGCGTTGAGTTCCGGCGTGCGGAGGTCATCGACGTAGACACCGCCCGCCGTCAGCAGCCGCGGATCTTCGGTCCGGATGACCCGGGTACCCATGATGCTCATAAAACCTCCGCCGCTCGCTCCTGGGCCGGCCTTCGCCAGCGAAACTACACCGCAGCGGCCTGGCGGACCATCACCGGTCCTACCAAAGCCGCCTGCAGACACTTATGACCGTACCCTCCCACAGGTGACGAAGCCCTGCCCAAACGGCCACAGGACCGGCCCGTCCGGATGAGCTAGCGTCGCTAACATGCTAGACGCCGCGAACTGGTCAACCCTCCTGGCCGAACTGGCTCGGCGATCGCGCGTGCCCGGAGCCGTGCTGGGCATCTGGGCCTGCGGGCAGGAGATCCTGGCCGCCGCGGGGCTGCTCAATCGCGTCACCAGGGTGCGGGTCAGCACCGATTCCCTGTTCCAGGTCGGGTCGATCACCAAGCTGTGGACCGCCACGATGATCATGCAGCTGATCGACCAGGACCTGCTGTCCCTGGGCACGACCGTGGCCCAGGTGCTGCCCGGCGTGCGGCTCGGCGCCTTGGGGCTCGGCGACCAGGTCACGGTGGCGCACCTGCTCACCCACACCAGCGGGATCGACGGCGACATCTTCACCGATACCGGCCGCGGCGACGACTGCGTCGAACGCTACGTCGGCCTGCTCGACCGGGCGGAAACGGCGTTTCCGCCGGGTGGCGCGTACTCCTACTGCAACAGCGGCTGGGTGCTGCTCGGCCGGATCATCGAGGTGCTGGACGGCCGGACGTGGGACGAGTCGTTGCGGGAACGGCTGTGCGGGCCGCTCGAGCTGACCCAGACCGTCACCCTGCCCGAGGAGGCGATCCTGCACCGGGCCGCGGTCGGACACCGGCCCGACGGCGCCCGGGTCCACGTCTGGGCGCTGCCGCGCAGCGTCGGCCCGGCCGGCCTGATCACCGCCTCAGCCCACGACCTGCTCACCTTCGCCCGGTTCCACCTCGCCGGCGGCCTGGCGCCGGACGCCAAGCGGCTGCTCAGCGAGGCTTCGGTGGCGGCCATGCAGCAGCCGCGGGCGGTGATCCCGGACTTCGGCGCGCCGGGGGCCGCCATCGGGCTGGGCTGGCGGGTCAACCGGTGGGACGGCCGGACGATCATCGGGCACGATGGCGACACCGTCGGCCAGTCCGCCTACCTGCGGGTCGACCCGCAGGCCCGGTTCGCGGCGTGCCTGCTGACCAACTCCGGGCAGTCCTCGTCCCTGTATCAGGCGGTGTTCACCGAGGTGTTCGGGGCGCTGGCGGGAGTGAGCATGCCGGCTGCTCCTCAGCCGGCCGGTGACGCCGCGGCGGCCCTCGATCTGGGGCGGCACGTCGGCCGCTACGAGCGGACGTCGCGGCGGTTCGACGTCTCGGTCCGCGACGGCTGGCTGCATCTGGGCCTGACCGCGACCGGCGATCTGGCCATGCTCACCGAGTCCGCGCCTGAGGACCTGGTGCTGTATCCGGCCGACGCCTCGGGCGTCAACTTCGTCTGCCGGTCACGCGACGACGAGCCGTGGATTCCGGTGAGCTTCGGCCAGCTGACCGACCGCACCCGGTACCTGTTCGCAGGCGGCCGGGTCACGCCCCGGGCCGCTTGACCCGCGGGTGATCCCGCCAGGCGGGCATGGTGGCCATGTAGTCGAGCGTCTGGCGTTCGATCTCCTGCCTGCTCGTGCCCGGGTGGCGCCGCGCCTGCCAGCCGACCATCCGCTCGAAGCGGATGTCGAAGGACTGCAGGGCGCCGTTCTCGTCGGTGCAGTAGCTGCAGTAACGGCCGGTCTCAATGGGCATCCCGCAGCTTTCGCAGCGTTGCGCTGTGCTCATGTCAGGTCCTCCTGGGTCTTATCGGGGACGGGTGTGGCCAGGTCGACTAGGGTCCGCAGCCCGGCGATGAGGTCGTCGGCCCGGCCGGGCGGCAGCCGGGCCATGGTGTCGGCCAGGTGGTCCACGCCGAGCACCTCATGGTCACGGCGCAGCGCCTCGTGCCCGCCCGGGGTCAGCCAGATCAGCGTCCGGCGCCGGTCGGCCGGATCGTCCTCCCGCTCCAGCAGGTTCTACGGGTCCCTGGCGTTCCAGGTGCGCCACGATCTCGCTGATCACCGACTGGGCCCGCGCCATATGCGCCGCGGCCTCGCCGACGGTGAGCGGTCCGGCCAGCGCCAGGTGCTCGAGGACCGCCCGCGAGGCGCCCGCCAGCTGGCTCCGGGGCCCGTCCCGGCGATGAAACGTCAGGTAGACGGCCCGGAAGAGCTCCGCGAACCGTTCGGCCTGCGCTCGTTCCTCGGTCACGCCACCAGGGTTCCGGCTCGGTAATGCATCGTCAATCCCGATGGATCCCGGCGGCGTTAGGAGCCGCGCGATGCGGGTACATCAGCGCAGGCTGCAAGGAGGGACCGCTGAACGCTGCCATCGGCGAGTCGGTTTCCGTGCTGGCCCTGATCGCCGTGCTGGCGTGGGCGGTGATCAGGCCGCGCGGCTGGCCGGAGGCTGTCGCGGCGGGGCCGGCCGCGGTCATCCTGGTCGCGGTGGGCGCGATCTCGGCAGGGGACGCGGGCGCGCAAGCCCGCCGGCTGGGGCCGGTGATCGGGTTCCTGCTCGCCATCTTGGTGCTGGCCCACCTGTGCGACGACGACGGGCTGTTCAAGGCCTGCGGCGCGTGGATGGCCCGGTCGGCCGCCGGGCGCCCGCGCCGGCTCCTGACCCTGGTGTTTGTGACCGCGGCGGTGACCACGGCCGTGCTGAGCCTGGACACCACGGTGGTCCTGCTCACCCCGGTGGTGTTCGCCACCGCGGCCCGGCTGGACGTGCGAGCCCGGCCGCACGTGTACGCGTGCACGCACCTGGCCAACTCCGCGTCGCTGCTGCTGCCGGTGTCCAACCTGACGAACCTGCTGGCGCTCGCGGCCAGCGGCCTGGCGTTCGGGCACTTCGCGGCGCTGATGGCGCTGCCGTGGCTGGCGGTCATCGGCGTGGAGTACGCGGTGTTCGGCCGGTTCTTCGGGTCAGACCTGACTCCGGGGTCTGCGGGTCCGCGCGCCCAGCGGGACGCCGGGGACGGGGAGGCCAGGCTGCCGGTGTTCACGGTGACGGTGGTCGGCCTCACGCTGGCCGGGTTCGTGGGGGCCTCGGCGGCGGGGGTGAGCCCGGCCTGGGCCGCCCTGGCGGGCGCGGCGGTGCTGGCGGGCCGCGCGCTGGCCCGGCGGCGGGCCACCCCGCTGAGCCTGCTGCGGGCCGCGGATGTCCCGTTCGGCGTGTTCGTGCTCGGGCTGGGGATCGTGGTCGCGGCGCTGGTGAGCAACGGGCTCGGCTCCGCACTGCGGCCGCTGCTGCCCGCCGGGACGTCGCTGCCCGCGCTGCTGGCCGTCGCGGGGGTGGCCGCCCTCCTGGCCAACGTCTGCAACAACTTGCCAGCCGTCCTGGTCCTGCTGCCGCTGACCGCGCCCGCCGGTGCCGGGGCCGTGCTGGCCGTGCTGCTCGGCGTCAACATCGGCCCGAACCTCACCTATACCGGCTCGCTGGCCACGCTGTTGTGGCGCCGCACCCTCCGTCACCACGGATCAGCACCGGACCTGGGGGAATTCACCCGGCTAGGGTTGCTGACCGTGCCCGCCGGACTCGTCCTCGCCGTGCTGGCCCTGTGGGCCGGGCTGCGGGCCATGGGAGGCTGACCAAAGTTGACTGACCGTGAAACCACGATCCGTTCGGTATACATATGGGTCCGTGAGGGGACCTGGCGGGCCACCGTGGACGCGGCGCTCAGCCTGGCACCGGTCGTCGGGTCCGTCGGGTCCGAGGCGAGGTTCACGCTGCTGCACGTCACGTCGCCCGCCGCGGCCGATGCCGTCCACGGCGCATACTGGGGATTGCTCGGCCGGGGCGGGCAGGATCCGGGCGATCGGCTCGAGGTGCTCGGGCGGGCGTCGGCGGCCGAGTTGCTCGAGGCGGCCGCGCGCAGGCTCGGACGTCCGTGCGAACGGCTGGAAATTCACGGATCTACGGAACGGGCCGTGGTGGCAGCCTCGGCCGATGCGGACCTGCTCATCGTGGCGCGGGACGGCGACCGGTCGCGGCTGGGCCCGAAAAGCCTGGGTAAGGCCGCCCGGTTCGTCGTGGATCACGCCGCCTGTCCGGTACTGCTCGTCTGGCCGGAGGCCGCCCCGGACGTCGGCACCATTCCGCCGCCGCCACATCACCCTCATCACGGCGGCCGGTGAGCCGGGAAAGCCGGACAGACGGCGCGACGGCTTGTAGCATCTTGTTCACCAAGTGTAGTGGGGGGATGGGGCTGGCATGGCTGATATGACCAGTGAGGCCCGTGTGGTGGTTCTCGACAGGCTGTGGCCAGGCGATGTGGCCGGCGACTTGCTGGATGTCGTCTTCGGCTGGACCGACTTCACCAGGCTGCGGCGCCTGGTGGCCGGCCAGTGCGCCGCCGCCGGGCTGACCGGATCACGGCTGGATGATTTCGTCCTGGCCGTGCACGAGATTGCGGCCAACGCGATCGTGCACGCGGGCGCGGGCGCGGGCGGCAGGCTGATCCTGCAGCGGGCGGCCAACGGGCTCCGCTGCCTCGTCGCCGACCACGCGCTCCAGGGTGCGGAGGATCCAGCGGCTCCTGGCTGCTGGGTTCCGCGGGCACGTGACGGTTCCGAGCGATGCGAGCCGGCCGACGCCGATACGGGGCGGGGACTATGGCTGGCCGCCCGGCTCACCGACGAGCTGAGCATTACCTCGGGGCCTGAGAGCACGATCGTGTCGCTCTACATCCGCTTCGAATAGTACGTCAACCTCTGGTTGACGTGCTACCACGCGTCAACCTATAGTTGACGCATGGAACAGCCAGTACGACTCGACAACATCATCAACTACGTCAAGAGCCAGGACGGGACAGCCCTTGACCACGTGTCGGCGGCCATGCGGATCTCCGAGCACCTCGGTGAACTGGCCGACCACCTGATCGGGCACTTCGTGGACCAGGCCCGCAAGGCGGGCGCGTCCTGGACCGAGATCGGCCAGTCGATGGGCGTGACCAAGCAGGCGGCGCAGAAGCGCTTCGTGCCGAAGGCCGCCGACTGGTCCGTGCCGCCGGACGAGACCGGCTGGCAGGCGGCACTGACAGAGGCCTTCCGTGACCATCCCTTCTCCAGGTTCACGCCGCGGGCCAAACATTCGATCGGCGCGGCGGCTGAGGAGGCCCGGGAGCGCCGGCACGATCGCGTCATCCCCGAGCACATCGCCCTCGGCCTGCTGCACGAGCCGGAGGGCCTGGCCGCCAAGGCCATCGAAGCGCTCGGCGTGCCTCTGCACTCGGCACGCGATGCGCTGGTCGCGGCTCTGCCGCCGGCCTCCGTCGGCGAGCCGGTCCCGGGCAGGATCCCGTTCACCGGGGGGGCCAAAAAGGTCATGGAGCTGGCCGTGCGGGAGGCGCTGAAGCTGGGACACAACTACGTGGGGACCGAGCACATACTGCTCGGCGTCCTCGAGGACGAGCAAGCCGGCGGCAGGACGCTGACCGGGCTGGGTATCACCCGGGGGCGGGCCGAGCAGTGGCTCGTCGCTGAACTCCAGCGACTCGTCGAGGCCAAGCGCCAGGCTGCTGGCTGAGCCGGCCACGTCTGCTCCGGCCCCTAGCCAGCCGCGCGACTGGCCTGGGGGCGACGGCGGGCGGCGGGGTCGGCGAGCACCGGTGGCTGCCAGCCCGCGTCGGCGGGGTTCAGGTTCAGGCCGGGCGCGGGTGCTTCGTTACGACCTGACGCCACGTTAAGGCAACCCAGTTCTTCTATCGTTGCTAAGAGCAGGTATATCTTTGACTTAAGCAACGACCTTCGGGGATCACATGAGCGAACTGGCGGCAGATGATCTGGGGACGGCAGGCGGCGGGTCGGCCGGGGACGGGACAACACGCACCGGGACGGCGGGGGACGCGGCGGTGGCGGCGGTGCGGGCGTTCAACCGGTTCTACACGAACATGATCGGGTTGCTGCGCGGCAAGTACCTGGACACGCCGTACTCGCTCACCGAGGCGCGGATCCTGTTCGAGCTGGCGCAGCGGGACGCCAGCGAGGTGACCGATCTGCGGCGCACGGTCGACATCGACGCGGGGTACCTGAGCCGGATCCTGGCCAGGTTCTCCTCCGACGGCCTCGTCACTCGGCAGCGCTCGGCGGCCGACGGGCGCCGCCAGGTCATCTCGCTGACCGGCCACGGCGGTTCGGTGGTGGCGGGCCTGGACGCCGGGTCGGCCGCGCAAACCCGGGACATGCTGGCCGCGGTGCACGACGATGACCGGCACAGGCTCCTCGATGCCATGCGCGTGATCACCGATCTGCTGTCGGGGTCCCCGCCGCCGCGCGGGTACCTGCTGCGGGCGCCCCAGCCGGGCGACATGGGCTGGGTGGTGCAGCGGAACGGGGCGCTGTACGCCGAGGAGTTCGGCTGGGATGCCAGCTACGAGGCGCTGGTGGCCAGGATCGTGGCGGACTACGTCGACCGCCGGGACCCGGAGTGCGAGGCGGCCTGGATTGCCGAGGTCGACGGGACGCGGGCTGGCTGCGTGTTCTGCGTGCGCGAGAACGCCAGCACCGCCCGGCTGCGCCTGCTGCTGGTCGAGCCGTGGGCCCGGGGGCTGGGGATCGGCGCCCGGCTGGTCGAGGAGGTGCTCCGGTTCGCGCGCCGGGCCGGGTACTCCGACATCACGCTGTGGACCAACGACGTGCTGGTAGACGCCAGGCGGATCTACCAGCGAGCCGGTTTCACCCTGGAGGACGAGAGCCGTCACCACAGCTTCGGCCACGACCTGGTGGGCCAGAACTGGTCCCGCCGCCTGTGAGCGGCGGACCCGTCAGGCCACGCGGCGGATGAGCCACCAGAGGCAGCACCCGGCCAGCGCCAGGGCCAGGGCCAGGGCTACGGTCAAGAGCCACGTAGCCCGCGTGCTGGCCAAGCTGCACCTGCGTGACCGGGTGCAGATCGCGGTCTTCGCCTACGAGAACGGGATCGTCCGGCCCGGGCGTGGCTAGCGCGGGCGTGGCCGGGCTTAAGCTGCGGGCATGGGTCAGACGGCGCGCACCGCCGGGAGCATGCTGGTGCTCGCCCTGCTGGTCTGCGCCTGCGTGTTCGCGGCGATGACCGGGCCCGCGGTCAGCCTGCGGACGAGGACCCAGGCGCTGTCGCAGACGCTGGCCGCGGCCAGCCCGATCATCAGGACCGTCCAGGTCGACGCGCCCTGGGATCAGTTCACCGCCGCGATGAACGTTGACAACCAGGGCAACTCCGGCTTGGGGCAGGCGTCGAACCTGACGCCGAGCCAGTTCGCCGAGACGCAGCGCGAGATCGGGCGGGGCCTGGCCCATCTGCCCTTGCCGCTCGGCGCAGGCGCCTGGGCCGGCCTGGCCAGCCGCTTGCTGCCGGTGGCCGCCGGCGCCGGGCCGCTCGCGTTCATCGGGGTGAACTTCCCGCCGATGATGGAGGTCGTGTACCGGAACACGCTGCCCGCGAACGCTCAGCTGGTGGCGGGCAGCTACCCGCATGGGGCGCTGCCGCGCGGCGCGCTGGCGGGGGCCGTTACCACGCAGATGGCCGCGCGGTTCGGGCTGCATCCTGGCTCTGGCGTGGTGCTGACGATCCCGACCGGTCCGGTCAGGATCGTCATCACCGCGATCGTGCGGATACGCGGACCGAACTCGTCTTTCTGGGCCAAGGACAGCACGGTCGGCCTTCCCAGCCGCGTCACGGGGCCGGATACCTGTAATTGCTGGGCCGGATCGGTCTTCGCGGACCCAGACCAGTTTGTTGCCATGCAGAATGCGCTCGGATCCTCGAGCATCGACATCCAGTGGGTGTACCCGCTGGCCACCGGCGGGGTCGGCGCGGACGGGGCGCAGGCCCTGCTGGATGACCTCAACCGGGCGAGCACGGTCCCGGTCGGGCTGACCGGTGCCTTCGCGCCCGCGGTGAGCACGACGGCGGTCACGACCCCGCTGGCTCCGGTGGTGTCCGCGTTCCTGGTCACCCAGGCCGCGGTGCAGACCGTGCTGCTGTTGCTGTTCGTCAGCCTGATCGTGGTCGGCGCGGCGGTGATCCTGCTCGCGGCCGGCATGATCGCCGTCCGCCGGGGCGACGACCTGGGCCTGCTGCGCTCCCGGGGGGCCTCGGTGCGACAGGTCGCGACGATGATCCTGCGCGGCACCGCGATCGTGTCCCTGCTGGCCGCGCTAGCCGGGGCGGGCCTGGCCGTGGCGGTGACCGGCTCGTCGGACGCGTTGTCGGCGCTGGGCGTGTCGCTAGCCGCGGTCACGGTCGTGACCGCGCTGGCCGGACCGCCGCTGATCGCGGCCTGGCAGCATCGTCGCCCGGGATCCGGGCCCGCTGGTTCGTTCCGTATTCACCCGCGGCGAGAGGATCGGCCCAGATCCCGCGGCGCCAGACTGCGCCGGCTGGTCGCCGAGGTGACCGCGGTCGCGGCCTCGGTGGCCGCCCTGGTCGTCCTGCACGACCAGGGTGTCCCGGCCGGGGGCGGGTTCAACCCGTACCTGGCCGCGACGCCGGTGCTGGTGGCCATCCCGGTCGTTCTGATCGTCCTGCGGCTGTACCCGCTGGCGGTCAGGGGCCTGCTGCGGCTCTCGTCGCGGCGGGCGGGCGCGACCGGCTTCGTCGCCCTGGCCGGGGCGGCCCGGTCCTCGCTGACCGGGATTCTGCCCGCGTTCGCGCTGGTGCTCGCGCTCAGCCTGGCCGCCTTCGCCGGTATGGTCAACCAGGCCATCACCCGAGGGGAGGTCGCCGCCTCCTGGCAGGCTACCGGGGCGGACGTGGCGATCACCGCGACGTCCAGCCCGGTCACGCCCGCGGCCGAGCAGGCGATCGCGGCGGTCCCCGGGGTGCGGCGGCTCACCGCGACCTGGAACACGAGTTGGCTCACGCCCACCAGCCAGCCGGTCGAGATGGTCGCGGTGGACCCGGCCAGCTACGCGGCCCTGGTGGCGAGCACCCCGTTCCCGGCCGTTCCGGTCGCAAAGCTCGGGGGGGCGGGGCCCGGCCCCGGCACCGTGTCCGTGCTGGCCTCCCCGGCCGCGCTGGCCGACCTGGGCGGGAGGGCGGCCCAGCTCACCTCGCCAGTGGCCATAGGGCCGATCGGGGTGCGGGTCGCGGGCACGGTGACGAGCATCCCGGGGCAGCCCGCGGGCAGCGCGTTCCTGGTCATGGAGATCCAGCGGCTGCCCGGCCCGCTGGGCGTGCCCGCGGTCAACAGGATCTGGATCACCGGCTCCGGTATCAGCACCGCCGCGATGTCCGCGGTGGTCGGCCGCCAGTTGCCGGGAGCAAGCACGGCGTTCCGTTCGGTAGCCTTGGCGGCGCTGGCCGGTTCGCCGCTGCAGCATGGCGCCGGCCTCATCCTGCCGCTGACCATCGCCACCGCCGCCGGGTTCGGGCTGTTCATCCTCATGCTCGGCGTGGCGCTCGGAACTTCGGACCGGGCCCTGACCCTGGCCCGGCTGACCGTCATGGGCCACGAGCGGGCGACCGGGCTGGTGCTGCTCGAAGCGCTGCCCGCCGTGGTGGTGGCGGTCGCCGCGGGCGCCGGCTGCACGCTGGTGCTGCCGCCGCTGGTCGGCTCGGCGCTGGACCTGTCCGTGTTCACCGGCTCGGGCGTGCCGGTCCCGCTGCGGCCCGACTGGATCTCGCTCGGCCTCCCGGCCGTCGCGGCGCTGCTGGTCGCCGCGGCGGCGCTGGTCACCGAGGCGCGCAGGCTGAGCCGACGGGGCGTGGCCAGGATGCTGCGAGCCGAGTGAGCGTCGCCTCAGGCGCCCGTAGCGACGGGGCGGGCGGGGTCGCTGATCCAGTTGGACCAGGAGCCTACGTAGAGCGCGGCGGGGATCCCGGCCAGCGCAAGCGCGAGGACCTCCTGCGCCGCGGTGACGCCTGAGCCGCAGTACGCGCCCACCGGGCCGGTGCCGAGGGCAGTGAAGCGGACGGTGAGTTCGGCGGTGGTCCGGAAGGTGCCGTCCGGGTTCACGTTGTCAGCGGCCGGCGCGCTGACCGCGCCGGGGATGTGGCCCGCCACGGGGTCGATGGGCTCCTGTTCTCCCCGGTACCGCTCCCCCGTCCGCACGTCGAGCAGCAGCCCGGTCCGCGCCACCGATTCGGCGGCGGCCGCATCCAGCACCGGCATGTGGCCGGGCCGCGCGGTGAAGTCGCCCCGCGTCCCGGCGGGATCGGCGTCGCTGACCGGGAGCCCGGCGGCCAGCCAGGCCTGATAGCCTCCGTCGAGCACCCGCACGTTCTCGTGCCCGTAATAGCGCAGCAGCCACCAGCCACGGGCGGCGGCCGTCGCGTCCCGGTCGTCGTAGACGATCACGGGACGGTCCCGGCTCACGCCGGCCCCGCGCATCGCGTCGGTGAAGGCCGCCGGGTCAGGCAGCGGATGCCGCCCGGCGGGACCGGGGGGCGCGGCCAGGTCACGGTCCAGGTCGACGAAGACCGCCCCGGGCGGGTGACCCTCGCGGTAGCTGTCCAGGCCCGGGGGCCCGCCCAGCCGCCACCGTACGTCGAGCAGGACGGGTGCCGGCTCGCGGGCCAGTTCCCCAGCGAGGCCTGCGGGCGAGACCAGGAGCCTGCTGGTACCTGTCATGTCGCGGTATAGGAAAGAGCGGGGACGAACTGTTCGGACGGCGTGAGCGAACCGTGCATGGCGAAGAGCGCGGATTCCCCTGGCTCCGTCTTGCTGGCCACGACGGCGAAACTGCCCGCGGCGGCGACCACGACATCGCCGATCCGGTCGGCCATCCGCGGGTCCACCGGCCCGAACCACCCTTCCTTGATGGCCTCGTCCCTCGGCAGGACCCACGCCCGCTCGCCGAGTACCTCGCGCCAGATGGCGAGGACATCAGCGGCGGCACCGGGCCGCGCGTAAAGATGCCTGGCCCGCGGCTCGCCGCCGAGCAGCGCCAGCCCGGCCCGGAGCTCCGGTATCTCGTCCGCGTCGAGCCGGTCGGCCGGACCGACGTCGACCATGCCGTGGTCGGCTGTCACGTAGAGGCAGGTCTGGGGAGGCAGCCCGCTCGCTAGCTGCTCGGCCAGCTTGTCCACGTGGGCGAGCTGGTAGTACCACGAATCGGAGCCGACGCCGAACATGTGCCCGGTGTTGTCGAGGTCGCCGTGGTACACGGTCACGAGCGCGCGCCCATTCTCGGCGATCGCGTCCGCGCCCTGGGCGGCCAGGGCGCCCATGCTGTCGGCCGGCCGGAGTTCCGCGCCGCGCAACGCCGCGATGGTCAGGCCCCGTCCGCGGAACGCGCTCCGGGCCACATGCACCGCAGCGATGCCAGCCGCGGTGGCCCGCTCGTAAATCGTGGGCAGGGGCTGCCACTGGCGAGGATCGACCCGCGGATCCCAGCGCAGCGCGTTGAGCAGCAGATCCGCACCCGGCACCAGGATCTTGTAGCCGAGCATCCCATGCTGGCCGGGAGGGCTCCCCGTACCCAGCGAAGGAAGGCTTGTGGCCGTGGTGGCCGGGAACCCGGCCGTGATCGGCTTGGAGTTGCGGGCCAGCTCGGATAGGAACGGCGCGGCCGCCGGATGGTCCCTGAGCAGTTCCCAGCCGAGCCCGTCCACGATCAGCAGGCACGCGCGCTGGGCGGGGGCCAGGCCGAGGACATTCTGCTCCGGAGGTGTATCGGGATCGAGGGAGGCGAGGATCGACGAAGACAAGTCGGCCAGGGTTGCGCTCCCATAGGAGGGCACGATCGGCGAATGTCTCGGCTCGAGCGTCATGCGAGAATCCTCATCTGCTACTCGTGGGTGCCACTGCGCGTCTTGCTCGGCGCCTAGCCTGCGGATCGCCTTGCCTTAGCGCCGCCTTGCCTGTGCGCCGCCTTGCCTGCATCTTGCCGGAACATCGTGCCACTGGGCGGCGCCGGGGGCAAAACAACCACCGAACTCTCAGCTACCCGGGAGCCGCACTTACGCTACCGGGCGGCCGCGGTAGCGTCGGAGAGTACCCGCACGAAGCTGAGCAGTTGCCGCACGGCCTCATCGCCGTCGGCGTCCTGGCTGACCCGCAGCGAGAAGTCATCAGCCGTGATCGTGCCGAGATAGCCGTGGTCGGCTTCGCAGCTCTCGTCGCCGCAGTGGGCCGGCTCGAGCTCCAGGTGGGAGAGCACGTTCCAGCCGATGGTCAGCATGACCTCCGACGGCAGGGTGACGCCCGGCACGTAAGCGGCCGGGTCGGGAACCACGCGGGTTAGGGCCACCGATGAGATCTGGCCGAACCGGATCGCCTCGGTGCTGGTCTCGGCGCGCGGTCGGCTGTCGGGATCCTCGGCCGGATGCTCGTCGGTGTGCGAGTACACCAGCCGGGTGGGAGTGAGCGCCAGCACGGTCATGTGACGGCGCACCTCCATGCCGGGATCGAAGATCGCGTCGTGGTGGACGATATAGGCCGTGACCGGTTCTGACCCGAGCGCCGAGGCCACCGCATCGGACACCAGGCCCGGGTAATAACCGCTGCGCTCGATCGCGGCTCGCAGCCCATCGGTCGTGACTCGACTTTCCCTCATTCCCCCATCCTGCACCGTCCGGGTGGATGCTTCACCCGCGGGACGCGTCACAGGCGGGAATGACGTCTTCCGGCTGCCCGGGCGGCGTGATGCCGGCCAGATCAAGCAGGCGTTCCTCCTCCGGCTCGGGCAGGGCCATCGCGCTCGAGCTCGGAGCCGGCCTGGGCTTACGCGGCTTCCTCGGGCCGGACCCGCCCCCCCGGCCTCGGTAGATGATCAGGCCGTTCACCGGATCGGGCACGCCGTCCAAGGCCGAACGGACCACGGGCAGCGCCCGGAACGCTTCCCACTGCGCGTCGGAGTCGAAGAGCACCTCGAACACGACACCGTAGTGGTGCTCGTGCCACTCCCAGTAGACGGCCCCGTTGGTGAGCGCGGCCTCGATGAGTTCGTCCTGATAGGAATCCTTCCAGCGGCGGGCGGGCAGTTCGGAAGCATCGAAGACCTCGATTGACCACCACTCGGACATGACTGCCCCACCGCCATCCGGCTATATCAGACCCCGTTATCTCTTATGCCCTCTTGAGATAGTACGTCTTTCGGCGACCTGCCGATAGGCTCTGCTGGCTCGCGGGGGGGGGCGAGCCTGTAAAGCCCCCGCCACCCGCCGTTAGGCTCGTTCGGCATGAGGTGGAGCGGGCTGAAGCTGTCCGTGACGCTGCTGACCGTCATCCCGCTGCGTGATCCCGTTACCGAACCCCGCCGGGCCACCGTGGCCGCAGCAATGGCGTGGGCGCCAGCGGTGGGGCTGCTGCTCGGGGTCATCGCGGCGGCGGTGCTCGTCGTCGCCGATCGTCTGCTCGGCGCCGGCCCGCTGACCGCCGCCGGCCTCGCGGTGGCCACGCTCGCGCTCCTCACCCGGGGACTGCACCTGGACGGCCTGGCCGACCTGGCTGACGGCCTGGGCAGTGGCCAGCCCGCACCGATAGCGCTCGACATTATGCGCCGCTCTGACGTAGGGCCGTTCGGTACTGTCACGCTGATCCTGGCGCTGCTCATTCAGGTCGCCGCGCTCAGTCAGGCGGAAACGGCTGGCCCTGGGCGCGGGGCCGCCGCACTGATCACAGCGATGATCACCAGCAGACTGGCGCTGACCTGGGCTTGTCGTCAGGGTGTACCGGCGGCCAGGCCGAACGGCCTAGGCGCGCTGGTTGCGGGCACGGTGCGTCTCGCGATCCCGGTTTTGCTCACGCTGGCCACGGTGACAGTTGCGGCGGCGGCGGTAGCGGTTTGCGCCACGATGACAGGTGATTCGCTCGGCTGGACCCTGCCGCTCGCCGTCGTCACCGGACTGGCCGCCGCATTCGTGGTTCAGCGGCAGTCGACGCGCCGCCTGGGCGGAATCACCGGGGATGTGCTCGGCGCGCTAGCAGAGGTCGCGACTACCGTCACTCTGGTCGTGGCGGCCATGGGCCCGCGGGCGTTACCGCGCCAAGCCGAGGCCGTCACCTCCGGAAGCGGTCGCCGATGCGCCGGGCGACGATCTCCGGCGCCACGTCGACGGCACCCTCCCAGTGCAGCCGCTCGAGGAACGTCGAGTCCGAGCGGTAGAACGCCTTGAGGTTCGAGCGGCAGGCCAGGCGCAGGTTGAGCGGGTACCCTTCGCCGACCGGGGGTGCCCCGTAGATCACGCAGTTGAAGCTCTGGATACCCATCTCGGCGTAGACCCCGAGGGCCAGCGTCAGCCCGTGGGCCAGCTCTGCGATGAGATCGTCATCAAGCTCGGAGGGCGAGGAGATACCTGCGGCGAACGCCCTGAGCTCGGCGGGGGCGATCGGGGCGAAGCTGACGATCCATTCGAAGCGCCCGGTATTGCCCAGGTAACGCTCTCCCAGACGGCGTTCGGTGTCTAGGTACGCGTCGTACATCTGCGCGGGCACCCCCGTGAGCAGGCGCTGCATCGTCGTGGGCTGGGAATCGACGATCCCCTGCAGGTGGGGATGGAATAGGGAGCTTCCCGAGGGCAGCATGTGGTTGGCGTTGATCGACGCCCATCGTGACTGCGGGTCTGCCGCCATCACCGCTTGGGCAAAGGCGACCTGCGCGGCCAGGTTGTCGGTGAGCAAGCGCTGGGTTATCTGGCCAAGCGGCAGGTAATGCAACCGTGGTGAGTAGACCGATACCGAGCTGTGTGATGAGTACGCGTGCAGGTTCGCGAACAGTACCGCCTCGCCGCGCGTGATCCGTCCGCCGGGATGGATCCTGGCCGGTAGTTTAGGCGTCAGCTGGTCGATCCGGCCCGGGCAGAACGGGCAGCTCGGCTGGCTCTCTCGCGCGAACGCCTCAAGGTCGAAGTCGCTGGCAGGCATCAGGCCGCGGTCGGGCAGGATGCGTGAGCTATGCCCCGTCAGCGGATCGCGGCGCACCTCAATGGTCGTGCGGGTAGGCTCACCGGTACTCGGGTCTATCATCTCAGCGGTCAGCAGCTCACGGCTCAGTTCCATGTGTTCGCCTCGCCTTGGGACTTCGGGATCTAGACAGCGCGCGACCACGGCGGCCGCGGCCGAGAAGCCGATATCCAGCATCGCGCACAAACATGTTTCAATGGCGGAAAGGGCCAGGACACCGTCGACCTTGCCGACCTGAGAGTGACGAGTGGCCCAGAAGCAGGAATCGGACATGCCACTGACCCACGAGGTGTTCAACCAGCCGCCGGTACTGGCTGGCTACGACGTTGCCGCGGACGAGGCGTTGCTCGACGCCGTGCACCGCGAGGGCGCGGGCTGGGCGCAGGACGGCATCCGAGAACTCGGCCGCCTGGCCGGGTCGGCCCAGGCGGCCGAGTGGGGCCGCCAGGCCAACGAGCATCCGCCGGTGCTGCGGACCCACGATCGCTTCGGCCACCGCATCGACGAGGTGGGGTTTCACCCGGCCTGGCACGAACTGATGACCGTCGCGGTCCGGCACGGCCTGCACGCCACGCCGTGGCGGAACCCGCGGCCCGGCGCGCACGTGGCCCGCGCCGCGGGGTTTTATGTCTGGGGCACCGCCGACGCCGGGCACGGCTGCCCGATCTCGATGACCTATGCCATCGTGCCCGCGCTGCGGCACGCGCCGGAGCTGGCGGGCCGGTTCGAACCGCTCCTGGCCGCCCCGGAATACGACTTCGGCCTGCGGCCGCCCGGCAGCAAGCGGGGATTGCTCGCGGGCATGTCGATGACCGAGAAGCAGGGTGGCTCCGATGTCCGGGCCAATACCACCCGGGCCGTCCTGGCGGGCGACGGCAGCTATGTACTAACCGGGCACAAGTGGTTCACCTCGGCGCCCATGGGCGACCTGTTCATGGTCCTCGCCCAGGCACCCGGTGGGCTGTCCTGCTTCCTGCTGCCCCGGGTGCTGCCGGACGGCAGCCGGAACGGCATGCGCCTGCAGCGCCTGAAGGACAAGCTCGGCAACCGGTCGAACGCGTCGGCCGAGGTCGAGTACGACGAGGCGGTCGCCTGGCTGGTCGGCGAGGAGGGCCGTGGGGTCCGCACCATCATCGAGATGGTGAACATGACCCGGCTGGATTGCGTGCTCGGCACGGCGACCGGGATGCGGACCGGCGTCACGCTCGCGGCGCACCATGCGGTGCACCGGATGGCCTTCGGCCGGAAGCTGGCCGACCAGCCGCTGATGGCCAACGTGCTGGCGGACCTGGCGATCGAGTCAGAGGCGACCACGCTGGCGGCGCTCCGGCTGGCCGGGGCGACGGACCGTGCGGCCCGGGGCGACGAGCAGGAGGCCGCGTTCCGGCGGCTGGCGCTGGCCGCGACGAAGTACTGGGCTTGCAAGCGGGCACCGATGCACGCCGCCGAGGCGCTCGAATGCCTGGGCGGCAACGGGTATGTGGAGGAGTCGGGGATGCCGCGCCTGTACCGCGAGGCGCCGCTGTCATCGATCTGGGAGGGTTCGGGTAACATCGCCGCGCTTGACGCGCTGCGGGCGCTGACCAGGCAGCCCGAGACGGCCGACGCCTTCTTCGCCGAACTCGACCAGGCGGCGGGAGCCGACCGCCGCCTGGATCAGGCGATCGCCCGGCTGCGCAAGGAAGTCAGTGACCCCGCGGAAGAGAGGGCCCGCTATCTGGCCGAGGCCATGGCGCTAGCCCTCCAGGGGGCCCTACTGGTTCGCCACGGCCATCCGGCCGTGGCCGATGCGTTCGCCGTGTCCCGTCTGGGTGACGACGCCGGGTGGGGGCGTGCCTATGGCACGCTCCCCTCCGGCACCGACACCGCCTCTATCGTCGGCCGCGCCACGCCGAAGATCCTGTCCTGATAACGGGTGCTTCCGCTCCGGCGAGTACCGTCGCGAAAGCAGCCCAAACCGGCCGCCCGCCTCGGCGCGGGCGGCCTTGGCGTTGAGCAACGTCAAGCTCGAGGCCGCATCCGGCCCAGCCCCGGGATCCTGTGGCCCAGACCTAGCTGAGAACCCCGGCCGGACAAGGTCCGGATGCAGCCTGGAGGTCCGTGCCCTTCCGCGATCCTGCGACCGCGGAAGGGCACAGCGTCCCCGGAAGGATCACGGCGCTGAAGCGGTGGCAGTTACGTCGACGTCGGAGTCGCCGAGCGTTCGGCGCACACGGGCCCGTGTCCGATTACCAGCCGCTAAACAGAACCGTGGGCTGCCTAGTTCCCGGTCGCCGCCCGGAACCTGACCACCAATTCGGCGGGCACGCGCCCGCGGTCCTTGACCTCGATTCCCTGCGCCTTTGCCCACTCCCGGACCTCGGTGGTGTTGACCCCGCTGGCGGAAGCCCTGCGTCCGCCGCGGGCCGGCCGCCGCGCCGCGCCCGAACTGCGCCGGGCGGCGTCGATGTACTTGGCCAATGACTTCCGTAGCGCCTCGGCGTGCTTTGCGTTCAGGTCGATCTCGTAGTCGGCACCATCCAGCGCAAAGCGGACGGTGCCCTCAGCCTCACTGCCATCGATGTCATCGATGAACAGGGTCTGTATCTTCTGGGCCACGTGTGCTCCGTTTCTCTAGTTGAATTGTGCACTACATTAGATGATAGCCCGCCGATAAGCACACCCCGGGTCCCAAGTTCAGAATGCGTGTCCTTCACTGAACGCTGCCGCCGCCATCTCCGTGATCGTAGGGATGAGATGAAGTAACCATCGGTACGCGGGTGCATACTTCGAGCCGATAGCCGGGCAGTCCCACGGCGAACTGCACCACTTGTACGCCGGTCGACGTCATTCCTCTCACGGCTGTAACGGGTTGGTGCGCGCGACTTGAAGCGTTCGCGATCCGGACACGAGTTCATTTATCGTGCGTTAGCTGTACATCGGGCCGGGCTCGCAGAACCCGTGGCGCCTCCCCCGCAGCGATACGATGACGAGACGTGAGCGGCTCAGAGAGCGTCCAGGGCCGCACCATGTTGCCGTTGGCAGGACCTCGACGTTGCCAGTCGGCACGGCGCGACCTAAATGCACGTGCATTTCCGTCGCATTCCGCATGCGCTATCGCTAAATGAGAACGAGTCCTCGCTACTGGTAGTCGGATCGACAGAACCGGACGGACCCGCTCAGCGCTCCCGCGCCTCGACCCCGTCTATGCCCATACGGTTGCTTTCGGTCAGAGCGTTCTCGCGGAAGATATCGGGCGGTCATTACTGATATTCTGGTGGCACCCGCCCGTGAGCTACCGAGCGTTACTGTAACGGCGCATAACCGGAGAGTGCTTGCCGCCCCGGGGAGATGATTTACTCGCCGACATGCAATTGCGTCCAGGTCTTGCCGCTCCGGACGCTGGCCGGCTGTTCCGCGACGATATCCGAGCCCGGGCGGGCGTCCTCGTCTCGGACCTTGACCAGGATCCAGCGTTGCGGGCCGGTCCGCGTCAGCGCGAAACCGCCGGACAGCTTGCGGCCGTGCAGGATGAAAGACACGTGGCCCGGTTCGTTGCGGACGAGGTCAGCGGTTCCCTCGTCCCAGATGATCACCGCGCCGGTTCCGCGCCGTTGGCCGTCGTGAACGCCCTCGAACTCGCCGGCCGCCAGGGAATGATCGTCGACCGGGACCGCCAGCCGCCGGACACCAGGGTCGAGCGACGGCCCCTTGGGCACCGCCCACGACCGCAGCACGTCGCCCGACTGCAGCCGGAAATCGAAGTGCAGTGTCGTGGCGTCGTGCAGTTGCACGACGAAGCGCGGCGGACCTACCACGCCTTCAGTATGTGCCGCGCCTTCGGTATGTGCCTCCGGCCGAGCGGGCATTCAGCTCATCTCTGGGCAGTAACCGGAGCGGCCGGCCCACGGAGGGTCTTGTTTGCCTCCGCTACTGCGCCGTCCGCGGATACCCGCCGTCCCGCAGCCCCCGCTGGTGCGCTGGTATCCCAGGTGCGCGGAGGATCCGGCCGTTACGGAGGATCCGGGCAGCTATCGTTGCCCAAATCCTCCGTATAAGCCATATATTCCGCGTAAATTGCACGGTGCTGGTACTCGTGTGCTAAAAGTGCGACTGGTGTGGGGGGTGGTGGGCGGGCGGACGGGGGAACCCGCCGATGTAGCGCGGCGGGTACGCTGCGGGCCGGGATAAACCCCAGCTGGCCCTACGTCTCACACTTGCGGCGTAGTTCGGCAATCTCGTCGAGCAGCCGCGGCAGATAG
>Ga0116218_1000259_pt1 | contig 37139 bp, 31 predicted proteins | sample Sb_taG_2_FD_88966 | JGI IMG/M metagenome (GOLD analysis project Ga0116218, IMG submission 88966) | Peat soil microbial communities from Weissenstadt, Germany - Sb_50d_5_LS metaG | ecosystem: Environmental > Terrestrial > Soil > Wetlands > Peat | place: Germany: Weissenstadt | collected 2010-09-21 | reverse complement strand
GGCTTCCAGGTGCGCACGCTGGCGTGCGGCCTGCCCTGCCTCGACGACCAGGGGCAGTTCGAGCAGAAACGTCGGCGTCTTCTTTTTGGGGGACTTTTGCTTCCCACGTGCTTTGGTGCCCATCAGCCTCTCGCTTTTCTGGAGAGTAGAACATCTCTTCCAATCATAGCAGTCCAGGCTCCCCTCTGTCAAGCGGCCTGGTATTTTCCCCTCCCCTCCCCAAAAGGAACGGCGCTTCATCCCCCGGATCAATCACAGGGGCTTTTGCGCTCGGCTTTTTGTAAAAGGGAGAGCTAAGATATACTGTGGACAAAACTGCCCGTTCTGACAGATGGCCATGGCGAAAAAGGTGAGATGTGTCGTTCCTGCACTCAAAGTGTTGAAGCTCCAGATACACATTCCCAGAGCTGTCGATGCATACCCAGCAGGTGTGTGTACGCGCAGTCCACCTCCTGAGATCGTGGGACCTGTCCACCTGAGTCCAAAGGGCAATTGGATTTCAAGCACCTCCCCAACGTGCGCTGTCACAGCAGCATTCGCATCAGACAACGTGATCGTCACATTGGCAGCAGAGGGTGCAGACGTCACGACGGCGTCACTCGGGCACCCATGAACAGTGCCATATCCCTGCACGCTTGTGGGTATCGGCGTGGGCGTAGAACTGATCCCCGATCCAGTTCCTCCGCAAGCGGCAAGCATAAAGGTCAACAGCGCTGCAAGCGAAACCAGCAAGCATAACGGCTTGAAGCTAACCCTTTGAATGCTCCACATGAACGTGAGACTCCTACCTTGTTCTTTGCTACTTCTATGTTACTTCTATGAACAGCAATAAGCTTATTCACCCATAGCCTTCATTTATAAGTATTCTTCTTAAGTATTACAATGGCATCACGAAAACCAGGCACAACCTCTCTAATGGCTCACGATCTGTTTGTCCATTATGATCGGATACAATGGTAGGACAATCATTTCCCTCACTAAGGTATTCGCTGAAGATTGAGGTCCAGTGCCAGGCTATGGAAAACTTTCTCTTCTTCTCCCGCCTCGTTGCTTAATATCAGTAGCAATGTACAATGATTGTACATCATGGCCTCATGCTACTCGACTTTTTGTGCATATTGAATGGTTCTACAGGTTCAAGTAGTAACCTTGCTTGTGACCATTCCGTGTCGTAGGAATCGTGCTGTGTGAGGGATATGTGATTTTTCCGTGCTATACTGTGTGTTGTAAGATAGTCGAAGTGTTCTGCTCATCGAAGGAAGTGATGAACTGATATAGGGTCTGGAGATGGGTATCTCCTGCTCCTGCAATAGAAATGGTTAGTCACATGCAAACACCTATTCCCCTGTACAAACCGATACAAGAAGTAATCGAGAGTGCTTCTCCACGTTTGATCCTCTTTTCTTGCCCAAAGGAATATGGCGTGGATGTAAAATCTCAATATGATGGGAATATCCACCCCTCGCTTTATTCGTATCCCATCCGTGGAGCTGCTTTTACGGACCCCAAGAACGAAGAGGCGCCCTCACTTCTTATTCTACCTGAAACCGCGGCTATGAAAGAAACATTCAAAGCACTCCAGCGTGTGTTCAGCTTTTATGAGATACCAGCACCAGAAGTCGTGTGGGGACCTGATCCTGTTGAAGCAGGAGAGAAATTTGGCGTCTTTGATGAAGCTGTTGCACACCAACCCGAAGTTATCCAACACATTCTCTCGCTTACCCCAGATAGGCGTACCAGGTACGCTCTTATATCGCATGCATATACTCCAGAAACCGAGCAGGTATGCCTCGCTTTAGAACAGGCCGGTATGCATGCCATCCCAGTATTTGGCCCAAAGGACTATGGTCGTAAAAACGCTCATGATAGAAGCGGGTCTGCTGATTTTGCAGAGAAATATGGGTTACCCTATCCCTTCTCACGTGTAGGATATACGCTGTCCCAAATACATGCAGCCTATGAAGAGGTCGCTTTAAGGACCGAAAATCCCCACGTCTTTGTCAAAGCAGCCATTGCTGGAGGAGGATATTTGATCAACCAGGTCACAAGCGTTGAAGAGGCTCTCACCACGGTACGCACATGGGATAGGTGGGGTGTCAGGGAACCTGTCTACGATGGAGAGACGATTGCTGTCGAACTGCAAGGAAGCATTCCCGCGATGGTAGCTGACTGCTCATGGCAAGACGCCCACGGTTCTATCACCACTCCATTACGAAAAGGTATTCAAGCAACAAAAGGACCCGCCTACTGCATCCAATACCTTGATGGCACAGCACATGCTGGAAATGGCTATAAAGTCACTTTACCCATCCCTGAACATGAACTGGCACGAACGGAGACGTTTATTGCCATGTACCAGCAACGCTATATGACTGCATTACAGCAAGAGCCTGACTATAATCCGAATGATACAGGCAGCACGGATTTTGCGATCGTCGATCTCCACGAAGTGAGCGAAAAACAGGCAAAACTTATGTTAAAAGAGATGTGGCATGTCGCAAAAGCCCTTGATGCCCGTTATGTGCCGGTCGGCATTGAACGCAATGGCAAACGAGTCTCCGATGCTGTCCCTCCCATAGCGTTTGCGGAAATAGCCGGTTTGGTAGCTGGCGATTGTCCACTTGCCGCATTCAAAATCGAAGGCATTGCTGCAAATCCTTCAGCTATCCTGGAACTGCTACTGAAAGAAAAGCTGATGCTTGATCCGAAGGAGGGCCAAAGTGGAATAGCTCCTCTTGCATTCTATTATGACCTTCAAAAAAATATCCAGTTTGGCTATGCTCTCGTCGGTGCAGTAGACGAAGCAGACCTGTTCCGATCGAAGGATCAAGTGATAGAAAGATTGGAAAGGGCGGGCTTCCTCTCACTTCATAGTTGATGCATGTCATCTTGATTGTTGTATGAGAATGAGCAGCACAATTTTGATTTGCCTTCCTTAACTTGTCAGTGTACTGAGATAGTTACCTGGAAGACTGCAACCCTGGTAGAGTTTCACCAACAATTGCTCCTGATCAACTACAACAGTCTGCTTATGAGAGCAGGACATCGTCAGGGAACGCGCTCCCATCGAAAGATCCTGGCGGATCGGCTTGGGATGACCATTTACATCGAGAATACCAAATGGCGCAATATTTCCAGCCACTGTGAAGTAGAAGTCTTTGCCACTAAAATAAAAGAAAGGTACTTTATATTGCAGCGCCGTCTGGACATCGGTGATAAGTGTTAAGACATGGGAGACCGCTACTTCATATGAACTATTAGGATTAATGCCGCACCCTTCATAGCAACCAGTGCCTTCTACTACCCACATATGTTTACCTAACCCTCCGCTATTCAAATCAACCCCAAACTGCTTCGACCAGAACTCGAATAGGGCCTGCAGACTATTGACGTACTGACTGGGATAGCCATTGTGCCAGCTATCGATCAGACCCAGGCTCTGGGCACGCCAGCTCCAGTGCCCTCCTGGGTGCACGGTGCTATTCATCGCCGACTGCATCTCATCCAGATAGCTCACCTGGTCATACAGCGGTCCGATGTCCACTCCTCCTACATGGGGATCTAGCGAGCCTAGTAACACCGGGATGCCGGGACTCACCGCGTGAACGGTGCGTTCACACAGATCAAAGAAGCGGGCAAAGTCCGCGGGTGAGACATACGTCGGGTACGGATTGTGCTTCATCTGCTCGTTGCCACACTCGATAGCGTCCGCACCTGCTTGAGCGATATCTTGTAGTGGTTGCATATCCAGCAGGTGCGCACCGGGCCGTTGACAGATCAAGAGCAGGACATGGACGCCTTGAATATGATTGTTTTGGATAGCGGTCTTCAATTTATCGCCGGCTAAATCAGAACCACACGTTTTGTAGCCAACCCGTGTCCAATAAATGCCTGGATACAAGGAGGGAGGGCTACCACTTATCCCTAGCACCGTGCTCGGATTCAGTACAGGTGTGAGAGTCGATGTCGGTGTTGGCGATGTCGGTGTTGGGATCACTGTAGGAGTGTCCCCTGCAAGTGAGGTAGGAGTTAACCGAGCCTGGCTCGTCTTTATTGGCTGCGGCAAGAGAGTTATGCGATATACGAACACGGTCAGCGCAATACTACCAATCAGCACCAGGCTGAATATAAAAACGTACCTTGCCTGCACATTCCTCAATATCCTCATGTCCTTTTGAAACCTTTTCTAGAACTTCCCTCAGTTCTGTTTTAGGTGGATTATAACGTATCTATACAGGGAAGTATAGTTTTATAGTTTTTGCTCTGGCATGCGCAAGGGGTGCAAGGATTACTCACAGACCCTGTGCTCCAACTACTACTCACTTTGCTTTGCCTAATACTAGCCATAGGATAACACCCCTAAATCGTTACCTCGTTCTAAATGAGAACGTCCTACAAGAAAAGTGAGAGAACTCAGATTAGGAGCACATATGGGGTCGTCCGCTGATTACAACGAAAATGAAATACCCGCCCTTACACAGACACAAGGCGCCCATCCCAACGGCGTTTCTGCCACACAATCCATTGCCGATTCCGATCATGTTGAGGTTGTCATCTCCCCAACACAAACCAGGCAAGCTCCCAGACCATTTCCCTGGCTAAAATGGTATAAAGCATTTAAGCAGGTCCTGCCTATCTATCTCGCTATACACCTGGCTTTTCTCATCCTGACCTACCTTGCAACCTTATTCTCTTTCCCTAATTTCTCGCCGAAAGCTCTTCCGCTCTCTTCATTGTGGCATTCATGGTATCGCTGGGATAGCGGACATTTTACACACATAGCTACCTATGGTTATGATGCTGCATGGAGAACGGCCTTTTTCCCTCTCTTCCCTCTGCTTGAAAGAAGTCTAGCCTTCCTTACCCACGACCCATTTGTTGCTGGCCTGATCGTTGCAAACCTGGCTGGTTTAGTTATGCTTGTTGTTCTCTTCCGCCTCGTGCAGGAAGATTTTGATTCCGAGCAGGCATATCGCACGGTGCTCTATCTCTCTGTGTTCCCTACCGCCTTTTTCTTTGCCGCAGCCTATAACGAGTCGCTTTTTCTTTGCCTTGCTTTACTCAGCTTCTACCACATGCGTCATGGTCACTGGTGGCTTGCTGGCATGTTCGGTTTTCTGGCCAGCCTGACCCGCTCGGCAGGGCTTCTCTTGCTTGTGCCTTTCTTCTATGAATATCTACGTCAGCATGACTTTAAGATAAAAACGATTCGTTTCGATATCATCAGCAGCATAATTATTCCTGCAGGCCTTGGTATCTTCACCCTCTATTGTTATTTCCAGTTTCATGACCTGCTGGCTTTTTCGCACTCACAAGCAGTTTGGCACCACGAGTTGCATGGCCCGTGGCATGGATTGATCGACTCTTTCGTGGCAATTATTCGACATGCTATCCTGAGCTTCGACTCGATACATAATGTGATTGATCTGAGTGCAGGTTTATTGATGCTTATCCTGGTATTTCTCTGCTTTGTCGGACCCTGGAAATTTTCTCGAGACCGCTGGGCATATGCTCTCTACGCTACTATCACCTATCTCTTCAGCCTACTTTTTCCTCTTGCAGGAGGTTTTCCGCTGGCGTCAGTGCCTCGTTATATGTTGGAGATTTTCCCCGCCTTCATCGTGCTGGCAGCAATCGGCAAAAAGCAGCAGTTCAACCTCTACTACCTCACACTCTCAGGAGCCGTGCTCTCCTTCATGCTACTCCAGTTTTTGACGGGGGGTTGGATTGTATAGTATTAGTTCTCAATCCTTCTTACATGATCTGTTAGCCAGCAACTTTGCATTGGACTTTGCTTCTCTTCCATACTGTTACAAGACATCATTCGTATCATGTTTTTCTGATAGGAGTCTGGTTCTCAGCATCGAGAAACTCCAGCTGATTACCCCTTGACATTCAATACCGTATCTGTTGAAAAAAATGATCGAGACCTGCTATTGCGGATACTCCACTCATCTGGGTGAAGATCACAAAAATTGCAGCCAGGGCGTAGGATGGTGGTTTGGCGAGGATACCATCCATTAGCTACTCGTAGAGAAGAAACCAGCTTTTTCCAGCCTTTCCAGCACATGATCTCTCGATCGGAACAGGTCTGCTTCGTGTTCTGCGCCGACAATACCATAGCCGTAATGGATATGTTTGTGCGGGTCATAAATGAGTGCAAGAGGTGCTATCCCTCGTTGGCCATCCTTTGGATCAAGCATCAGCTTTTCTTTCATCAGCAACTCTATGATAGCTGAAGGATCTGCGGCAATGCCTTCGATTTTGAATGCTGCAAGCGGATAATCGTTAGCTAACAAACCGGTTATTTCCGCAAACGCTATGGGAGGGACAGCATCGGAGACCCGTTTGCCATTGCGTTCAATGCCGACCGGCGCATAACGGGCATCAAGAGCCATTGCAACGTGCCACATCCCTTTTAACAGCAGTTTTGCCTGTTTTGCACTCATTTCGTGGAGATCGACGATCGCAAAATCCGTACTTCCTGTATCGGTCGGATCGTATGCCGGTTCTTGCTGTAATGCAGCCATATAGCGTTGCTGGTAGATGGCAATGAACCGCTCCGTTCGGGCCAGTTCATGTTCAGGGATGGGTAAGGTGACTTTATAGCCATTTCCAGCACTTGCTGTGCCATCGAGATATTGGATGCAGTATGCAGGTCCTTTTGTTGCTTGAATACCTTTTCGTAAGGGAGTAGTAATCGAACCATGGGCGTCTTGCCACGAGCAGACAGCCACAATCCCAGGAATGCTTCCTTGCAATTCGACAGCGATCATCTCACCGCCGTAGACAGGTTCACGGATGCCTTCAGCATCCCATGCGCGTACCGCGGTGAGAGCCTCTTCAACGCTGGTGACCTCGTTGATCAAATATCCGCCTCCTGTAATGGCCGCTTTGACAAAGACGTGGGGATTTTCGGTGCGAGAAGCAACTTCTTCATAGGCTGTATGAATCTGAGGCAAGGTATATCCTACGCGTGAGAAGGGATAAGGTAGCCCATATTTCTCTGCAAAATCAGCAGATCCGCTTCGATCATGAGCAGTCTTATGACCATAGTCTTTCGGGCCAAAGACGGGGACAACATGCATACCGGCCTGTTCTAAAGCGAGACGTACCTGCTCGGTTTCCGGAGTATACGCATGCGATATCAGAGCATACCTGGTTCGCCTGTTGAGGGTAGCCGAGAGAATGTGTTGGATGACTTCGGGTTGGTGTGCAACAGCTTCATCAAAGACTCCAAATCTCTCTCCTGCTTCAACAGGGTCAGGTCCCCACACGACTCCTGGTGCCGGTATCCCATAGTAGCTGTATACACTTTTGAGTGCTTTGAACGTTTCTTTCATAGCCGGGGTTTCAGGTAGGAGAAGCAGTGAGGGCGCCTCTTCGTTCTTGGGGTCCGTAAAAGCAGCCCCACGGATAGGATAGGAATAGACCGAAGCATGAATATTCCCATCCTCATGGTGAGACTTCATGTCCACGCCATATTCTTTTGGGCACGAAAAGAGGATCAAACGTGGAGAAGCACGCTTGATTACGTCTTGTATCGGTTCATACAAAGGACTGGGTACATGCATGTGCCCGACCACTTCTAGCTCGACTTCATCGTCATTGAGGAACAGCAAGCGACCAGAGAGGCCCACCCGATCTCTCCTCACCTTTCTCGCCTCTCTGGTAAGGAATGTCACCAGGGAAGTTAGATCACTTCACTCAGCTTGAAAAAGTTTTTCAGCATCATGGTCGAGTGCTGAGCATACGTTGGGTAGAGATCCACAGCATCCCGTTCAGTCTTCTCATATGTATCCAGACCGTACCTCTCGATAAACTCTTTTTTCATCCCAGGCTCATGTAACCAGAGATCGATCAAATCTTCGGTGAGTTCGCAGTGATACTGCAATCCATACGCGCGCTCACCATAGCGAAAAGCCTGGTTAAAGCCTTCAGTATGACGGGCCAGTGAAATTGCCCCTTCTGGCTGCTCGAAGCAATCCGCATGCCATTGAAACGCCAACTGGTAGGTCTCAAAGCCCTGGAAGAGCGGATCGTTCTTGCCCTCTTCATCAAAATGGATCTCTAAAAAGCCAATATGATATTTCGGCAATTTCTTCACTTCGGCACCAAACGCTTTCGCGAGCAATTGTCCACCCAGACACATGCCCAGGTATGGAACGCCTTGCTTGATCGCTTGATGCAGGTAGGCTTCCTCGTGGACGGTATAGGGATATCTGTGCGCATCGTAGAGATGCGCTGCTCCGCCAAGAACCACAATTGCGTCGTACCTGGTAGGATCAGGAAGCTGATCTCTCCCGATGTGAATAAGATGGTAGAAGGTTTCATATTCATCCAGGATGGCGCCTACGCGGCCAGCAGGATCATCATGGATATGTTGCAGGACTAACACACGTTTTTTGTCTGACATGACTTGTTCCTTTCATTTATGACGTTATGAACGAAGTAGCAGGGAGTAAAGTACCCTGAAAGCTCCTTACCACCTGCTACTTAGCGTTACCCACTTATATATTCGTAGCCATTGCTACGGACTAACGATTGATGGATGCTTCGCTTGTTGTTTTCTTTTTACGGGGGGCAATGCCATGACTGTCGCCTCCACCTGTAAGTTTTGGTTTGTACCCAGGTTGCGATGCAAAGAACTCCAGGTGACGGCGCACATCACCCAGTAACATATTGGCCATATCCTGGCTGAATCCGTCTCTCACCACGACACGCAACACTGCTAAGTCTTCAAGGTTTTCCGGGAAGGTATAGGCTGGGAGAATCCAGCCCCGATCTCGCAACCGCTCCGAGAGATCGAAGACGGTAAAATTGGCGGGTCTCTTGAGTTTGAACGCGAAGACCGGGATATCACGCCCCTCAGACAAAAGCTCGAATGGTCCCAGTTTCGCTATCTCTCCAGAGAGGTAGACCGCTACATCCTGGCAGGCCTGCTGGATACGCCGATAGCCATCCTTCCCCAAACGGAGGAAGTTATAATACTGGGCGACAATCTGGCTGCCCGGACGCGAAAAGTTCAGCGCAAACGTATCCATCTCTCCACCCAGGTAGTTCACTTTGAACACAAGATCTTCCGCTAACGCGTTCTGGTCGCGCCAGATGATCCATCCGACGCCTGGATAGACCAGGCCGTATTTATGTCCTGAGGTGTTGATCGATTTGACCCTCTTCACACGAAAGTCCCAAAAGAGTTCCGGCTGTAAGAAAGGAGCAATAAAGGCGCCGCTGGCTCCATCAACATGGATGGGAATGTCCCACCCTTTTTCCTCCTGAAGCCTATCTAGCGCGTCGTTGATCTCTTCGACAGGCTCATAACTGCCATCAAAGGTACTGCCCATAATCGCTACCACACCAATCGTGTTCTCGTCACAGTATTTGATAGCTTCCTCGGCAGTCAAATGATAGCGCGTGCCCTCTACCGGAACGAGACGTGGTTCGACATCAAAGTAGCGGCAGAATTTGTCCCAACAGACCTGCACGGTAGAACTCATAACAAGGTTCGGATGATCGCTCGGTTTATTGGCAGCTTTCATGCGATCGCGCCACTTCCATTTGAGCGCAAGCCCTCCAAGCATAGCAGCCTCGCTGGAACCAATCGTCGAACACCCCACGGCGGCCTCGTGATCTGGCGAATTCCACAAGCGCGACAGCATGTTGACACAACGCAACTCCAACTCGGCGGTCTGAGGATACTCATCCTTGTCAATCATATTCTTGTCAAAGGTTTCCGCCATGAGAATGCGCGCTTCCGGTTCCATCCAGGTTGAGACAAAGGTCGCCAGGTTTAAGCGAGAATTCCCATCGAGCATAAGTTCATCGTGAACAATGTTATAGGCGGTCGCAGGTAGCATCTCGTTCTCGGGGAAATCATAACGAGTCACATTGTTTTCAAGCGCGCGCCGACTGTAAAGAGGTGTTAATGATCCATCGGATTCCGCCGATGAACTGCTTTTCACTTTCTTATGAAGCATACGTGTACCATCCTTTGCATTATTGACTGTTGTCTTAGTATGACTTTACATGATAAAGCTCAAGAAAACAATTTCTCTTTGGATATAGAAAGGGTATAGTAATTGTTCCTTGTGCTCATTATGTATAAAGATCAACTTGACGTTCATGTTTGACCTTCTACCAGATTCGATATGTCTGGTGTTGAAATACGTAAATTGTCAGCATTATCTTTGTTTTCTCCGGCATTTTCCCGGTTGGTTTCCACGAGTTGTAGCAATGCACCAACAAAGAAACATACACCTCCTATAGCTGTAGTGAGATTTGTCACGTTCGCATTGATCATTGTTCCTACGCTGGGAAGAATAAAGGAGGTGATTGCTGAAATTCCGAATGCGACAGAGCCGAGCAGATTGGAGAGCACAATCCACCAGGTGAGACTCTTTACTTTCGGATTGGTGAGAGCGGAAGCAACCTCTCCATAAGCTAACGAGCTAGAAATAAGGAACAGAATTGAACCAAGGAAATCAGCAGACCAGACCAGCCTGTCAATTTTGGTAATTGACAAATTCATTCTCATTGCGTTAAAGGTACTAAAATTAAAATAGAGGGTTCCAACGAGTTGCGTGATCGTACTCCACCAGTCGATACGGTCTGGCTCCCATGCAAAGTATAGCGCATGATGCGTTCCACCAGCCCGTGCTTTCGCAGATGTATCTGGTACGTTGATTGCCTCAAGGAATTGTAAATAGGCTGCGGATGTGAAGAAGAGTGATCCAACGAAAAAGATCACTGCAGGAAGTATCACTGGCAGTGAGAGATCAAAACACAAAAGAGCTCCGGCAGCAAAAGCGAAAGATCCGATCATAAATAAAACGCACATCCATTGGGATATGCGTTCTGACTCCCACCATTCCCTCGACTGACCAGCGAATGGAAGTCTTCTTCGCTTTCGCTGCTGGCGTGAGACCCACTCGACTTCCTCCATGTTTGTAAGTTGGTAGCGTATTCGTGTTGGAAAACCCAGGAATCCATGCCATTCCAGGATTTTCGCATCCTGTGGCATGTTCTTCCTGTTACGATGTTTCACACACCGGTCTCCTCTCCATAGACAGCTTTCGTCAATTCTATGAAATCATAGCATACACCCCCTCACACCAGCATCACATCTAGCAGCTCTGGTCGCCCAATTTCATCACGGTCCTTCGTCATTATAGCATAGTAGCTGTGTTATATTTTATCTTCAGATAATTGGCCATGGGTAGCCAGCAGATCGATAGATAGCTTCAATTGTTGCGAGATTTTCAGTGGTTTCTGTTAAACTTAAGACTGGTTGAGTACCAGAGCGCACGCTTGCTCCAAAGTGCTCGATTTCGAGCCGGTATTGATCGACGCGTGCAATGCGCTGGTGGATCGTCTGACCTTCCAATGCAAGTACTACTTCAACCTCGACATCTCCCGGGGTAAAGGGCATGGGCATACTGATGCTTCCATCTTCTCCATGGATTTCCGCTACCTGGCGTGTTGGTAAATCGAAACTCGCATCAATCAAACCGAAACGCCCATCACCAAAATCGAGAATGGCATTTGTGGAAAGTTCAACCTGGCCATCATCAGGTTTATAGACTCGCGCAACGGAAACAGAAGGGGAATGTCCAAAGACAGCGCGACAGAAATTGACCGGGTAGCAGCCAACATCCATAAGTGAACCTCCTGCCAGGGCTGCTTGCAATCGAATATTGTGAGGACGTGGTGGCAGCATCACATTAAACGCAAAAGAGGCACGTACCAACTTAACTGTCCCAATGCGTCCCGCGTGTACCTGCTCCAATGCCCAGAGCGTCTGCGGATGGAAGCGATACATGAATGCCTCCATGAGCAACCTGTCGTTTGCACGCGCTGCTTCAACCATAGTCATAGCTTGTTGTGCTGTTACTGCAAGAGGTTTTTCACATAGGACATGCTTGCCGGCTTCTAACGCTTTAATAGTCCATTCTGCATGCAAACTGTTAGGCAATGGAATATAGACAGCCTCTATCTCTGGATCTTCAAGCAGGCTCTCATAAGCGCCATAGATACGTACCTGTGGGATATGGACAAAAAGCTCTCTAGCGCGATGAGGGTTGCGGCTGGCTACTGCCATGAGCTGTCCATTTGAAGATGCGAGTATAGCTGGAACAACGCACTTTACACCGATGTTGGCAATGCTAAGGACGCCCCAGCGTACATGCTCTGGGTGAGAAATGATATCGGGCTGCATTTCTTTTTTCTTTCTACGAGAAGTTTGAGCGTGTGCTTCTCAACAGATCGTGTTCATATTGTAGACTCTATTACATGCTATCACATAGACTATGTTCTGCAGGACTTTTCACATATTCTAGTGACTGATTACTACGCGCCTTCGGCGCTCTCGTTTGGTGAGAGTGGAGAGCTTTATACGCCTGCGGGCGTATAAAGCTCTCCACTCTCACCTGGAAAAAGACTTGCAATCGGGCTTACAATTTACTTACAATAAGTAAGAGTCTATGAAAATATTCAATGTTATATGGGAGGATTTTTTAGTGACAGAATTTACAACCGCGCATCCTTTACGGGTTGGGGTTCAATTCCACCAACAACATACCACCTATTCGTCATTTGCAGACGCTGTGCGTCGCGTGGAGGAAATGGGAGTCGACACAATTTGGGACTGGGACCACTTTTTCCCTTTGTATGGAGATCCACAGGGAAATCACTTCGAGGGCTGGACATTGCTAAGCGCGATGGCAACCCTTACACAGCGAGCTGAAATTGGATGCCTGGTTACATGTAACACATATCGCAATCCAGCGCTGCTTTCAGATATGGCAAAAACCGTTGATCACATTAGTAACGGGCGATTAATTCTTGGCATTGGCGCAGGATGGTTCGAGCGAGACTATAGCGAATATGGCTATGAATTTGGCTCCGCTGGTGAACGCCTGGCAGATCTCGAGAGATCACTTGAAATCATCAAGCACCGTTGGGAAGTTGACGTTCCCAGTCCGATACGCAATCCAATCCCAATTTTGATTGGTGGCGGTGGCGAAAAGAAGACGCTGCGCATCGCTGCCAGGTACGCGAATATGACGCACACTTTCGGTGATCTGGATACTTTCGCCCGCAAGATGCGCGTTCTGGATAACTGGTGCGCGGAGATTGGCCGTAATCCACTTGAAATCGAGCGTTCGTGCGGCACACAAAAATTTGCAACTGATGCCCAGCGCAATGCTCTGGTGAAAGCCAGGGCAACACATCTGATTATGGGTATGGATGAACCATGGGATTTTGAGGCGGTAAGAGACCTGGTAAGGTGGAGAGATAAACATCTGGATGAAGTGAGCAAACCTTAGCATGAATTCAGAATAAGTGATGCATCACATAAATAAGTCGAATCCCGCATCTCCTGGCGCACCAACAAGCGTCACGAGCGCTTCAACGTGTCGACCTTGTTCCCAAGATGGTGAAGATGGTGTCTTCTTGAGAAGCAGGCACCTGGCTGAACTCGCTTAGCATGCGAATGTTCGTAAAACCCGTTTCTTCATAGAGGTGCATTGCCTGTTTTTGAGTATACCATCGGGTGGCAGGAGCGCGAGAGTAGAGTTCCGAGGCAACAATTTCTCCCTCACGAACGACCTCGTATCGGTCTTCTGTATCCTCGAGTTGTTGGGGATGATGATACGTGGAGCGTGTCCAACGGCGAATCAGGACGCCATCCTCAGGTCTGACTTGTTCTGCAATCAACGCCCAATCCTCCGCGACGACCTGATTAGTGATTGGCCCTTGCCAAAGAATCATGAAAGGCATCACCACTATTCCCCCTGGCTCAAGATGATGAAAAAAGCGCCTCATGGCTTGTGTGGCTGCGTTGGGGTCCGTGATCAATTGAAAGGAGCTCGATGGCACCATGATGGTGCGATATCTTCGCGGTAAGTCAAGTGCTTCCATGCTTTGTTGGAAAAGCGTGGGGTGAAGACCAAATTTCCGCGCTTTCTCTGCGCAGATTGCCAGCATCTCTGGCGAGTTATCGACGCCATCAATATCGATCCCAGAGGCAAGATAGTCAAGCAACAAACGGCCTGTTCCGCATCCGATATCCAAAGCTGGTTGGCCGTTCTGAAGAATAATATCTTTATAGAAAGGTCTGTCCGGCCAGGCAGAAGTATCCCCACGGAGCAGGTCCCAGGCAGAGGCGATGAACCCTCGATATTCATAATTTTCTGAGCCCATAACTTACTCTTCCTTAGTGAGCATACATTCCTTGCATGCCTATTAGCCACAAGTCCAGGTCACATCGACAGTATTACTATTCTGCCCGGCAAAGTATATATTACCATTTTTGCAATCACTGGATGGAATATTGACGGATACCTGAACAGGTTGGCCAGGCATGAGAGTACCACCCTGTGGTTTGAAGGTAACTCCAGGTAAATCACTGGATGAAGACCAGGGGAGAGAGCCTTGTGATCCTTGTGCTAGCGATAGTGTCCAGGTGCAGGTCCAGCTACCGTCACTATTTTGAGGGCAATTTGTTATGCCAGGTGGGCTAACTGTCAAGATTGGAGGTGTTGGCGTTGGCGTTGGCGTCGGTGTTTGAGTTGGCGTCGGCGACGGTGTCGGCGTTGGCGTTGGCGTACAACTCCACATCACAGTCGCAGTATTGTTGTTCTGATCAGTGAACGTAAAGCTTGTGCTACTGCAAGGAATTGATGAGATGACCACTGACTTTTGTGTTTGGCTTGTAGTCAACTGGCCGCTAGAGGGATTGAATGATACATTTGTTCCACCTATTCCCGTTGGTGCAGACCAATTGAGATTCCCCGGTGAGGTCTCGCCAACAGTCACGGTACAGGTATACGTCCCATCGCTATTCTGCGAGCAGTTGCTAGATGCTGGGTCTATATTTTGTGGCGCCAACGTTATCTGCAGCGTTGGAGGAGATACGCTGGTTGGCGTTGGCGTTGGAGTCTGAGTTGTCGTCGATGTCGGTGTCTGGGTTGGTGTTGATGATTGCGTTGGTGTGACAGTAGGCGTTGGAGTCACAGTTGAACCAGTGACAACGAGAGTGACTCCTATTTGCGCATTCCCACCATTCGATGTGACATGAATTGTGCCAGAATAACTACCTGCAGCCAAACCGTTCGTGCCGACATTCACCTGTACCATCTGTGGCACCGCGCCTGGTTGTACCGTCCCTTTGGTCGTAGCCAGGGATAACCAGTTTGCGCTCGCTGCGTCCGTACTGGCCTGCCATTGCAGGGGTAGATTGCCAAGGTTGGCTATTGAGAAGTTCTGTTGCGACTGCTGGCCTGCTTGTAGCTGACCAAAATCAAGGCTCTGCTGGGAAACATTTAAGATTGCCTGCTGCCCGCTCTGTGCAACGGAAATGACGTTTAATTTGACTGTCGTTTGCGCATCACCATTGTCTGAATGGAAGCGCAACGTAGCGAAGTGTGAACCCACTGAAAGGCCGTTGGTGTTAGCTGTCACAATAATAGATTCGCTGGAACCATTCGTTCCAAGTACCTCGCTACTCTTTGATAATGTTAGCCAGTTTGTATTTGAACCTCCAATTGTGGCAGTCCAGAGCAGGCTTGCTCCCCCCTGGTTACTCAACGTCACCACAAGTTTTACCGTTCTTCCAACTTCTACCGAACCAAAATTAAGAGCTGTTGGGTTGACAGCAAGTTGAGGTGAAGGGATCGTAAATTGCAGACTCGCACTCAGCGAACTCTGATTGTCTGTCGCATGAATGACATGCTTCCCTGCTGGCAAACCAGATGGTACGGTGACGTTGGCATCAAAGGTTCCTGTAGAACTAACAGTTATGTTTGAATTATCAGCAGCATGAGCCTGAAATGCTCCCGCGATGTTCATTTGCGACAAACCTGCTACTTGCGTATTGCTTCCAGTTCTCTGAGCGATAGCCTGTATTCCATGCTGACCAGCTAATGAGACGGGTAATCCATTATCAATCGTCAATGTCACTCCATCACCAGGTTGAAAACCCTGGCCATGTATGTGCAAAACGCCCCCATCCTTAACCGCGTTAGAGCCTGTTATTGTAAGAACAGGAGGAGGGGTCGTTGGCATAAGCGCGTGCGCCAAAAGAATACTGCTTGACCCGATAATAACGAGAGTTGCTATAGTTATGATGATCCATTTAGAAACAACATTCATTCCCGCTTTTGAAGTCACAGCAGCGGAGTGATGAAGCCTGGATGAACGTTGCTTATGTTCATGCAAAGGACCTGTATGATGACGATGATGCTTCAACTCATCAGGAGGTGGGGTAGGCTGTGGCTGATGTACAGGCCGGTAATGGTGTGGGGGTGATTGATACCCTGGGTGTTGTACTTGTTGATGATGTATGGGATTGGACTGCGCCTCCTGTGGAGCATAAGAGGGCCCAGATGAAGCGGCCCCATGAGCAGGGCCAGGTATTGATCGAGGAACATTTCCCGGAGCGGACGGCGTTCCTTGAACGGTTGGAACTCCCCCAAATTGTGGGGTTCCCTGGACCATTGGAGCCTGTGCAGGGGATGGCATCTGGTTTTGCATTGCCAGCATTCCAGGCAGAAGCAAATCAGGAAGTATAGCATCATTCTCATCAGTAATACGATGTGTGAATTGCGGATTGACACGTTCTATATCTTCAGCAGGCCAACTGGTTCGTAGAGTAGAATCAGTGTCTTGCCATTCCATTCCAGAACCCTGTAAGTTCGGATTCAGTGGGTCGCTGAAGAGCGGTGGTGTTTGACGCTCAGGGATACGCATATCCAGGGAATTGTCAACATCGGACACAGTTGCATATCTGTCATCAATCTTGTGTCCACAATTACCACAATATTGTGCGTTAGCTGGTAATTCCGAGCCGCAGAATTCACAGCGTTTCATAGGAGTCCCCCATTCTGCATATATCTCTAAAATGCTCAAAGCTCTTATGTTGGATGTTGAGAACTCAACTACCACATTAGTGGTTTATCAATTTCTTTTGACAATGAATACTTGATTTTTCAATAGTATTCATCAAAAAGTACATCATATAACCTGTAGTGAATATCGCTCTATTTTAGCGTAACATATTTTTAGCAACGTTGCAGTACAACAGTTCACCTATTGACTGTGAATGAAGTCACAAGGACAAATAACACCGTTACACTCAAGCCATCACCAGTAGAGGGTTGATTAAGCCTTGTTCCTGCGATCTTCAACACGCCTGGCTTTTAACTCAAAGCGAGGCAGTGTTCCTGGTTCTACAGTTTCGATCGGGACACGGAGATTGAGGGCTATATGCAATTCGTCTGCAATAGCTAACGTCAGGTATGCTGGACACTCAACCTGTAAGGCAATCTCATCCATAGGACCTTCGCTGGTGACGATAACACGATATTCTTTTACTTCAGGAAAGCGATGGAGGATATTCGCCAACGCTGAGGGATAGACGTTGACACCACGAACAATTAGCATATCATCTACGCGTCCCAAAACTCCACCTGGTAATAAGAGAAACGTGCGGCCACAGGCACAGGAATAGCCACCATGGCGCACGAGATCACCAGTGCGATAGCGGATAGCTGGATTGCCCCAACGTCCGAGGTTCGTCAATATCAGCTCTCCAGTTTGCCCTTCATGTACAGGCTGGTTGGTAATAGGATCAAGTAATTCAGCGATGAATTCGCCTTCATTGACGTGCAAACCTTGCTGCTCTGAGCAGGCGAAGCCGAAAGCTCCCATCTCTGTCATACCCGCGTGATCATAAGTTCGCGCATTCCAGGCACTTTGAATACGCTCTCGTGTGGAGGGAATCGATGCGCCTGGCTCGCCTGCATGGATAGTTATACGTACGTTTGATAATCGCATATCAAGTCCGTGTTCCTGAGCTACCTCAGCCAGATGCAGGGCATAGCTGGGTGTACATACCAGCACAGTTGCATCAATTTCCTGAATTGCTCTCAGACGCTGCAAGCTATCCATCCCGCCACCAGGAACGGTGAGTGCGCCAAGCCGTTTGGCACCCTCATAGGCCGACCAGAAACCAATAAACGGGCCAAAACTAAAGGCGAGAAAAACGACATCATCACGTGTTACGCCTGCTGACTGGTAGACACTCATCCAACATTCCGCCCACCAGTCCCAGCTCTCCTGGGTATCAAGGATTTTCAGGGGTTTTCCAGTTGTTCCAGAAGTCTGATGCAGCCGAATATATTCGTTCATTGGATAGGTCAGGTTACTGCCAAATAATGGATAGGACTCCTGGTCTGCAACCAGTTCTTGCTTGGTTGTAAAGGGAAAGTCTGAGAGGTCATCTAAGCTTCTAAGAGTTAAAGAGGTTCGATTGGAGAGCAATTTTTGTTCATAGAAGCGATTATGAGGGAGAATACGTGAAAGCCCAAGTTGCAGCCGTGCCAGTTGATGCTCTTCTATTAGCGAACGGGAAGCGTTTTCCAGTTGGGACATGGAGATACTTCCTTTCTACATGAAAGAAGCTAGAGCACGTCGAATATAGACAGGAGTTACTTGCTTGCGATAATTGATTGTCAGATCGGCATTATCCAGTGGTTTCGAGCGTTTGGAAGCAAGTGTGGCTACTTCCGCAATAAGCTCCGGAGTAAGTTGCTGGCCGAGCAATAGTTTCACCGCATCAGCGGCTTCAACTGGATGCGAGGCGACTGCCCCCAGTGTAAGTCGCGCATCAGCAACAGTCCCATCATTCGCGAAACGGAGAGCTGCCGCGACACCGAGGATAGGAAAATCAAAAGAGCCGCGACGACGTAATTTTATATAGACACTGCGCCAACCATCGGCAGGTGGCAGGATGATTTCACTGAGAATCTCGTCATTGGCCCTGGTGTAGGGTTTCATGCCATCGTCACGAAACAATTCTCGAACAGGCATGACACGTTCGCCGCGCACGCTCACCAATCGTACCTGCGCATCCAGACTCACCAGCACTGGCGCCGTATCGGCTGAAGAGATCGCCCAGCAACGAGGACTTCCCGGAGCAACAAGGCATACTTCACCGTCCTTCTTCATGCAATAATCGATTGAGTGGCGCCAGAATTCCGTCTGGTTATAATAATTACAGCGAGTATCCAGTAGTATATTGCCTCCAATCGTACCCATGTTGCGAAGTTGAGGTGTTGAAACAGAACCAGATGCAATAGCTAGCGCGGCATAGTGCTCAATAAAAACGGGATGATTTGCTAATGTAGTCAGAGTCACACCCGCTCCCATACGCATGCCCAGTTCTGGTGAACCACTGATGTGCTTCAATGCCGCAATACCACGCAGTCCGATTAATACTGGTGGCGTGAACTGGCGACGTTTCATATTGGGATACAGATCCGTACCGCCAGCAACGAGCATAGCCTGCTCTCCCTCCCTGGCTAGCAGATATGCGGCTTGCTCAACTGTACTCGGAGCCAGATAACGAAATGGTGGAAGTCGCAGCATTACACACTATCCTTAGCAATAAGAGAGATATCAGCAGGTTGCCATGTAATCAGTCGTGTTGGCCAGGGAGAGGGAGAGTCGATCGGTTCAACACGCGGACGCTGCGCGGAACGAGCGCCTGGCAATTCAGAACGCAATGCCTTGAGCACTTTGTCGGAAGTAATCGGCGTTTCGTCAATTCGCACTCCCACAGCATCAAAAACAGCATTGGCAATCGCGGGGATGACTGGATTCAAGGGACCTTGTCCCGCTTCCTTGGCACCAAAGGGACCCTCGCGGTCTGGAATTTCGATCAGGATGGTTTCGATTTCAGGTGTATCAAGGGTTGTAGGTAGCTTATAATCCAGCAGAGAAGGTATTTTATGCCGTCCTTTACGGAAGACCTGTTGCTCCATAGTCGCTTCACCAAAGCCCATGTACGCGCCACCCTCGACCTGACCAGCAACGAGAAGCGGATTAATGGATTGACCAACATCGTGTGCCAGCCAGAGCTTTTCAACAACCATCTCGCCTGTTTCAATATCAACCGCAACCTTTGCAACACACGCTGAGTAGGAATAAGCTGGGGAAGGCCCGACACCAGCTCCTTTATAATCACCATGAATGTCTTCTGGTGGAGCATATGAACCCGCAGCCACCAGCGCGCCATAACGAGCCTCGGTCAACTGCACAACTTTCACGTAGGACAGCGCTACTCCTGGATCGTTTGCATCGTAGATGAGGCATTCAGCAGCTTCAAGATTCTCAACTGGCACTTGCAATTGTTCAGAAGCTAACTCGAAGAGTTGTCCTTTCAATTTTCGTGCGGCAGCGATAGCAGCGTTACCTGCCATGAACGTGACTCGACTGGAATACGAACCCAGGTCGACCGGTGTCAGCGTAGTATCGGCAGTTTCCAGGTGAATATGTTCCGGTGGTACCCCTAATTCTTCCGCAACGATATAAGCAAGAATGGAAGTCGATCCCTGGCCTATGTCTGTAGAGCCACAATAGACGGTGATACCTCCTCCGCGATCGAGGCGAATCTGGACGGCTGAATGAGGCAGATCGTTCCAGTAAATCGGTTTACCAGCACCGCAAATGTACGAAGACGCGGCTATGCCAAGGCCGCGTTTGATAGATGATTCGGAGGTAATTCCTATTACCTGTTCAGAGGGCCGATACATCGGCGATGGGCGTGATAAATCGGCCCCTACGAGTGAATCTGTGTGAAATTCGTTCCAACCGGAGCGTTCGGCGACAGCTTCAAGACATTCGCCTAGAGCACAACTGGTGACGCGCAAACCGTTCACAGTACGTGTATCCTTTTCAATCAGATTCCGTCGTCGTAGTTCGAGAGGATCGATCGCTAGATCATGTGCTATTTTGTCGAGATGCACCTCTACCGCATAACGAGGTTGCGTCGTGCCATGCCCGCGTTTGGGGCCACACGGAGGCTTGTTAGTGAAAAGCCTCATACCCTCGAATTTATAACAGGGAAGCGAGTAAGTCACGGTCTGCAATGCGCCAGTGTAATACGTTGTAGCGATGCCATAAGAACCATATGCTCCGCCGTCGAGAAAGGAGCGGAAGTACATGGCGGTTAACGTTCCATCTTTTTTCACACCGGTCTTAATCCACATTTTGACTGGGTGGCGTCCCCTGTGCGTCAAAAAGACTTCTTCGCGCGTGCAGGTGATTTTGACTGGCCTGCCAGTTCGACGTGACAATTCAGCAGCGCACATTTCGTGTGAAAAGGGATCGCTTTTGCCACCGAATCCTCCACCAACATGAGGCGCGATAACGCGCACATGTGATTGTGGCAGCCCCATGACTTTGCTCAATTCGCGATGCACATAGTGCGGGGTCTGCGTAGAAGACCAGAGCGTGATTTTACCTCCAAATGGATCATGGGGATTGGGTTCCCAACTCGCCACACAGGCGTGTTCCTCCATTGGCGCGTGATTATTGCCCTCGTAGAAAAACCAGTCTTCTCGTATATAATCCGCATCAGCAAAACCACCCTCAATATCTCCAAACTCGTACGACACAGCCTTATGGATATTGCCAATACGCGCCTCGTCATTGATCTTGACCTCTGGGTGTTCAAGGGCTTCATCGATAGTCATCAGCGCGGGTAATATCTCGTATTCCACATGGATAAGCTTGATGGCTTCATCAAGTACATCGGGATCAACAGCTGCTACGGCAGCCACGGGATCGCCTACATAGCGCACTTTATCAATAGCCAGGGCATATTCATCCTGGCTTGAAGGGAGAATACCAAACCGCTGTGGCAGATCCTCTCCGGTAATGACGGCTAGTACTCCAGGCAATTCCAATGCATGGTGTGTATCTATCTCAATAATGCGCGCATGTGGATGAGGAGAACGCAACAGCCGTCCATAAAGCATTCGTGGAAGCATGATATCATCGGCATAGAACGCTCGGCCAGTCACTTTCGCATAGGCATCGACTTTAGGGAGGGACGCTCCAATATACTTATACGAGCGAGATGTATCACGTCCAATACCTGCATGTTCTTTAATGGTCATACTACCCCTCCTGCCGCATGCAGGCGTTCAGCAGCCGCATCGATAGCCTCATAGATTTTCGTGTAGCCTGTGCAACGACAGAGGTTCCCTGAAAGCGCCTCTTTCATCTGCTCAAGTGATGGCTGAGGATGTTCTTGCAAAAGAGCTACCCCAGCAAGCAGGATACCCGGGGTGCAATAGCCGCATTGCGCAGCGCCCAACTCCGCAAACGTTTCCTGCAATGGATGAAGCTTACCGTTCTCTTCCAGTCCCTCAATGGTGGTAATCTCGCTGTTCTGCACCTCGAGAGGCAAAGTCAGACAAGAAAGAACAGGTACGCCATCAATGAGAACAGTACAAGCGCCACATTCTCCCAATTCACAACCATGCTTGGTACCGATTAAACCAAGATCCTCACGCAAAACTTCAAGCAGGGTGTGATGAGGCAAAACCGCCAGTTCATGAAACTCGCGGTTAACATGCAAAGTAATCAGTTCGCGCATGCGATCTCCTTTTGCGCAACAAGATGGTACATATCATAGATACGTGCGCTTTAGTACAGGAACTCCGATTACTTTTATCTTACCACATGATCAAATCGAGGACGAAAACAGTCGAGTTATGCAAACTCTACGCAACATTGACTTCAAGCAAGCTACAAAAGGTAGCAAGCTATTTGGGTTGTTCAACCAGCAGCAAGGCGTTATCGTCTTGATCGAGTATCATCATATACGTTCCCCATGGCTGTGGATCTGGTTCCTGGGTTATACGCACTCCCTTTGCTTTTAGATCAGCATGCAGCGCGGTCATGCCTGTCACATTGAAGGTGAGTGCCTGCGATTTTCCCTGCACCTGATTATAATGCTGCCAGTTTTCATCCATCTTATACAGAATCACTTCTGTGTGCGCTCCCTTTGGCGCGACGGCAATCCAACGCGACTCTAGGCCCATCGGCGAATCCTGCCGTAATTCAAAACCTAGCACATCGGTATAAAACGCTTTGGCCTTATCCTGGTCTTTGACAAAGACGCATACCGTTGCAAGAGAATCAATCATGAAGTGCCTCCTTATTATAAAATTTGGTCACATGAACAGTGTAGTCAGGGTATATCATGAAGTCAAGTGAAAGAGGAGATAGAGGGATATCACAGGTTGGAAGCAGGACAGATAATCAAGCTTGAGCAACTCGACCTGGAACTGCCATAGGTTGTCTGAAATTTAGAAGACGTATCCCAAAATTTCATATTCTCTTCGTTTCATTTGTAGTTACTCAGTAGGACCTCAACCAGGGGCTACGAAGATACTTGCGGGCTGACTTGATGAGGTAGGAGCAATGGGGGAAAGAATATTCTACGACTGGTAGACCACTCCTCCATTCAATATGTAACCGTCGTTTCCGAACTGTTGTTATATCACTCAAAGGAGAAAAACATGGCAGGCTTCGTTCCTCTTCCTGGTAGCAAGCGCGAGTTGCTACCAAATTCTCGTCCGGCCGGTCCAATCAACCCGTCGGAAATCGCCGTTATCACAGTCCGCGTACGCTCCGTTGGAGACATCAAAGCTCTCGAAAAAACCGTATACGAGCTAGGCAGTCAAAAGCTCAAGGACAGGACCTATCTCACCCGTGAGGAGCTTGCTCAGCAATACGGCGCGAGTGCGAATGACCTGGATCTCGTCGAACAGCTTGCGCAGCAGCACAACCTCGTCGTTGTCCACCGAAGTACAGCTGAACGTTCGATCGTTCTGCAAGGGAGGTTAGGCGATCTGCTGGACGCATTCCCTGCCGATCTCGGGATGTATCATCACGCTGTTGGCACCTATCGCGGTCGACGGGGCGAAATCCAGATACCTCAGCAACTTGATCAGATCGTTACCGGCATTTTTGGCTTCGATACACGCCCAAAGCACCGGTTGGGGTACCATCAACGGCTCTTTGCCGCAAGTGGGCCGGGTGGTGGAAATGGCGTTGTTGCAACCGATTATGCCAAACGCTACAATTTTCCAATGGAATACCAGGGCGTGGCTTTGGACGGCTCTGGGCAGACCATCGCCATCATCGAGCTTGGTGGTGGTTTCCGAACCAGTGATCTCAAAGCGTTCTTCCATGAGATTGGGTCTCCGCTTCCCAGTGTCGTCGCCGTTGCAGTCGATGGGGGGCGGAACGCGTCGACTGGCGATCCCAACAGTGCCGATGGCGAAGTGATGCTCGATATAGAGGTTGCTGGCGCGGTCGTTCCAAACGCCAAATTTGCCATCTACTTTGCCCCTAATAATAACGGTGACCAGGGGTTCCTGGCGGCTATCAGTGCCGCAATCCATGACGCAGAGCGCAATCCAGGCGTCATCTCAATCAGTTGGGGTGGGCCGGAAAGTGCCGCCGATCAACAGGGTATAGAAGCATTCCACGAGCTATTTCTGGCAGCTCAAGGTCTGGGTATCACGATCTGCGCCGCTTCTGGCGACCATGGTACGGCTGATGAAGATGCACAGGATTGGGATGGCAAGATCCATGTCGACCATCCTGCCGTCGACGACCTGGTGCTCGGCTGTGGAGGCACCCAAATTGACGTCAATGGCAATGATGTCGTGTGGAATGACGGAACGCCTTTCGATAAAAACGTCCCAGGAGGTGGTGGTTGGGCAGGTGGAGGCGGAATTAGCGAAATCATTACAGTTCCCGCCTACCAGCAAAACGCAAATCTTCCAGTATCCCTTGACAACAATAACCCTGGCCGTGGTGTACCAGATATTGCCATGAGCGCGACGAATTATTTCACACGAGTGGATTCGTCGGAAGGCCCTTCTGGTGGCACAAGTGCTGTGGCACCCCTTATGGCTGCGCTTGTAACCAGGTTGAATCAGGCAAAACAGAAAAACGTTGGCTTCCTGAATCCGCTCCTCTATGCTAACGCAGCCAATGGGATTGTTCACGATGTCACGGTTGGCACCAATGCGATTGTGAATACGATTAAGGGTTATAACGCAGGGCCAGGATGGGATGCATGCAGCGGGCTGGGAACACCTGATGGAACAGCTATTCTGAATATAATCTAGTACCGTTAGCCATTTTGTAAATCACTCCGATGCACCTTGCAGATGAGCGCGGCGGTAATAGAATTTGACCAGGAGGGACACTGTCATGTGAGAGTGTCCCTCCGCGTTTCGCTACTTGCTTTAGAAGTTTTACTGGCTACCTGGCACTTCTATCCGGATAACGTTACAGTCAAAGCGATAGAATGAGCCTTCAATTTTTTTACTCACTTTTTCAGAATACTTTCCAATCCCCAGTTGCAACCCGAGAACTCTCTCATCTCTGTGCTGGCCGTTGCTGCGCATACATGATATCGATTTCGCCGTCATGCCATTCGGGTTCACCCTCGAGCAGCGGCAACCACTGGCGATAGCGTGCGTCCTGCTCAGGCCTCTGCGCGTTTGCCCAATATGCCTCCCCGCTCTCGAACACCGCAGCAATAAAGAAGTCGTTTTGATCAGCATCCATGCGATAGACATAGCTTGCCACGAACCCCGCTACCTGCCCGGTTTCAAACGGATGCGCTTGCCCCTGGAGGAGCTGCCTGAACTGGTCTTCCATCCCTGTTTTGATGCGCAAACGAGCGATCGTTCCGTACATGTTCGTCTCCTTTCCTTCAAAAGCACGATACAAAACTACAATGTGACCTCATAGAGACTATTGAAAGGATTCTCCATCGGTACACGCTGCACCTTGCTAAAGCCCGCCTCTGTGCATAATGCCCGCACTTTTGACTCCGGCATACCCATCGTCCCCAGACCTTCTCCATGCTCAGCCAGCGATGAGGTCATGCAATAGAGGACGCTAAAGCCGTACAGGAAACTCCCCAACGGTCCCGCATTCTGCTCCAGTGTTTCCGCCGCATTGATTTCAAGACAAACATACCGACCGTTGGGCTGTAATGCAGCACGAATCGAGCGGAGTAGTTCTCGTGGCTTTGCTGAATCGTGAATGACATCAAAGGTGGTAATGATGTCGTACTGTTCGGGAAGCCCCTGCGAAGCGTCCAATTGTTGGAAACGTACTCGTTCTGACACTCCAGCCTGTTGCGCAAGCAGTCTGGCATGTTCAATCGAAGGGCCATACACATCGTATCCAACGAAGTGTGAATTGGGATAGGATTGTGCAAGCTTTACTACAGCGCGCCCGCGACCACAGCCAACATCGGCGAGTATAGTACCTCGTTCCAGTCTCGCATGCACTTCAGGCATCAATGGCATCCAGACGGATATGAGCAAACTCTCGAACCAGGTATTGGTGAAGCGTTCTTGACCGTCCCAGGTGATCTCGTCGTAGGCAGCCTGGGGAACGCCGCCTCCATCCCGAAAGGCCTGGATAATGGGTTCAATTTGACGTGCAAGCGCGGTGACCCACTGATGGATGCCGCCAAAGAACATGGGGCCACTTTCCTGGACGAGAACCGGCAAATGCTCTGCTGGAAGCGCGAAGCGTGGGCTTGCCGGATCATAGGTAATATAGCCAGCGCTCGTCATAGCGCACAGCCATTCTCGGACATAACGCTCATCGGTGTGGGTGCGCTGTGCTAATTCTGCACTCGTCGCGGGGCTCTCTGCCAGGTTTCTAAAAAGTCCCAGACGATCACCAATGCTTGCCATGATGGTCGTCGTCAAACCACTGGTGTCACTGAGTACATGGCCGAGGAACGCTTCGGCCTTTGCCTGGTCGTATGCCGTATGTGTTGTCATGTCTTTTTTCTCCTTCATTTTTGGTGAATACACTGGGGAAATTTCCCCCGACTCCTGTTCATTTCATTGGTGCCGAGCTTCAGGTCTCGATAGGGGTCCTGGCCTGCGTGCCCCACTGGGCCCACGATCCATCGTACACTCGCACCTTGGGATAGCTCAGCAGGTACCGCAAGACCGTCGCAGCCTCGCTGGCGCGGGCACCGATGGTACAATAGGTGACGACGCTGCGCTCAGGTACCACGCCGCGCTCCTGGAAGAGCCGCCGCAACTCCCCCGCACTTTTGAATGCGCCATCGGCTGTGTGCAACAGGTCGATGGGCAGATGGACAGCACCAGGGATGTGGCCGGGGCGACCGGCACCTGCCGTGGCACCCGATGGCCAGAAGCGCTCCCCAACGAATTCGGCCTGCAAACGCACATCAAGGATGAGGGGGTCTGCGCTCCCCAGGGCTGCTTGCAGCGCCTCCAGCGACATCAGTTGGGTAATCTCGGCCGCCGGTAGCGTGTAGGTGGACGGCAACGAATCAGGGAGAGCCGTCGTCCACGGCAAACCTGCCTCGCGCCACTCTTGCCGCGTCCCATTCAGCACCAGTGCGCGCTGGTGCCCGTAGGCCTTCGCCAGCCAGAACCCGAGAAAAGGGCCATAGCCGTAAAAGACGATGGTGGTATCGGGTGTCAGTCCGGACCTGCGCAGCAGCTCCTCAAACTCGCTCCGCTTCAATGGACTGTAATCCTCCGCATGATGGAGGTCGGTGTAGGCGTTCCAGAGAATGGCCCCCGGGATATGACCTTGCTCATATGCCGCCCGGCTGACATCCACCTCGACCGCGCGTACATCTGGGTCGTCGAGGTGCTCTGCAAGCCAGGCCGATTGCGCAAACACATCCGCAAGCGCCGCACTGTCGGCCAGCATAGAAAGGTTGTCTGTCATCGTGTTTCTCCTTGTATCAACTCCTGTACAACAGTATCGCCTGGTAAGCGACGGGAATCCTTCTTGATTCCGATCGTTGACAGTAGTGTACTCAGAAAACGCGCATATTCCATCAGGAAAAACGCAGAGGTTTTTGGGCAAACTCTACGGAGATGAAGGCGGGAAGGGCACAGAGAAAAGGTGTTACTGGGAGGGATGAAGCGAGGTGTATCGCTATGATTTCTACGTGATTCCACGCAGCTTTGCTCATAAGGTCTGTTTGACAAGCCCTATTTCGACGGCCCACACCGCAATTTGCGCACGGGAGGAAAAGGCGAGTTTAGATAAGATGGCTCTAACATGGGTCTCGACAGTGCGGTAGCTGACGACAAGCTGGTCAGCTATCTCACGATTCGATTTCCCTTTCGCAATCAATACTGCCACTTCGCACTCGCGTTCTGTCAACCCTCCATATGCTTGCTTGGCGGCTCGGCGGGGCGAGGAGGTAGCACGCGTATAAGGCAGAAGAGCTTCTGCCTCGCGTAGAAAATGCTCCCGTACGTGTCCGTCTGGTATGTTCGCTGCAAGTTCCTCGATGATCGCGCGGGTGGCCGAAAATGCCTGTTCTGCTTCTGCCTCTCGTGATTGGGATTGATACAACGTGCCGAGCGTCACGCAAATGCGCCACAGTAAGGGACTGGCCCCCTGCGCAGTCGTCATCTCCTGTGCGCTTCGCAGCGCCGTTTCTGCTTCTGTTGCCTGACCGAGTGCGATCAGTGCTTCACCGCGTAATTTCGAGAGACGTGGAATGTTCCGCTGCTCGGAGAGGTTTGCCGCGGAAGCGCTCAATCGCTGCGTGATCTGCAGAGCCAGCTCTGGATCGCCTCGGGCAAGCGCAAGTTCCGCCCGCGCGCACCAGGCCATACGCTGCCCCATTGTCTGAAAGGGAGCATCCCCACTGAACTCAGTATTGAGGAGGGATTCTGCCTGCTCAAGCTCGCCTTGCAAAATCAAGGCCGATGCAAGGCTTCCGGTGGACGTGTTGATCCAATGCTTTGAGCTCATCTCATGCGAGATCTGCAGAGCTTGATTCAGATGGTGCTGTGCTATGAGCGGGGAAAGCAGATCGAGATAGAGCACTCCGGTTGCCCAGTGTGCGGTGATCATCCACTGTCGATGCTCAAGTTCTTCGGCGATCAAGAGGCTCTGCTGTAAGGTATCCAATGCGCGCCTATACTCACCTTGCGCACTCTGACAAAGTCCCAACAGATAGAGCGCGTAGGCTTCGCCAGGTCGCTGGCCGATTTCACGGGCGATCTTGATCGCCATCTCAACATCGGGCAGAAGCTCAGCGAGAGTGGTTGCGTCTGCAACCATCGTATTGGTGATGGAAACTGCCCCGCGAAGCGTCAGCGAGGCCAGGCTGGAAGTGAGGCCCACCCGATCGTCCAACTGGCGAAAGAGCGTGACCGCCTGTTCATAATACCTCGTCCCCTGCACCAGGTCACCACCCAGGTAACTCGCCATGCCCAGCAGATCAAGCGTCTCAGCAATGCCGTGCGAGTCGTTGAGTTGCTGGAAAATGGCGAGGGCCTCCTGGTGGCACCGGAGCGACTCGAGCGGCTCTTCCACATTGAGATGCCAGTTCCCCACCCGGTTCAGACTGCGTGCGAGCATGGGTGGCTGACCCAGTGCCCGTGCGTGTTCATAGGCACGCTGGAAAAAGTCGCTTGCGTGGGTATAGTCCCACCCCGTCCACAGCGCACCGAGATCGATGAGGCTTTGCCACTCCGCTACAGCATCCTGGCCAGCATGGGCAGCATCCAGGGCCTGCTCGTAATCGCTACGCGCATGCTCAAAGTCGCCCAGCGTCTCGTACGCCTGTCCGCGGGCCCGGTAGGTTGCCGGTGAGGGGAGTACCCCCAGGTGATGGGCGGCATCCAACGCCCGCGTAAAGTGCTCGATAGCGGCCCACAACGAATAGAGACGTAGAGCCTTTTCTCCCGCACGCTGCGTATAGAAGAGCGCCTTTTCCCACAGACCGGCCTCGTAAAAATGGTAGGCCAGCTCCGCCAGGTGGGCGTCGGCTGAGGCGTAGAGCCGCTCCATTGTTTCGGCAATGGTGCCGTGCAGCTTCTTGCGTTCGCGCGCTAGCAGTTCTGCATACACGGCCTCGCGTGTCAACGCATGACGAAAGGCAAACCGCTCCTCTGATTCTTCTACGACCAGTTGAGCCGCCATGAGCTCTTTCATGAGGGTGAGCAACTGCTGTTCATCGTGTTGCGTTAACCGCTGGAGGAGCGCGAAATCGAAGCGACGCCCGGCAATCGCTGCCAGGCGTAGCACCTGCCTGGCCGACTCGCTCAATTCATGCGTACGCTGCTGTAATGCATCGTGCAGGCTGCGCGGGATCTGCAGCTCATTGAGCGGCCTGCGATCCCATGTGCCATCTTCGTAAAAGATCTCTCCCGCTGCGACCAGTGATTTGAGGATTTCCTCCACGAAAAATGGATTCCCTTCTGTGAGCGTATACAGCCGATCTGGAAGCTCTAACTGCCGTGAGTGGGGGAGCGCGAAGATAGCGCGTAGCATCGTGTCGAGATCACTGCGCGACAGGTGCACAAGCAGCAGCTCCTGGGCCAGTCGCTCACGATCAAGCTGTGTCAACCAGTGGCTGAGAGTGGAACCAACCTCCTCACTGCGATAGGACACCAGGAGCAGTAATGGATAAGCGGCACAGCGCCTTGCCAGGTAATGGAGCCATTCCAGGCTGGTATCGTCGCTCCAATGCACATCCTCAATGACCAGCAGGATCGGTTGTTTGGTGCTCAATCCGGTGAACCAGCGTGTCAGTGCCTCAAAGAGGCGACGCTTCTCCTGTTCTGGTTCAAGCGAGGGAAGTGGCAGCAGAGAAGGCGAATCGTGCCGTATATGAACCAGATCAGGAATGAGTTGAGCAAACTCGCGCACAAACGGTCCCAACTCCGTAGCAATCTCGGTTTCGGACAGACCGGCAAAATGCGTTCGTAACAGGTCGAGGAGAGGAGCGTAGGGACAAGAAGTATCCCCTGGAAAGCAATTTCCCTGGAGGAGCCTAAAGCCCTGTGCAAGAGCGTACGTTTTCCCCTCGCCAATCAGACGCGATTTACCAACCCCCGCCTCACCGCTCACCAGGGCAACCTGACCCATACCTCGCTTCGCCTGATCAATGAGTACATGAAGAGCGGACAAATCACCTGAGCGGCCAATCAAGACCGGGCAAACGATCGGTTTATTCAATCCAGTTGTCATACATGGATTCTCCTTTTGATGAAGCGTCGCATACCCACTCCCCTCAACTGCCCGCGCCCCGACTTGCTAACCCATCTTGTCAGCAAAATGCAAGCCTAGTTTCCAGGGCAGGATATTGCACGAGGAATGATTTCCTTCTCCTCGTGAATCACACCCAGGCTATCTTCAAGCCTACTGATCATGATAAATGACGCTATACCCAAACGTTAGCTTACTTTGCTTGACAGCATACAGTTTTTTTATTACTCAGGAGATCATAGTCATTCTATCAGGAATATGGTGTGGATGGAAGAGGAATGCTACGGTGCTTGACTCAATAGCGCAGGCATGCCTCTCATGAGATCGAGACAAGAGGATGCCTTTGGGCGTGGGAAAGAAAGTAGCAGCATAATTTGTCCGAGCAGGTTTGGAACCATAGTCTGTCCGCAGGGGCAAAACTATGGGAAAAGCCACACATTTTGTGACTTTTCCCATACTTTGTCCGCGGCTGGAGGCAAAGTTTGTCCGCAAATGCCTGATTTCACGCTCGGTGCGACGGCTCCAAAAATACGAGCTGTGGCTCCTTTGGAGGCAAAGTGCGTCCAAAAGTACAGATTGGACGCTAACGATGTCCAAAAGTATTACCACCTGAGAGATCGATGGGCCAGCGTCCTTCTCGCAGCGAAGACAGCCAACGCTCTTATTTCTCACGCAGCACAGCTCCCGAGCTTCCCGTAATACTTTCCCCACACTGTCCGTGAGAAGATCGTGAATTTTTATGACTCAACGATGAGGTTCATCTGCTATTATATCTTAGCAGCGTGACTACTCTTGCTGGAGTGCCATGGTGATATGAGTTCAAAAGGTGCAGCATCCTGGCAAGCGAAAAACACGTAGGTTCTTGTCGTGCGTTCTCTTGCGATTGCAGTTGTTTGTACAAGTTCTACCGGGATTTGCTGGATGGGAAAGAAAGTGCATCAAAAATTTGCTGATCTTTGGGCAAACCAGACGAGTCTCGGAAAGCAGTTCGGGTTGTCGGCCATCGCCATGGGCAAGAAGCTCAAAGAGCTGGGCTTACGGGGCGAGAATGGGAATCCAACAGTGCAGGCTCTCATCGAAAGCTATTGCACATCGACGCCGCTCAAGGATGGCACTCCATTCTTCATGTGGAACAGGCAGAAGGTCGAGGAACTGATGCAGGTACACGGGTACCAAAGACTCGATCCGCAGGAGGTCAAAGCACGGGAGCTGGCGGAGAGTTGGGTGCAGGTCCACGAGCAATGGCAGGAGGCTATCTACGGTGTCGAAGAGGAACTCCTCATGGAGGAGGCACGAGACATCAAGAAGGAAGCCAGGCGCAGGGGTTTGACCGAGCGGGTCAATGCGCTGCTGCGAGAGAGGAAATTCGATGGCGAGCTCATCATCTGACCGACCTGCATTGAAGAAATGCGATGCATTTGTCCGCTGCCTGAGCACTGAAGACAATGATCAAGGCTTCTGGATCAAGGAGGTAGAACCTTTCGGGAGGATAGCTGGCAACGTGGCCCGCACGACGTTGAAAGCGGCCTGCAGTGGCCGCACCTATAGTACTCTCACATCTGCTCTTAGCACCCGGCTGAACAAGGGAAAAGCGGGCGCAAGACCATTGCTGCTCTGTAGAGTGTCTGCCAGCTAAACCATCGACAATCAAAATAACAGTATTGACTGTTTGCAACGTATGGTATAATGCGCAGTGATGAGGCACATTCTACCGGAAAGGATACTGTTCCAGTGCCAACTCAGGAAGACCGCATCGCGGCGATCGAGCGGAAAGTAGCGATGCTTGAACTGTTACGTTCTCAGGATGAAAGAAAGGCAGAAGAGGCTTTCCCTCCTGCACAGGCGCGCAACATGAGAGAGATCAACGAAAATCTCACCATCCTGCTCGGGGTCACTTCCAGCCAGGGCGGGGATATCAAGGTCATAAAAGCGGATACGAGCAGTATCAAAGATCGTTTGAACCAACTGGAAACTCAGTCCAATGAACATACCAGACGATTTGACCACGTAGAAGAGTTACTGTCGCAAATCCTCGCACGTCTTCCAGAGAAATCATAATTCATTTCGCTTTCTATTACAGATATACATTCTCTTCCGGGACGCTGTTCTACTTCTGGCTGTGGTTTGTTGGGTTTTCCTCCCAGGCGCGTATCTTGCCGCGTTCTAGTGAAGAAGTCCTGGTCTCTGCCGCCTTGATCCATATCGTGCTTGTTCACCTGGGGCAAGCACAGCACTGAGGCTATTGCACACGCCTCTCGATGAGAAGTAGTAAAATGAGAAGCATAGTATTGCCGAAAAAACTGCTTTGCGAGCACGATTCCGAGGGCTAAATTGCTCATTTTTGTGGCCTTTGAACTCGTAGATTTGCCGCGAGTTCAAAACGAATGTATAGTGTTGCCGCGAGTCAAAGGTCAAAACTCCAGTTCTATCCCCTCACCTAGTCGGCGCTCAACCTTCATCGCATGAATTTGAGTAAACTTCCATAGGTCTTCCACCCGAATGACCGCGAATCCCAGGTCCTCGAGATTCCTTGCAAAACAGTCCCGATCCTTGAAGCGCTCCGTGGCCTCGACGCTATCGTATCAGAGAAACGGACCAGGGGGCAACTCTGGCAAATGGACAGGGACCTGGCTCCGGCAAGCACACCCGAGCCGAGGACAGGTCAACTCTGCCCTCTTGCTGACGAAGAACAGGCCCGGCAAAGAACAAACCTCACCAAAGTCCCTCGAACAGTGGATAGCTGGAGAGATAGCCCAGTTCGACGAGTTCGGTGCGCGGCACAGCTCTCGTCATGGCCTCGCGAATTGGTGCAATCCGTGTAGGCACAGAGAACCCAGGCAGCCAGTCGTCGTGATGATCCTGAATCACGCGGCGTGGCCGCAGCAGATCAGCCTGCCGCGCCACGAACTGGGCGAGTGTGCCTTGAATGGGTTCGCCATCGATAGTGCCGCGACCAGCGGCAGCCAGGATAGCCACATCCGGGCGCAGGTCGTGCAGGATGCCGCTCCAATGCCCACTGGTATCCTGATACAGCAGCGAGCCTTCCGGCGTCTCAAATACGTACACGAAGCTGCCGCCATCGCCGCGTACCCCCTGCGCACTCGCCTGCAAGTGCGAGAGCACCTCCGGCGAAAGTGTCGCCAGCCCCTGCATCAACTCTTGCAAGCGTGTCATACGCTCCTGATAGGTCACTCCCAGGTCGCCCAGGCAGACCTCGTCGGGCTGGACCATTCCCCCTTTCGGGGTCCACACACAGGAATGCAGACTCGGATAGACAGCGACGGTCACATCCGGGGAGAGGCGAATGCGCTCTCCCCCACCAACCGGGAGCAGCTGTGCAAGCGGTACACCCTCCTGCTCCATGATGCGCACCGTCTCGTGCGAACCGATGATGGTCGCCCCGGTTCGCTTCGCGATACGCTCGGCTCCCCAGAGGTGGTCGAAATGGGAGTGGCCGACCACGATCCAGTCGGCGCGATCAATGTCATCTGCTCGCAAGCCGGTGCCTGCAGCCTCTGGGATGCGGTCGATATACGCATCCAGGAAGAGCACCAGAGATCCGACCGTGAGCCGGAAGGTGGCACAACCATACCAGTCAAGCCTTGCTGTCGTCATGTGTCGCCTCCTTTTTAAAGACCGGAGAGGCCAAGCACAGAAGCTTTCTCGATGCAGAGAAAGCCGAGAAGTTCAGATGTCACACCCACACTCCTGTTCTCTACCAGATTGTTTAGAACGCTTGGCAGCTTCATGGGTATTGTTCAAATAACTCTTGACATACTTCGCGAAGCAGCGCTCGCACCCTGGGCTCGCACAAAATGGCTGGATGCGTGAGAAATCGAGCGATATGCCACTGCGTCAGGGCCACCTGATCTCCTCACGATACCCTTGTAGTCGTTGTAAAGGTCATTTTACATGAATCTCCCTACCCACCATCGCATCATATCACGCAAAAAGGACTCCCGACCAGGTTATGCCCAATTTTTGCACGGATCGCGCCATTACATGCCGTTATGGAAGAGATTTTATTCTGGCAGCGTGAGCGTGAAAATGTCTGGACGCAGCCAGGTTATGGCATTTTTGGGGAGTTTAGCACCGTTACTTACACCATTAAATGCCGTGTGGGACAGCGAGGCGAGATCAGCAGGCCGTGCGCGACCTTTACATTGTACGGACCCAGGCAGAAACGAGCGCTGGTAAGCGTGCAACTCCTCTTCGGCTGACCGTCTCCTCACGTAGTCGATCGGCCAGGGTTTCTATTTCAATCTCCTCCTCGGTCGCTATGCCAAATTTCTCAATGAGCGGCAAGAAGATGCGAACTGTCTCAGCCCAATACTCATAACCGACCCAATCTGGTCCGGCGCCCATGGCTGCTTCATAACGGATTTGTGGGACGGGCAATCCCGCCTCCAACAACGCTCCTGGGAGCTTGATCCCCATTGCGAGTTCTCCACCTCCCTGTTGGAAAGTCTGTGTGCACCATGTCCAGACCTGCTCCCAGAGCGCAGAGGGCGGGTAGAAGGCATTGGCGTGGGTAGAGAGGTCATACTCCTGAAACACGACCACACCACCTGGCTTCAGATGCTCTGTCAATTGGCGTACAACGACTGAGGGTTCTGGCAGGTGCGCCAAGATAAATCTGCCAACGATCGCATCAAACTCCTGGTTCAGCTTCACATGGAGGATATCGCTTACCTTGAAGGAAACCTGGTTGAGGGCAGCCTTCTTCGCACGTGAGCGCGCCATCTGGAGCGGCTTTTCGCTCTGATCGATACCGAGTACACGACCCGTCTCGCCTACAAGCTCGGCTGCAATCAGACTGACATCTCCAGGACCGCAGCCCACATCCAGCACCTCCATCCCGCGTGTAATACCTGCCTCCTCGAACACCCTCCGCGTGAACACGTTGACCATCCGTCCCTGCACCAGTAACCGCTGGTGAGCTGAGGGCGTCTGTCCCAGGAGGTAGGTTTCATCTTTTGAGTTGTTTGATTGTCTGTTCATTTTCCTCCCGCTTGCTGTCTCATATCTCAATTCCAAAAAGGCCATGTTCTCTCGCAAGGGAGCCTTTCAGGATGTATCACTCCCTATCTCACGAGTCGATGTCCTGCGCGATCAACTCCGATCCTTCTCCTCGACGCGTGTCCAGGCCGAGACGAGCGCCGGGAGTCGTGCGACCCCTCGACCTCCTCACGCAAGCGTGCGGCCAGGGTCTCGATCCCAATGTCCTCTAGAGTGGCGATGCCAAACTTCTGAAGCAGAGGGAGGAGATCACGCACGACCCCTGCTAACACCTCAAAGCCCGCCCACTCTGGACCCGCACCAATGGCTGCCTCGTAGCGCAGGTGCGGAGCAGGTAGCGAGGCCTCAAGAAACGTGCCGCAGAGCTTCATCCCCATCCGCGACTCGACCCCAGCCATCTGGAATGCTCGAGTGACCCAGGTCACTGCTTGTTGCCAGAGTGGGGAAGCAGGCAGGGTAGCGTCAACTTGAGAGGGGATGTCATGTTCTTGGAAAGCCAGCACTCCCCCTGGGCGCAGGAGTTTGGCAAGCCGCCGAAGCATGGCCGCGGGCTCTTGCAGGTACATCAAGATGAGCCTACCGATGATGGCATCAAATTGCTGGGTGAGGGCCATCTCGTCGATATTGCCGACGAGGAAAGCAACGTGCGAGAAACCAGCTGCTTGCGCACGCTCGTGTGCAAGCTGGAGTACGCTCGCACTGGTATCCATGCCAAGGACGCTGCCTTGCTCGCCCACCAACTCGGCGGCCAGCAAGCTCACATCTCCAAGGCCACAGCCCAGGTCAAGTACGTGCATCCCTGCTCGCAGGCCCGCGTCAGAGAGCATCCGCCGCGTAAAAGGATTGAAGAGCTGGCCTTGCACCAGTAACCGCTGGAACGCTTCAGGGGTGTGTCCCAGCGCGTAGGATTGAACTGATGATTGAATCTCAGACATAGTTGTATCCTCCTGTTCTGGCCTATTTGGCCCGTTCATGATTGTTACAAGCACTCGCTACTTCAGAATCCAGATGTGGTCAATGCTTGTCACAAGCTCCCTGCACCCCTTTTACTAGCACGTTGTATTTTCCATGAACTGGCCAAAGAGGCCCTCAAGGGCCAATACCGCTTAAATAAGTGGAAGAGGAGCTTCGAATCTGACATACTAAGAAAAAACCCATGATCTGGTATGTCGAAAGGAGACCCCTCATGCCCTTTAGAATAACGCACGTGCGCAGCTCTG